>ERZ1740059.203-NODE-203-length-32700-cov-6.464727_pt1 | contig 32700 bp, 27 predicted proteins | sample MGYA00581744_ERZ1740059 | MGnify/ENA primary metagenome ERZ1740059 (study PRJEB43018, sample SAMN04849738) | marine metagenome | isolation source: floating plastic debris | place: Pacific Ocean | collected 2008-08-28 | study: EMG produced TPA metagenomics assembly... | reverse complement strand
TCGCCGGGTCCTCGAAACGACGAAGGCCCCCGGAGGGGGCCGACATGGGTGCGGAAGAGAGGACTCGAACCTCCACGTCCTTTCGGACACAGGTACCTGAAACCTGCGTGTCTGCCAATTCCACCACTTCCGCGTGGGGCGTGGTGATGTCCTGGGAGGCGCGCGGAGTCAAGGGCGCGGCGCGCTCAGGTCCCCATGCGTCGCTCGGCCTCGACGCGCGCGATGCGGAGCGCGTAGGCGCGGTACCAGCGCCGGCGCCCGGCGGCCTTCGCGGCGCGATGGTCCGCGTGGTCGCGCCAGCGGGCGATGGCCGCCTCGTCGCGCCAATAGCTCACCGTGATCCCCAGCCCGGAGCGCGATCGCGGCGGCGTCGCGGCGCCCAGGAAGCCCTCCATCCCCGCCGCCAGCTCGAGCATGCGCTCGGCCGTCTGCTCGTAGGCCTCCTCGTCCTTCCCGGCGAAGACGCTCGTGAAGATCACCGCGAGGTACGGGGGCTCCGGCGTGGCCGCAATCATGCTGCCCTCCTCGGGCCCAAGCCCGCCGGCGCCCAGGGTAGAGTGCCCGCACGGGCGGCTCGGGGTGGGCGCGCCCGCATGGGAGGTGTGGAATGGCGGACGTGCTCGTGTCGGGGCTCGACTTCGGCGAAGGACCGCGCTGGCGCGAGGGCCGGCTCTGGTACTCGGACTTCTACCGAAAGGCGGTCTTCTCCACCGACCTCGAGGGCAACGAGACCAGGGTTTGCGACGTGCCCACCCAGCCCTCGGGCCTCGGCTGGCTTCCGGACGGGCGCCTCCTCGTCGTGGCCATGACCGACCGCCGCGTCCTCCGCCTCGAGGCCAGCGGCGAGCTCGTCACGCACGGCGACCTCTCCTCCATCGCGTCCTTCCACGCCAACGACATGCTCGTCGCGCCCAGCGGCCACGCCTGGGTCGGCAACTTCGGCTTCGACCTTCACGCCATGCTCGAGCAGATGGAGGTCCCCGAGGCCGTCGCGCTCGTGCACGCGGCCCCCGGCAAATACGTTGCCCAGCTCGCGCACGTCGCCCCCGACGGGACCGCCACGCCGGCCGGCGTCCCCATGCTCTTCCCCAACGGCATGGTGCTCTCGGAGAGCGGCGCCACGCTCTACGTCAACGAGACCGTCGCCTTCCGTATCCAGGCCTACGACGTGGCGGCCGACGGGGCGCTCTCGAACCCGCGCACGCACGCCGCCTTCGACCCCGCCCACGGCATCGCGCCGGACGGGCTCTCCGCGGGCCCCGACGGCGGGCTCTTCGTCGCGCCGGCGCTCGTGCCCGAGGTGCTCCAGCTCGACGCCACGGGCGCCATCGTCGCCCGCCACGCCTGCTCGCAGCTCGTCTTCGCCGTCGCCTGGGACGGGGGCTCGAACCTCTTCGCCATGACGGCGCCGAGCTCCGAGCCGCGCTTCGTCGACGGCAAGGGGCTCGGGAAGATCGAGCGCATCCAGCTCTGAGCGCACCGCGCTCTACTCATCGGCCACGGCATCGAGCTCCGGGTAGCGCCGGAAGATGCCCGTGTCGTCGAAGGGCCGGCGCCGGTCGCTCGCGAGGTAGGCGGCGACCGAAGGATGGGCCTCGACGCGCGCGGCCAAGGCGTCGAGCTCGGGTCGGCGCGCGGCCGCCATGGCACGCGGGAAGGCGTGGTCGAGGCCCGCCAGCACCTGAAACGCCGCGAGATCGGCCGTGCTCAGCGCGTTGCCTACCTGCCAGCCCGTGCCGTTCTCGCGCACCACCGCCGCGAAGTGGTCGAGCCAGCCGTCCAGCCGGCGCTCCCGGAAGTGCGCGCCGGCCTTCCGCGCTTCGGGGCGCTGGTCCTCGAAGGGGATGCTCACGCCGATGGGGTGATGCGTGTCGTGCGCCTCGGTCAGCAGATCGAGCCAGGTCAGCACGACCATGCGCACCCGGGCGTGCGCCGCCGCCTCCTTCGGCACCAGCCCGTAGCGCTGGCCGAGCACGTCCATGACGAGCGCCGTCTGCGAGAGCACTTCGTCGCCGAGCACCAGGATGGGCGGCGCGAAGGGGCGCGTGGCGCCGCCGAGGCTGCCCTTCCGTGCCGCGAGCACCGCCGCGAGGGCGTCCGGCTCCCCGGCGACGTCGCGGTAGGGCACCTCGGCCGCTTCGAGCACCAGCCGCACCAGCTCGCCGCGGCCCGGGAGCCCCGGCCAGTAGTAGAGCTCGGGAGTCGTCGCCTCGTTCATCGCCACGCAGCGTAACCGGCTACGCTTCGCCCCCGAGAGGCAACCGATGAAGCTTCACATGACCCCGACGAGCCCCTTCGCACGAAAGGTGCGCGTTCAGCTGCGCGAGACCGGCCTCGAAGGCGACGTCACCGAGGTGGACCACACGGCGGCCAAGCTCTCGCCCACGGCACCCGTCGCGGCCCTCAACGCCGAGAACCCGCTCGGGAAGATTCCGGCGCTCGAGGTGCGCGGGCTGCCCGCGCTCTTCGACTCCCGCGTCATCGCCCGCTACCTCGACACGCGGCACCAGGGCGCGCGGCTGCAGCCGCCGGAGGGCGCGGAGCGCTTCCGCGACGACCGCCTCGAGGCCCTCGCCGACGGGATCGTCGATGCCGTCGTGCTCTGTCGCTACGAGCTGGTGCTCCGCCCGGAGAGCGCGCGCTGGCAGCCCTGGCTGGAGGCCCAGCTCGACAAGGCGAAGCGCGGGGTCGCGGCGCTCGCCGCCACGCCGCTCGGCGACGAGCCGACGCTCGGGACCATCGCCGCCGCGGCGGCCCTCGGCTACCTCGACTTCCGCTGGGCGGACCACGATCTCTGGCGGGGCGCGCACCCGGGCCTCGTCGGCTGGTTCACGCGCTTTGCCGAGCGGGCGAGCATGGTGGCGACGAAGCCACCGAGCTGATCGCGTCAGACGCGCACCAGGGTCTCCCCGGCTGGGCCGATGAGCTCCACACGCTCGCCGAGCTCCACCAGCACGCAGGTCCCGCGATCCGTCTCGAGGTGCCAGCCCATGCGGAAGGCGCCCGCGTGGAGGTGCGTGGGGTCCCCCGCGATCACGCTCCGGAGCGCGATGCCCGCCGCGGCGCAGGCTTCCGCCGCCACGCGCCGGTAGCGCGGCGTCGACGCCGCGGCCTCGGTCTCGCGCGCCGCGAGGTCCGGGAGCGCCGCGTGCCATCGCTGAAGACGCGCCTCGATCACCTCGCCGGGCTCGACCCGGAGCCGCTCGCAGCTTCGCACGGCGCCTACGTTCAGCGCGCGAAGGTCCTCCCGCTCAAGCGCCAGCTGGAGCCGTCGGTCCAGCGCGCTCAGCGCGTCCCGCTCGGGGTTCGGCCCGAAGACGCGGCTCGCGAGGAAGGCCTCGAGGCGCTCCGAGCCGAGCCGCGCGATCAACCGCACACCCTCGTCGAAGAGCGCCGCGGTCTCGCTCGCGCCGATGGCGCGGAGCCCTCGGCGCAGCACGCCCACGGCCAGCGGCGCCCAGCGGGAGTTGTAGACGTACTGCGCGAAGCCCCCGGCGAACGCCTGGGCCCGAAAGTGATCCACGTGCACCGTGCGGAGCGCCTCCGGCGCCAGCTCGGCCGGGCGGAGCCGCGCGGCGTAGCACGCATCGACGACCTCCACGGTGCCGCGGACCCATCCGAGCGCGGGGTCGTCGGCCACGGCCTCTGCCGGAACGTAAAGCGCATCCGCCGGGCCGAGGGGAGCAGCGTCCATGCCCGGCCCCTAGGCTCATCGTGAGCGCACGGCGCGACGTTGACCCCCAGGAGTGTCGCTGGCTACCTTCCGCGGCCATGACGCGCTCCCTCCTCGCCGCCGGGTTCTTCGCCACGGCGCTCTTCGCTCTCGGCGGCTGCGTCGGCGATGGCCGCTGCACCACGGACTCGGGCTGCAGCGGCGGCAACATCTGCGCGCAGCTCGTGGCCGGCGGCGCTGGCGAAGGCATCTGCGCCGCGCCCTGCGCGGCGGACAGCGACTGCGGGAGCACCCAGGCCTGCCGTACCGAGGTGGGCGGCGCGGGGCGTGGCTACTGCGCCAACACTGCCGGGCTCCCGCGCGTCGAGGCCGACGGCGGCTCCTGAGCCGTATCAGCTCGCCCGGGCTGCGCGCTCGCCGACGAAGGCTGCGCCGACCTGGCGTCCGTGAACGCGCTTGATCTCGGCGTCCTGTAGGCCGTCGGGCAGCTCCACCGCGATCACGTCGCCGACGTGCACCGGGGCGTCGAGCATGAGGCCGACGCCGGAGCCCGAGATGTCGACGAGCCAGGCGCCCCAGCGCGTCCCGTCGCCGGTCACGACGCGGCACGCGCGCTGCACGCGGTGACGCGGCTCGGCGCGGACGTGGTTCAGCACCGACCCGTTCGTGGAGCGGCGCGTTCGGTTTACCCGCGTTCGGCGGAGCTCCCGGGCGCTCGGCGTGAGCATGCGCGCTTGAAGCTCCCCGATCGCGTCCGCGTGGTGCACGGCCGGGAGGCGGACGCCCCACCGCTCGCTCACGCGCGTCGCGAGACCCACGGAGCCCTCCCCTTCGCCGACGATGTCGACGCGGAGGGACTCCAGGCTCTCGAGGATGAGGCGCGGCATGCTGCCCGCGCTCTTCGCGAGCATCAGCGCCGGCGGCTCCGGGGCGTCCAGCAGCTCGGCGAGACCGCGCGCCTCGTCCTCGTCGCGGGCAAGATCACGGATGCGCGCCGTGAGCGCCATGTCGACGGCGATCTCGACCTGGCTGGCGGCGGCGTCCGGGCAGACGACCAAGAGGACGTCGGCGAGCGCCGACGCCTCGGGCCCCACCTCGCGCACGTCCACGAGGCAGACGGCGCCGCGCGCGCGGGCCAGCTCGCGCACGAGCGTCCGGGGGTTTCGCGAGGGCGGGACGGCGAAGAGATGCTCGATCCTGGTGGCCCAGGGGGAGCGCACACGGGTCGCCATCCCCGTCGCCAGGTCCGAAGGGAGCGTGCCCGCAACGACGGTGCGCAGGCCGGCCCTCGCCGTCGCGCGGGCGACGTCGGCCAGCACCGTCGACGGCACGTCCACGGGTGACTGGTCGATCACCGCGATGACCGCACCCAGATCCGGGGATGGAGTCGAGGGGGAAGAAGCCACGGATGTCCAAACGGTGGCCCCTGGCCGCTCCTTGAGGCCTCAGGCGAGAGCCCGAAACTGCAGGGGCTCCGCGACGTTCTTCACCGGGGCCGAGCGCACGTCCCCGAAGCGCTTCGGCGTGGCCAGGACCTGGGAAAAGGGCTCCAGGCAGAGGATTTCGTCGCGGGTGGCGAGCCCTTGAAGACGCGCCGTGTTGTTCATGCCCGAGCTGAAGCCCGTGTAGTCCTCGTTCGGTCCGAAGAGGCCCACGAAGAGCCGGCTGAAGCTCAGTCCCGTGGCCACGCCGATGGGCGGCTCGGCTCCGGCCAGCTGGGGGAAGCGCGGATCGTCTCCGAGGGCTCGCGTCACCTCGCGGATGCGCTCCGCGGCGTCGGCCGCTCGAGCGCATGCCTCCCGGGGCGCGAGGTCGAAGAAGGGCGGGCCCCAGAGCCCGATCACGCAGTCGCCGACCATCTTGTCGAAGACGCCGCCCGTCTCCCACACGATGTCCACGACCTGCCGGCCCCAGACGTCGACGAGCTGCCCGATGAGCGCCGGCTCGCCGAGGAGCTGCTCGCTGATGCGCGTGAAGCCGCTGATGTCGCAGAACATCACCGCCACGTCGTGCTCGGCCGGCGCTAGAAAGCGCGCTCGGTAGTCGTCCTCCTGGAGCAGACGCTTGACGGTGTCCGGCGAGAAGGTCAGCGAGAGGCGCTTCCACTCGCGGTTGAAGTCCACGACGCGCTGCCGGAGGTAGTCGGCGAAGAGCTCGACGAGATCGCGGTCGTAGGTGTTGAACTCGCCGCGCGCGCTCGTCACCACCACGCGACCGAGAACCTGCTTCTTCCGCACGCCGCTGATGAGCACCTCTTCGCGGCCCTTCGAGAACCCGAAGCGCTCGAGGAGCGCGCGGGACTCGCCGCGCAGCAGCGCCGGCGCCGTCTCGCGCACGAAGTCGTCCACGCTCGCCGCGGGGGACCGGGAATCGTGCGTGAGCTCGCCCCCCTCGATGATCTTGTAGTGCAGGCTCGCGCCGCCGAAGTCCTCTTCGTGCTTGAAGACGAGGAGGAGATCGTCGAAGGCCACGTTCTCCTTCAGCACGGCGATGGCCCGGTTCACGCCTTCGTCGAGCACCGGCTCCTTCAGCGCGTCGCTCAGCGCTTGCGTCACGCGGTGCTTGCGCCGGCTCCACGCGATGGACGCGAGGTAGCCGTCGCGCTCCTCGCACCAGGTGTCCAGGAGCACGCTGACGCTCGCGAGCCGCTCGGGGTCCGGCGGGGTGCTCAGCGCGACGGCCGCGGCGCCGAAGAGCTCGCCGGCGACGTCGAGGGGCTGCGCGAGCACCGTATGACCGTCGGTGAGCTTGCGAACGCGCTCCCCGGCGTCCGTCGCCCGGAGGATCTCCTCGGGCGTGAGGGGGAAGTCGCCGGCGGCGCCTGCATAGCGGAAGTCCCGAAGCCGTAGGTCCTCGTCGTAGGTGCGGACCCAGGCGTCGTCCGCGCCCGTATGCGCCACGAGGAGCGGAAGCATGGAGCGAAGCGCCGACTCGAGGGGGAGTCGGTCGCGCAGCGCGAGCTCGAGGGTCTCGTCCGCGGCCTCGTTCATCTTGAGCCGCGCCTCGAGGCGCTCCAGCCGGCGCTTCAGCGCCTGCGTCTCGTCGTTCTGGCTCATGCGCTCTCCGCCTCGAGCTTGCGGAAGAGATCGTCGAGGCGCCGCTCGCTCCGGAGCGCGTCGCAGAAGCGCGCCGCCAGCCCGATGAGATCCTGCTCCCGCTCCGCCGCTTCGACGCCCCCGCGGGTCAGCACCTCTTCGCTCGCTTCCCGGCGCGCGTCGTACGTCTGCTCCACCTTCGCGAGGTTCCCGCGGAGCGCCTGGATCTGAAAGTCGAGGTCCGTCACCTCGCGCTCCTTCGCCTCGACCCAGCGCCGCGCCTTCTCCGCGCTGCCGTGGGCCAGGTGCCAGCGCTCCACCGCGTCGGCGATGGCGTGGAGCGTGGCCGCGTAACCCGAGTCGGGCGCATCCAGCGTCCGGAAGCCGCCGCGGGACTCGAGCTGGCCGAGCCCGGCGTCGTAGGCGCCCTTGGCCTGCGCTTCCGAATCCAGGTAGGGCTGCACCTCGGCCCGCGCGTCGCGCGCCGTCTCCCGGGCCGCGCTCAAGTCCTCGGCCAAGGACTGCACGGCGAAGCCCAGCCGCGCCCGCGTCTCCCGCGCGTCGCGGTCGAGGGCCTCGAGGGTGCGTTGCTCCTTGAGCCCCGCGCTCCGGATGGCGTGGACGCGTCCGAGCGTGTCGCGGATACCGTCGAGCAGGGCGCGGAGCTCGGCCGGCGCGGCGCCCGGATGCGCCCGGGCGAGCATCTCCTCGAAGATGGCCGTCCTTCGCGCCCAGCGCTCGAGCGTGGTCGGCGGCAGCGTCGGGGCGACGGCCGGCCGACGGGTGACACCGGTGATGGGCGGCGCCTCGAGCGTGTCCTCCTCTGCGGGCGCGAGGGCCTGCAGCTCCTTGATGACCTGGTGCGCGTCGACGGGGCGGCGCTCGGGCGCCTTCTCCATCAACGCGAGGATCAGCGCTTCGAGCTGGGCCGGGCAGCGCACGTCCGCGCTCGGCCTGGGCGGCGGCTGCTGCATGTGGGCGATGAAGTAGCCGGTGATCTCCTCGGCCTCGAAGGGCGGCCGGCCCACGAGCATCTCGTAGAGGATGCAGCCGAGGGCGTAGAGGTCGGCGGCGGGACCCGCGTCGATGCTCGTGACGCGCTCCGGCGCCATGTATTGCGGCGTGCCGAAGATCTCGCCGGCGTTCGTGAGCCGGCTGTCGTGCATCGAGCGCGCGATGCCGAAGTCGAGGAGCTTCACCAGCGGTTGCCCGCCTTCGCCCGCCGTCACGAAGACGTTCTCGGGTTTGAGGTCCCGGTGGATTACGTCGAAGTCGTGCGCGCGGGCGAGGCCCCGGGCGAGCTGGAGGCCGAGCGTCATGACCCGCTCGGCGGCCATGGGCCCCTCGGCGATGAGGTCCGAGAGCGGCGCGCCCTCGAGGAGCTCCATCACCATGAAGACGGCGCCCTCGGGCGTCTCGCCGTGGTCGTCGATCTCGATGATATTCGGATGCGCCAGCTGCGCGGCGTTCTTCGCCTCGCGGCGGAAGCGCTCCCGCATGGCCGGGTTCTTCGCGAGGGCCTGGCTCAGGATCTTCACGGCGATGGGCCGGTCCACGAGCGTGTGCCGTGCGCGGTAGACCGTGGCCATGCCGCCTTCGCCGATGACCTCCTCGACGAGGTAGCGACCGGCCAGCGTCTGACCGAGCCAGGGGTCCGCCATGAGCTCGAGCCGCGCGTTGTCGACGAAGCAGAGCTCTTGGTCGTTCGGGTACTGAAGTCCGCAGACCGGGCAGATCTTCATGGCGTGCGCCCGGTCAGAGGTTGCGCTTCTTGCCGCGAAGGCCGCGCCGGCTCCCCTTGGCCTTCTTCTTCTTGCCGCGCTGCCAGTCGCCGCCGACCGGCGAGCCCCACTCGTCGAGCTCGACGGGGGCGTCGTCGGCGCCGCCGTCGTCCTGGAAGCGGCGCGCCTCGAAGTCGGCCTCGAGGGCCGCCTGCTCGTCCGGAGCCGCCACGTCGGGCGGAGGCCCGCTGCGCCGCGGGGGACCGTCGAAGCGGCGCGGTCCCTCCCCGCGTGGCCCGTCACGCCGTGGTCCCTCTCCGTCGAAGCGCCGCCGCGGCGCGCCATCGCCCTCGACGCGCCGTCGCGGCGGACCCTCGTCGCCGCCCTCCACCTCACCGGGGCGTCGGCTGCCGCGCTTGAACTCGGCGATGGGTGACGAGCGTCGCCGCTCGCGGTGCGGTCGATCGCTGGGCGGGCCACCGCGTCCAGGCGGGCCACCGCGTCCGGGCGGGCCGCTACGGCCCCGCGGTCCGCCCGGGCCTCGCCGGCCGCGCTCTTCGGCGGGGTTGATGTTGAGGCGCCGGCCCCCGAGCTCCGCGCCGTTGAACTGCTCGACGCAGGCCGTCGCCTCCTCGGGCGACGAGAAGGTCACGAAGCCGAAGCCGCGCGGGCGCCCGCTCTCCCGGTCCGTCGGGAGGAAGGCGTCCACGATGGTGCCGGCTGGGCTCAGGAACGCGACCAGCTCGTCCCGGGTGGTCCGGTAGTTGAGGTTCCCGACGAAGACCTTGGAAGAGATCGTCTCTGCTCCGCGTCAGGGCGCGACGCGCCCGTGAGCCCCGAGCGTAACAGCGATCGGGCATCGCGATCATCCCGCCCCCCGGCCGTCGCGAGGCGTTGCGCGGCTGCTACGTTGCGCGCGTGTCTCCGCGCGCTCAGCTGATCGCGGCCCGGCAACGGGCCGGCGCCTTCGCCGTGGAAGCCTTGCTCGAAGGCCTCAGCCGCAGCGCGCGTCTTCATCCCAACGCGAAGCGCGCCATGGAGGACGTCGAGGTCGAGCGCGACCTGAGCTACCGCGAGGGAGGCGACGAGGCGCACTGGCTGGACGTCTATCGGCCCAAGGGCGCCACGGGTCGGCTCCCCGTCGTCCTCCACGTGCACGGTGGTGGTTTTCGCATCCTCTCGAAAGACACGCACTGGATGATGGGCGTCGGCTTCGCGCGGCCGCGCGGCGGGAGCGAGGGCCTGCTCGTGGTGAACGTGAACTACCGCCTCGCGCCGAAGCACCCCTTCCCGGCGGCGCTCGAGGACGTATGCGCGGCGTGGGCCTGGACGCTGGACCGCGTGGCCGAGCACGGTGGCGACCCGAGCCGCATCGTGGTGGCCGGCGAGTCGGCGGGCGCGAACCTCGTCACGGCGCTCGCGCTCGCGACCTGCTTTCGTCGTAGCGAGCCCTTTGCGCGGGCCACCTTCGACCGCGGATTTGTGCCGGCGGGGGTGATGCCCTTCTGCGGCTTGCTGCAGGTGAGCGACATCCGCCGCTTCATGGCGCAGACCGAGAGCGTCGTGGTCCGCGACCGCATGCAGGCCGTCTCCCGCGGCTACCTCGGCCGCGCCTCCGGTGCCGAGGCGGCGCTCGCCGACCCGCTCGTCGTGCTCGAGGGCGCGGACACGCCGGAGCGGCCGCTGCCTCCTTTCTTCGCGGCGTGTGGAGACGCGGACCCCATCCTCGACGACACGCGCCGCCTCGCGGCCTCGCTCCGCCGCCGTGGCGTACGGGTCGATGCCCCCGAGTACCCCGGCGAGCCCCACGCCTTTCACGCGCTGCTCTGGCGCGAGCAGGCCAAGCGCTGCTGGCGCGACGCGCGCGCGTGGGTCGACGACGTGCTCGTCGCGGACTGAGGACGCCCGGCCGGCTGGCTGGGCTACGCGAAGTGCTCAGCCTCGGGTCGGCGTTGCGACTGCCGCCCACCACGCGCTCACGCGCTCGGGCGAGCCGTACCACGGCTTGCCGATGAAGCCGCCGTGGGCCGTGTCATCCAGCACCACGTGACGCGCCTCGCGAAGGAGCGCCGAGCTCACGGGGACGAGGCCATCGCCCGCGGCGTTCTCGTCGCCCACGAGGGCGCGGTAGGAGCGCGCCGCGGAGCGGCGGCCGAAGCGCGTCGCGGCCGGTGAGGCGACGTCGTAGCGGCCGGCGACGGCCACGTAGTCGACGCGATCGGCGAGCGGGCAGCCGGGAAGCTCGCGGTCGACCCGGGCACGGAGCGGGCTCGCGCGCACGGCCTGGTGCGGGCTGCCGAGCGTGACCAGGCGGTCGCAGCGGGCGCCGCCACCCCACGAGGCGCCCGCGAAGTCCGTGTCGGCCAGGTAGGGACGGAGCATCACGCCGCCGGAGCTGTGGCCCACGAGCGTGACCTTCCTCGTGGGCGAGTCCGCGCTCAGCTCTCGGGCGAGCGCATCGACCCGGTCGAGCACGCGGCGCCATCCGGACACGAAGCTCGTCTGCATCCAGAGCGGGCGCGAGGTCGGGACGACCTCGACGCGCGCGCCCGTCAGGCGCCGAAGCTCGGCCGCCATGGGCGCGTAGACATCGGTCGTGACCAGGAAGCCGCCGAGCACGACGATGGGCTGCGCGTCGTTCGCCACGCCACCCCTAGCGAAAGACGCGCTCGTCGCAGAGGTCGGCGGTGCAGGCGTACTCGTAGCATTCCTCGGCCCAGCAAAGGCAGGAGCAGTCCGAGGGGCAGCCGGAGATCGGAGAGCCGGCGCCCGGCGACAGGAAACAGTCGGCGCGTCCGGCACAGACCGCGTCGCCCTCGGGAGCGCGCTCGTACCAGGAGAGGGGGTCGAGCTCGCCTGGCAAAAGCTCGCATCCGGGACCGAGGTCCTCGCCGGCGTCAGCCGGAGGGGAGGACGCCTCGTCACCACATCCGAGCGCGCCGAGGACCAGAACGAGTGCAAGGAAGGAACGTCGCATGGTGCGACCGTTCTATGCTTCGGCGGAGACGGAGCCACCCTCTTCGTGACCACAGCGCTCGCTAGCGCGCTCAGCTCAGCTGGGCGTCGACGAGCCGGGCGTAGAGGCCGGCCTTGGCGAGGAGCGCGTCGTGCGTGCCCTCTTCGGCAATCTGCCCCGCCTCGAGGACCACGATGCGGTCCGCGTGGCGGACGGTGCTCAGCCGGTGGGCGATGAGCAGCGTGGTCCGGCCCTTCATCAGCCGCTGAAGCGCCTGCTGGACCAGCGCCTCGCTCTCGGCGTCGAGGTTCGAGGTGGCCTCGTCCAGGATGAGGATGCGCGGGTCCGCAAGCAGCGCGCGCGCGATGGCCAGGCGCTGACGCTGGCCGCCGCTGAGCTGCACGCCGCGCTCGCCGCAGAGCGTGTCGTAGCCCTCCGGGAAGCCGACGACGAAGTCGTGGGCGTTGGCGTCGCGGCAGGCCGCCTCGATGGCCGCCTGGCTCGCGTCCGGCTGCCCGTAGGCCACGTTCTCGGCGATGGTGCCGCTGAAGAGCACCGGCTCCTGCGGCACGATGGCCATCAGGCTGCGAAGCGCCTCCAGGTCGAGCGCGCGCAGATCCGTCCCGCCGATGCGCACGGCGCCCTCGCTCGGGTCGAAGAAGCGGGGCACGAGCGCCGTCAGCGTGCTCTTGCCGGCGCCGCTCGGTCCCACGAGCGCCACCGTCTCGCCGCTTTGCACGTGCAGGTCGAGGCCACGCTCGGGCCGGCCGAGCACGTCCTGCGTGGGCCGGCTCGGGTAGCGGAAGCGAATGCCGTCGAAGCGCAGCTCGCCCGCCTTCGCGCCCATCGGCAGCGGCGCGGCCTCGGCCGGGCTCTGGATGGCCGGGTCGGTCTCGATGATCGCGAAGAGGCGTTCCGTCGCGCCTGCCGCGCGCTGGATGCCGCTCCAGAGGCTCGTGAGGCTCGCGAGCGCGACGGCCACGAGCGTCGTGTAGAGCAGGAACGCCGTGAGGCTCCCCGCGCTCATCTCGCCCGCCGCCACGCGGCGACCGCCGAGCCAGATCATGACGGCCACGGCGGCGAAGCCCGCGAAGCTCGTCGTCGACATGAAGGTCGCGCGCCAGCGGGCGAGGCCGAGGGCTTGGCCGAAGCTCGTCTCGACGCCCTCGCCATAGCGACCGGCCTCGCGATCGCTCTGCCCGAAGGCCTGCACCGTGGCGATGGCGCCGAGGATCTCCTGCACGCGCCCGTTCGTGTCGGCCACTGCGTCCTGGAGGCGTTGGCTCATGAGGCGGATCTTCCGGCCGAAGAGCACCAGGCTGATCATCAGCGGCGGGACGACGAGCAGCATGATGCCCGTGAGCGAAGGGCTCTCGACGAGAAGGAGCGTCACGCCCCCGACGAGCTGGATGAGGTTCCGCATCGCCATGCTCAGCTCGGTGCCGACGACACCCTCGATGATGGCCACGTCGCCGGCGATGCGGCCCACGAGCTCGCCGCTCCGGCGCGCCTGGAACCAGCCGACGGGGAGGCGCACGAGCCGGTCGACGACGCGGCGACGAAGGTCGGCCACGGCACGTTCGCCCAGCCAGCTCATCAGGTAGTGCCGCCCCCAGATCGCGACGGACTGGAACGCGAAGAGGACCACGAGGAGCAGCCCGATGCGGTCGAAGGCCGCCGTGCCGCCGCCCGCGATGCCGTCGTCGATCATGCGGCGGATGACCTGCGGGTAGGCGAGGCCGAGGCCGCTCCCGGCGACCAGGAAGACCGTCGCTAGCGCGAAGCGCTTCCGGTAGGGCGAGATGAGGCCGACGACGCGGCCGGCGCGCCGCAGCCGCGCACCGGCATCGTGTGCCGGTGCCGCGACCGTGTGCGGGTCGGTTAGAGGTGGCACGTTGGCAGTGGACGGGGTCACGCTCATGGACGACGAGTCGCGGTCGGCGCCCTAGGGTTAGCCCCGGACACTCGGCAACTCGGACGTATCGCATGTCGTTCCGCTACCCGGGTCCGAGTCGTTCCAGCACCACACTGAGGCGACGGCTTCGTTAGGAAACGAACCCGTACCCCGACATCCCAGTTCGCCGGTCCGAAGAAGGGCGCCGCACCCGGGTCCTGGTGGGCCAGGGTGCAGCGTCGGGCGTGCGAGAGCGATGAACAGAGCGTCACGGGTAGACGACGTCGGCACATCCCGGGGATGGGCAAGTTGCGTCGTGTCCGCTCGCAGGAACGTCGTCGCTGTAGCAGGTGAGCCCGAGGGCCGGGGTAACGAGGCAGGCCGCTGTCCGGCTAGACGTGAGATCCGTAGCGTTCTTGCCCGAGGCTGTGGGGGTTACGGCGAGTCCACTCACCAGCGGGAGCTCACTGATGTTCTCCACGCCCCACGAGTAGACCTCCCCCTTTGAGATCGCCAAGGCATGGTCGTCCGCGACGGTCAGTCTCGTGCTCGCGCTAAGCGCCATATCGACCGCACCCATCGTGCTGAGGAAGGGGTACGCGGCCGGGTCTCCCCAGCAACTCGTCTCCCCAGAGGCTGTCCGGGCGCACGTCAAGTTTACTCCGGCCTCCACCTCGACGACCTCGGAGAGAGGCACTCCGCTCACTTCGACGACCGGTCGAGGGGTCACGTAGGGCGAATCGTCGCCTGTGCCGTGTTGATACTGCTGGTTACTCCCGAAGCAGTACACCCGAGTATCGTCGCCCAGGAAGCAGGCATGGGCCCACCCCACTGTGATTCCAATTGGGTTTATCCCTTGAGTATCGAACTCAACAGGCCAAACAATGTGCTGTGAACCGTCGATGGGATGAGCCTCGACTGCGTAGCCGGGTGGAATGGCAGCCGGGTCGGCAAACTGAATATCATCGGTTCGGCCGACGCATCTGAGAGTGTTGTTAAAGTCGAATGCGAAGGCATTTGTCAGAACGCACGTCGTGCCGTTCATTCCAACGCTAACGTCGAGGCCATTGCCGGATACATCCTGAAAAGGTGTGGGTTCCTGAACGGCGTTAAAATACGATGCTTCGATCATGGGCACAAAGGGCGGATAGGCGATTTCTCCCAGGAACCCAGACCCGGTTTGACCATGGCGATTGTAGCCCCAGCACAGCACGTCGGAATGCGCATCAACCACGCAGTATGTGTCCGCAAGAACGGAGATGGTGGGCGCAGGTAAACCGGCAAGATCGTCCCCGCCCCCATCCCCGGTGCGCGCATCTACTCCGGCTACGCTTGGAGTAGGTGCGTCTGCCTCTGCACCTCGCCATTTCGATAGAGCACCCCATTCGCTTGCCTGACCTGCAGTGATGAGTGCAGTACCAAGATTGCCTGAGATTGCCATGGACGTGGAGGGTCGACGGGCCAGCCAACGCGGTGTCAGGAAAACGAAGTCCGCGTAAGACTTTGCCCTCAGCAATCCCGCCCCGCCATCTCTGGGGTCGGGAAGGGCAGCGAATCCCTCAAACGTAGAAGTGCCATCCTCAGGAACCACGGCATCGATATTCATGCCGGAGCCTCCCTTGCTGAACCCGAAACACGTGCGTGCGCCGCTACGGAGCTGACCGCACACGTAGTTTCTGTTCTCAACCTCATAGGATGGAGCAAGCTGCGCGAGGCGTTCCTCCCGTCGAGTAGGAAGGCTGAGTGTAAGGAAAGTTGCTACAGGAGGAGCCCTCAGCACACACCTTCCTCCAGCCTCAGTCAGCAGACAGCCCGCCGATCCGTCCATCGTTACGTGATGGACGCTTGAACTGCCGTCCAACGAAGTTACGGCGTCACCGAAGCCCCAGCAGGTGGTGTCGCCGCTCGGCTCTAGCGCACAACTTCCTCTGGCGCCGGCTGCAACCTCCGAGATACGTGCACTCGGGGACGCATCCGAGTCGATGACGAACGAGCACGCACCCCCGCTTGGCGGTCCTACCTGATTGTCGCCGTTCTCCCCGAAGCAGAACACGCCTTCCGTCTCCTCGATGAAGCAGCCATGCTTGTTGCCGACGTCCATCGCCATGACTTCGCGCGTCATCAAGTCCGTTGCGATCAGAGGAGTTCCGCTGCAGAAGATAGTGCTGTCGCCCCAGCAGAGAAGCTCATTGGACTCGGACTTCAGTGCGCACGAAACGCCGTCACCCAAGGCGATTTGGTAGGCTGGGCCAGTCCAGGTAAGCTGGGGTAGGTCCTCGGGCGTCGCCGGAGCGAGTGGATCCAACTTAATCTGTCCACTGGAGTTGCTTCCCCAGCAGTGAACTTCGCCCAACTCAGTGACGGCGCACGCATGGTCCGTGCCAAGGGCGATCGACATCGCGCGTGTCATGACGACGCGCTCTCTCCAGTCTTCTGCCTGGACGCCGCTTTCCCAGTAACGGCCCCAACACGAAACTGTCCCGTCCACGCTGAGCTCGCACGTCATCTCTTCGCCGGCTGCGGTCTGCACAGCTCCGTTGAGCGGCGTTTCCGTGAGGATCTGGCCATCCAAAGGAAGCCCCGACGCAGGGGAACGAGATCCAGACGGGCGACCGAGAATCGCACGCTCGGACCTCTGAATGTCCCCGCTACACATAAGGCTTCCTTCCGCATTGATGATGCAAACCGCACGTTCGGCGGTGGCCACCGCCAACGGTTGTGTGCTGCTGAATCCGACGGTTGCCGCAGTACCGTCCTCCGAGAATCCATCGAAAATGCTCTCGTCGTGACAGAGCAGAGAGGGTCGCGAAACGAACGAGTTGTAACCGATGATGCAGGGCCTGTTGCCTCTTGATATCGAAAGATCAGCGGTATGGAATACGCCCTGGTCAATCGGAACGAACGTCGCGGGGCCGGCGTACCCGCCCCAGCAGAAAACGGTCCCCTCTGTATTGCTCGGACCGGCTTCGAAGGCGCATGTGCTGCTGTCGCCGGCGGCCAAACCGAAGGTGCGCGGACCGCCGCTGCCCGGAGGCATGGCGACGTTCGTCGGCGTTGCCGTCGAAGCCACGCCCAGAGGTTGGCCGATTTGGCCTGCCCAGTTGGTGCCCCAGCATGCGACACGGGACGAAGCATCGGAGATGCATCCGTGCGGCCCCGAGATCGCGACGCGCTTCCAGGTTCCCGTCGCCAAGGTCACGGCTGCGCTTCCGTCGCCGGCGCCATTCTTCAAGCCTGCGTCCTCACCCCAGCAAACGACGCTCCCGGTTCCCTCGACCGCGCAAACCGTCGAGCGACCGACCGAGAAGTCGACCACGTTGACCCGAGCCAGCCGTGGCCCGGAGGCAGTCGCTCCTCCGCCGAGCGGCACACCCAGTTGTCCCAACTCGGCCTCTCCCCAACACCACAGTTCCCTCTGGTCGTCCAACGCACAGGCGGAATTGTCTCCCACGTCGACTTTGAGGAACTGTCTGCCCGCGGGGAGACCCGTGACCGTGATGGGGTTGTGCCGCTCGCTGGCACCTACGGTACCGAGATGCGAGCCGGCGCGACCCCAGCACAGCACCTGTCCTGAGAGATTGACGGCGCACCCGAATCCAACGCCCAGATCGATGCTAGCTGGAGCACCGCCGCGCTTGAGCCAGGCGAGGGCGGCATCCTCGGTCGGCGTAGTGCGGCCCCAACACGAAGGGAAGGGCGACGTTCCGGCAGATAGGGCGCACGTGCGGCGCTCACCCGCTACGACCCCCTGGAGGTCTGACGGGCTCGTGACTCTCAACGCCCTCGTGCCCGAGTCGGCGTAGGGCGGAGAGGCTGCAGAACCGGCGATCGAGCCAGAGGCGAGACCAGCATGCCCGAGCTGCCCCTGATCGTTGGCCCCCCAGCAGTAGGTCGAGCCCGCGTTAGTTGATGCGCATGTATGGTCATCCCCCGCGGTCAGGCTGGCCGGCGGGGCCGTCGTCCCTTCGAGCAAGAAGTCGGCGATGGCAAAGGACCCCAACCTTCCTTCAGTGGGGTTCCCTCGGCAGCCAATGCGCGAGTCGAAGCGAAGGACGCAGGTGTGCTCGTTGCCGACGGCTACGTCGACGGCGTCGTCGCCGAAGTCGACAGGTACGTTGAAGGCGGGCGACATCGAGTCGACGAGCTGCTTCCCGTCATTGGCTCCCCAGCAGACGACGTCGTTTGTGGTGCGTATTCCACACGTCGCTCGCGGCCCGGCGTCAAGCTTCAGGAAACGGTGCTGCGTCTCTAACGAGTCGACGACGAGCACCGGCCCAGGCTGGTCGACGCTCGAGCCGTTCCCGAGCTGACCATCCGTGCCGGCTCCCCAACACACGGCGCGGCGGTCCTGGCGAATGGCGCAGACGTGGTCGGTTCCCGACGTGACCTGGATCGCGGTGAAGCTGCTGACTCTTTGGGGAAGTGTTGAACCCGGAGCACCGCCGAGACCCTGCCCCCAGCAATACACATGCCCCTCGTCCGTAAGGGCGCAGGTATGGAGTGCGCCGGCCGTTACCGATACGAACCACTCCGAGCTGGCCACGGGTGCGGGTACAGGATCGTCGCCGCCAACGGAGCCACCGCGTCCAAGTTGACCATGGGAGTTGCTACCGCGACAAAGTACGCCCCCGGTCGCCCGTGCCAGCCAGCAGTCGTGTGAACGGCCAACCGCCACCTCGGTGGCGGCCACGGTAAAGGTCCTCGCGCCGCTTCCCGCGCCTGTAGCGCTGCGCGCGCCCACTGCTCCCGATTCGGATTCGGATTTCGTGTCTCCTACGCATGCGCCTTGCAGCGTGAATGACATGATCGCGCAGGTCGCGATAGCGCGGGTGATATTTGTGTGCACTCGCTGAGTACAGTTAGTCATTCCCAAAATCCTTGGTCTGGCTGCGATTGCAACCGCACAAAACAAAGAAGAAACTGGTGTAGCCGTACATCTGAGTGTGGACCGGGCTCGATGCGAGGGCGACGCCGCGATCGCGCCCAGGACGGTCCGCCGAGATGGCGACTGCGCCCTACCCAAAACCCGTCATCCACGGGAGTGTCAAGGAGCGCCCCGTACTCCGTCGGCGGGGCCGGGCCTCCGTCGTCGGCGGTTCAGCGTCCGAACGTTGCCGTCCGCACATCTTCGTCAGGCAGCTCCCAGAGGGGTCCGAGGACCCGGAGGTATGCGAACGTATAGATGCCCGTTGCGTGCCCGTCGCCCCATGTCAGCCGGAGCGCGTAGCTGCCGCTAATCGCTAGCTCTGCGAGCGCTAGGGCTTCAGTCGGCAGGGCGTCGGCGGCCTCTGAATAGACGATGCGTCCCGTGTGGCCTTGGCACACGGCGCAAGGGCAGAACGCCCGAAGTGTCTGGTGAGGGTGGTGCGTGATGACGCCGTCGTCCCAATGGATCTCAATCATGCGAGCCCCATGAGGCGCACGGATCTCTGTCGGCTGCGGGTTCGAGGACATGCGATAGGACCCGTTCTTCGTTCGAAAATTGAGAAGGGTCCTGACTAGCACTCCAAAAACTCACGTCCATCGTTGCGGTTTCGTCCAGGTTCGCTAAGCAGCTGGCTCCGAAGGAGAGATGTGATGAACCCCCGCGTGCTCGTGTCGCTACTTATCGTCGCCATCGCCTGTGGCGACGACGCCGCCACCGACCCCACGGGCATGGGGACCCCCGACATGGGGGGTGACCCGATGACCGGCACGACGCTGCGCACCGGCGCGCCGCTACAGGTGGCGCCGGTCTACCAGTCACAGAGCCGTACCGAGATCTTCAACCGTCTCGAACGGGACCTTGTCCCCTTCGACTTGGATTTCGCGCCTTCCGGGCAGCTCTGGGTGCTTCACCGACACTCAGAGCGGGACGGCTACTCGGATTCCCTCGACTGCCCCCGGCGCGCCTTCTCTGACGCCGGGTTCACCGACCACGACTGCGGCTCCCTCGAGGGCACGACGGTGACCATCACATCGCCTGAGATGCCCGAAATGGCGACTGTTGGAAACGGTCGCACGCGTACGGTTACCGACGGCAACTCGTGGCACTTCATGCGGCGTCCCGGTGGGCTGGCGTTCGGTGCTGAGTCGACGACGATCCAGCCAGACAGCCCCGGCGCCGACAACACCCGTGGCGGCTCTTACATTCGCGAGCCTCAGACCTACACGGAGACGTTCGCCACGTGCATCGAGCACGCAACGGCGAACTTCACGGACGAGGCGCCGTTCATCGGTGCGTCGCTGTGGACCACGGATCCCTCGATCTACAACGGGACGGATGGCATCGGTGGCAACGGCTCCCACCTCGACATGGTGCACGCGACGCAGTACTGCATGGGTATCGCGTACGAGGGCGCGGGCAACGTCTACTGGCTCTTCAACGGCCAGGACGGGATGCTTGACCGCTACGACTTCGCCGAGCCGCACGTGCCGGGCCACTTTTACCACGGCGACGCTACGGTCGACCGGTACTTCTGGAACGACGACAGCCTCGCCCGCCTGCCGAACGTGCCGAGCAACATGGAGATGGACGAGGGCACGGGCCTCTACATCGCCGACAGCGGCAACGGCCGCGTGGTCCGCTTCGACACCGGCGCCGACATGCCCATGTTCGGCACGGCGCCGACCTTCGAGGGCCCGACGCTCATGGCCACTACCTTCGAGGGTGTGGACCGCGAGGTCGTCGCTTCGGCCACCGACCTCTCGGCGCTCTGGGGCGGCGGCGGCGCCGAGCCCAGCGGACTCTCGCTCCTCGACGACGACGCGCTCGTGGTCGCCGACCACGCGACGGGTCTCATCTCCATCCTGGAGCGTGCGACGGGCAACGAGATTCGCACCTTCGACACCGAGCTCGGCCCGGGCATCGGTGGCCTCACTGTCGAGGACGGCGTCATCTACTTCGTGCACATGGTCGACCGCATGACCTACCGCGTCGACGTGGTCGCCCCGGAGACGCCGACGCCCTGAGCCCGACGGTCTCTTCACGAAGCCGGCCCCCGTGCATCGCGCGGGGGCCGTTTTCGTGTGCGGAGATCGGCGCGAGGCGACGCTAAGGTCGCGGCGTGAACGACCCGCACGCGCTCCTGGCCATCGCCCTGACGGGCGTGGTCGCGGGCTTCGTCAACACGGTGGCCGGCGGCGGCTCGCTCCTCACGCTCCCGGCGTTGATGCTCGCCGGGCTGCCGGCGGACGTGGCCAACGGCACGAACCGCGTGGGCGTCGTGCTCCAGTCGGCGAGCGGCGTGGTGGGCTTTCGCCGTGCGGGGCGTCTCTCCCTTGCGTCGCTGCCGGCGCTCTCGCTTCCGACGGTGACCGGAGCCGCGCTCGGCGCCTGGCTGGCTGCGGATGTGCTGCCCCGGGACCTGGTCGAGCCGGCGCTCATGGCGGCGCTGGCGGTCGTCGCGCTGGTCATGCTTTTCGCGCCGCCGAACGAGGGAGGAGACTCCGTCGAGCCGCCGTCGCTCCGCGAGCGCCCCGGGGTGGCCCTCGGGCTCTTCCTGGCAGGGCTCTACGGCGGCTTCGTGCAGGCCGGTGTGGGCTTCGTGCTCCTGGCGGTGCTTGGCCGAGGCTTGCGCATCGACCTGGTGCGTGCGAACGCGATCAAGCTGAGCCTGGTGATGCTCTTCGGGATCGTCGCTCTCGGGATCTTCGTGGCCAAGGACCAGGTGGCCTGGGCGCCCGGCCTGCTCCTCGCCGGCGCCACCGTCGTGGGCGCTCAGCTGGGGGTGCGCTTCGCGCTCCGCGTGCCGGCGCGTGCGCTGAAGCGCCTCGTGGTGGTCTGCGCGCTCGCGAGCTGCGCCGCGGTGGTCCTTCGGGGCTGACGCGCGGATTACACTGACGAGGACCCCGAGCCGTGGCATGGTCGGCCGAGGTGAGCACGCAGCCCGACCCCTGGGAGCGCGAGGGACTTCCCAAACCGGGGACGACGCTCCTCGGCCGCTACAAGCTCGAGCGCCCGCTGGCCCGGGGCGGCATGGCCATGATCTACCGGGGTCACGACCCCGTGCTGGACCGGTCCGTGGCCGTGAAGGTGATGCCCGAGCGCCTCAAGACCGAGCGGAGCCACGCGCGCTTCCTGCGTGAGGCGCGCCTCGCGGCGCAGGTGAGCCACCCCAACGTCGTCGAGACCTACGACGCGGGCGTGCTCGAGAGCGGCGCCCCCTTTCTCGTCATGGAGCTCCTCGACGGCGAGACGCTCTACCAGCTGCTCCACCGCGAAGGGAAGCTGCCGCTCCACCAGGCGGTGAACGTGCTGGAGGCCGTGCTCTCCGGCGTCGCGGCGGCGCACAAGCGCGGCGTGGTGCACCGCGATCTGAAGCCCTCGAACGTGCTGCTCCTCGCGGACGCGCCGCACGTGAAGGTCATCGACTTCGGGCTCTCGAAGGACCTCCGCGACAAGGGGCCACGGCTCACGGGGCCGCGCGAGGCGCTGGGCACGCCGAGCTACATGTCGCCGGAGCAGGTCATGGCCGAGCCCGTGGATGCGCGCACCGACGTCTACGGCACGGGCGTGCTCTTCTATGAGATGATCACCGGGGAGCGCGCCTTCCCGAAGCCGGCCAAGGGCAAGCTGGTAAAGGACGTCTTCGCGATGATCCTCCGAGACTCGCCGGCGCCGCCCACGGAGGTGGACCCGTCGCTCCCCGAGGCTGCGGACATCTTCGTGCGCAAGGCGATGGCGAAGCGGCCGGACGACCGCTACCCGAGCGCCGACGCGATGCGCGTCGCCGTGAACACGCTGCGCGCCTGACGGCGCTCAGCGGTGCTGGATGGCTGCGCGCCTGATGGCGCTCAGCGGTGTTGGATGGCTGCGCGCCTGATGGCGCTCAGCGGTGTTGGATGGCTGCGCGCCTGACGGCGCTCAGCGGGCCCGGACGAAGGCTGCGGCGTCCGGGACGACGGTGTCGAGCACGCGCGCCGTCGAAAGCACGCCGGGAAGCCCGGCCCCGGGGTGCGTGCCCGCGCCCACGAGGTAGAGGTTCTCGATGTCCTCCGAGCGGTTCGAAGGCCGGAAGCTCGCGCTCTGGAAGAGCGTCGGCTGAAGGCCGAAAGCCGCGCCGCGGAGCGAGAGGTAGTCGCCCAGGAAGCCCTGCGGGTCGAGCGTGTGTGACGCCGTGAGGTTCTCGCCGAGGTCCGGAAGGAGCGTTCGCTCGAGGTAGGACTCGATGGCCTTCCGGTAGGGCTCGTTCATGCGCGACCAGTCCACGCCGCTCTCGAGATGCGGCACGGGCGAAAGCACGTAGAAGCTGTCCCGGCCTTCTGGCGCCATGTTCGGGTCGGTCTTCGTCGGTCGGTGCAGGTAGAGGCTGAAGTCCTGGCTGAGCACCTTGCGGTCGAAGATGTCCTTGAGGAGCTCCTTGTAGCGCGGCCCCATCAGGATGGTGTGGTGCTCGACGTGCTCGTACTTCTTCTTGGTGCCGAAGTACCAGACGAAGAGCGACATCGACATCTTGGTCCGCTCGATCTTCGCGTCGGTCCACGCCTTCCGGTAGCGCGACGGAACGAGCTTCTTGTAGAGCCACATCGAGTCCGCGTTGGAGACGACAAGGTCGGCGTGAATCGTCTCCCCGCCGGCCAGGCGCACACCCGTGGCGCGGCCCGTCTTGCCCTCGGTGGTCGTGTCCTCGACGAGGACCTCCTCGACGGTCTCGCCAAGCCGGAGCCTGCCGCCGAGCTCGTTCTCGATGAGGCCCACCAGGCCCTTCACGAGCGCGCTCGTGCCGCCCTTCGGGTAGTGCACGCCCCACTTTCGCTCGAGGAAGGCGATGAGCGTGTAGATGCTCGTCGTGCTGTAAGGGTTCCCGCCGACCAGCAGCGGGTGGAAGCTCAGGACCTGGCGGAGCTTCTCGTTCTTCACGTACTTCGAGACGAGCTGATGCACGGTCCGCCAGCTCTCGAGGCGCATCATGGCCGGCGCGACGCGCGCCATGTCGAGGGGGCCTTCGAAGGGCACGTGGCCGAGCTTCTCGAAGCCCGTGGCGAAGATGCGCTCGCTCTTCTTGATGAAGGCCTCGTAGCCAGCGAGGTCGCTCGGCGCGAGCTTAAGCACCTCGCGGCGCATGGACGCCGGGTCCCCCGAGTAGTCGAAGATGGAGCCGTCATCGAAGCGGATCCGGTAGAAGGGCGTGACCGGGAGCATGGTCAGGTCGTCGCCCATGCGGCGCCCGCAGAGCTGCCAGAGCTCTTCGAAGAGGAAGGGCGCCGTCACGACCGTGGGGCCGGCGTCGAAGATGTGGCCGTCCTCCTCGAAGATGCGAGCCCGGCCGCCGGGCTGGTCCAGGCGGTCGACGATCGTGACCCGGTAGCCGCGCACGCCGAGGCGTACGGCCGCCGCGAGCCCCCCGAAGCCTGCCCCGATGACCAGCGCGTGCGGCGCGTCACCGTTGGCGAGGGTCGGCGTGCGGCCCTCGTTGAGCTGGCCCTGCGGCAGCAGGCGGTCGGGGGAGAAGGTGTCGATGACGGTCATGAAGGATGCCTGGAGATTCGAACGAAAGCGTATGCCCCGTCACCCGCATGCAAGGGGCGACCCCCCCGTGTCGCCGGTCGCGGCCCTGCATTAGTCGCAAAAAGCTGACGCCCGGGGGCACATGATCGTCCGGGGGTACGCTGGCTCGCATCGCTTCGGTCCTGACCGTGCCGGGCTTCCCCGCCGCCGCATGGTCACGCGCTGTCCAGATTTGGTTTCCATCCGATCTCGACAAGCCTGATGGTGCCCCCGAAGCGGGAGGGTGCCCCGTGCCTTTCCACTCAGAAGAAGTGCCGTCGGCCGTAATCCTTCCTGGGGCGTCGCGTCTGGTTGACGCCCCCTTTCGGGAATTTTAGACACTACCTGGTCAAGATGTGGCACCGTCCCTATATGCAGACCCGGAGCCCGGGCCTCGGTCCGAGGGGGGCGTGCGCATGAGCGACGACGTCAAAGATTCGCCCCGCTACCGCGTGGGCATGGTGGCCCGGCTGACGGGCCTCTCCACGCACACGCTTCGTATGTGGGAGAAGCGGCATCAGGCCGTCGTCCCCGCGCGGACGCCGGCGGGCGGGCGCCTCTACTCGGACGCGGACGTCGAGCGGCTGATGCTCCTCAAGCGCCTGGTCGACGGCGGTCACTCCATCGGCAGCATCTCGCCGCTCGAGAACGAGGAGCTCAAGCGAACCCTCGCCGTCCAGCGGCCGCCGGAGCCGCGGATCCAGGCGGCGCCGACGGACGTGCGCGATCGCTTCCTCGCCGCCATCGCCGACCTCGACGCGCACGGCGCGGAGCAGCTCCTGGCGCGCGCGGCCGTCGCGCTCGAGCCGCGGGCATTCCTCCTGGACGTCGTGCGGCCGATCCTCGACGAGATGGGGCGACGCTACGAGGCCGGGCAGCTGCGCATCGTGCACGAGCACGTCGCGTCCGCGATTCTCCGGAACCTCTTGGTCTCGCTCACCCGGATGTTCCCGCGCTCGAGCCGCGAGCGGACGGCGATCATCGCGACGCCTGCGGGCGAGCGCCACGAGTTCGGCGCGCTCATGGTCGCCATGCTCGTGGCCATGAAGGGCTGGCACATCCTCTACCTCGGCACGGATCTGCCGGCGCAGGAGATCGTCTACGCTGCCGAGAAGAGCGAAGCGAGCCTCCTGCTCCTGAGCGCGGTGCGCCTGGACAGCGACGTCGCGACCTCCGAGATCACGGAGATCGAGACGGCGCTCCCGTCTCAGATCGACCTCGTGGTCGGGGGCGCGGCGGCGGCCGCGGCTCCCCTGACCCGCGGCCGCTACATCGACGACCTCGGCTCGCTCGAAGCCATCCTCGGCCGCTAGCGCGTCAGCGCTCGTCGAGCGCTGACTGCACTCCCGCCAGGAGTGCCTCCGCGGAAAGCGGCTTCGCCAGCACACCGTCGACCTCCTGTGCGTCGTTGACGTGCTCGCCGGTGAAATAGAGCACGCGGGCGTCGGGGAGGCGCTCCCGGAGGGCGGGGATCAGCGTACCTCCCGAGCCCCCCGGCATGGATCGGTCGAGGAGGGCGACGTCGAAGCGCGCGTCCTCTTCGAGCAGTCGCTCCGCTTCGCTCACCGAGTCCACGGCGGTGACCTCGTAGCGACGGCTGAGAATCCGCCGGGTGACGCGCCGCACCGTCGGGTCGTCGTCCACGAGCAGCACGCGGGGGCGCGGCTCGCCCGCCTCGTGCGTGGGTGTCCCGCGCGCCTCCTCGGCGTCGACGGGGAGCCAGAGCTGCATCTCGGTCCCCTCGCCGTGCGTGCTGATGCAGTCGAGCACGCCGCCATGGTCGCGCACGATGGCGTAGGAGGTGCTCAGACCGAGCCCCGTCCCCTGCTCGGGCCCCTTGGTCGTGTAGAAGGGCTCGAAGACCCTCGCGCGGACGGCTTCGGTCATTCCACCGGCGTTGTCGCGGACCCTGACCCGCGCGTAGCTCGTCCACGCCCCCTTCGTCGGTCCCACCTGGCTCTGGCGGCGGGCGCGGTCGATGGTGATGTCGATGACGGGCTCTGCGGTCTGCTGCGTCGCGTACGCATCCCGGGCGTTGATCAGGATGTTGAGGAGCACCTGCTGCAGCGCGCCCTCGTCACAGCGCACCGGGGGCACGGGCTCCTCGTGGGTCCTTATGGTGATGCGGCTGCCGAGCGTTTGACGCGCCATGCGGACGCTCTCGGCCACGAGCCCCGGGAGGGAGCGCGCCCGGCGGGTGCCACGCTGTCCCTGTCCGGAGAAGGTCATCAGCTGGCGGACCATCGCAGCGGCCCGGGCGGCGGCCTCGCGGGCGTCACGCACCATGGCCCGGTCGTCGGCATCGACCTTCTCCTCGACCAGCTCCAGCGAGGGCATCAGCACCATGAGCATGTTGTTGAAGTTGTGGGCGACGCCCGCGGTGAGGTTGCCGACGGCCTGCATCTTCTGGGCCTGGCGGAGCTGCTCCTCCATCGCGAGCTGCCTCGTCACGTCGAGGGTGCTCCCGAGCATGTGCACGGGCCGACCCGCTTCGTCGTGCTCCACGCGGCCGCTCGACATCGTCCAGCGAACCTCGCCGTCGGGGCGCACGATGCGCGCGAGGTCACCGTCCATGCGCCCGCTTTCGAGGGTGCGGCTGCCCTGCTGCATCACCAGGTCGCGGTCGTCCGGATGGACGCAGACGTCCACGAATCGCCCGAGGCCCACGGGCTCGTCCTGACCCGTGATCTCGTGCATGCGGGCGTCCCAGGTCACGACGTCCTTCTGCAGGTCCCATTCCCAGAGCGCGAGACCCGTGATCTCGGAGACCATGCGGAGCCGTCGGCTGATGCGCTCGGTTTCGTCCTCCCGGCGGCGCTGCGCCGTGATGTCGACGCCGAGGCACGTCAGCCCGCGTTCGCCGTCGGGCAGGGTCGTCGCGGAGACCACGTTGAGGTAGTGGCGAAGGTGCTCTGGCGGGCCGGCGTTGGCCTCGTAGGACTCGCTGCCTCCCGACGCGAGCACGCGCGCGAAGACGGCCCGCGCCAGTGCCCGATCTCGCGGCGCGACGAAGTCGAAGACGCTCGTCCCGACGACGCTGGTGGGGTCAACGCCGGCGGCGACGCGGTTGAGGTAGAGGATGCGGAAGTCGCCGTCCGTGGCCGTGAAGAAGGCCGGCTGGTCTCTCAGGAGCGACGTCAAGAGCTCGAGCGGCGCCGTCTGTCGAGACAGGCCCAGGTGCTTCTCGTCGTCGGAATCCGCGTCCGCCATGACGGATCGAACCCTACACCAGGACATCGAAAACAGCGTTCCGTCGGCCGGAGGCGTGGAGGGAGTGTCTGTCCAGGCTGCGAGCCGGCGTGATCTCTACGCGCCTTCATCCCCGCAGCCGGAGTGTCTAACTATATCTAGACACGTTCTAGATATACAGAACCATTCGCCTTTGTCCGGTGATACCGCCTTTACTCCTTGGCGTGTCGCGTCGATGTCTCCTGCGCGCCTCGCGATCCACCAGGCCAGAGGAGACCCGGATGACGCAGACTGCCCCTTCCCATCTGCCCGACCCGCAGACCCGCGCCCCGGCGTCGGCGGAGTCCCACGCGCTCAGCCGAAGCGTGCGTCTGTTGCAGCGGGTGCTCTCGGCGCTCGAGGCCACGGACGACGGGCTTCGCGGCGTCGAGGGCGTCCTCGAGGCCGTCCGCGACGCCTTCGGCTGGCGTTCCGCCGGCTACTGGGAGCTCGACGACGCATCCCAACGGCTCCGGGTAGCCGTCTGCCTCGACGGCGACCTCCTCGAGGCCTCCGCGTCCGCGCAACTCGCGGCCGGCGAGGGGCTCGTCGGTCACGCTTGGGCGCAGGGCGAGCTCATCGTCGCGCAGGATCTCCCCCTCCACCGCGACTGTCCGCGTACGCGCGCCGCGGAGCGCGCGGGCGCGACGCAGGGTCTCGCCGTCCCCCTCTTCCTCGACAGTGTGCTCCTCGGCGTCCTCGACTTCTTCGCCGATGGAGATGCGGAGTTCTCCGACGCCCGCCGCGAGACGCTTGGCGCAATGGCGCGCATCGTCGCCGCCCGGCTCGATCTGCTGCGGCGCCGGCGGGAGCATGGGGAGACGGCGATCGCGGCGAGTGCCTTTCGAAGCCTGCGCGAGCGGCTGGTCGCGGCGGACAGCCGTGAGGCCGTGCTCCAGGCGACCCTCGACAGCGTGCGCGACACCTTCGGCTGGGCTTATGGCTCCTTCTGGCATTTGGATGCCGAGGAGAACGTACTGCGCTTCGGCGCCGAGTCCGGGACCGTGAGCCCGGACTTCGTCGAGGCCTCTCACGCGGCGCACTTCGCGAAGGGCGTGGGCGTCGCCGGCCGGGTCTGGGCGACCAACAAGCTCGTGTGCGTCGAGGACCTCACGCACGTCAACGACTGCGTACGCGCCCCGCCGCCCGCGCCGCCGGCGTCAAGAGTGGAGTAGCCTTCCCCATTCACCAGCGCGGCCAGCTGGTTGGTACCATGGACTTCTTCGCGACCGAGCGGCTCGCGCTTTCCCCCCAGCGTCGCGAGGCGCTCGGGAACGTCGCGCACCTCGTCTCCAGCGCGCTCGGCGCGCTCGCGCTGCGTGAGCAGGCATCACGGATGTCCGCCATTCACGCGATGATCGAAGGGGCCCCTTTCGCCGTGATGCAGGTCGACCTCGACCTCGTCGTCCAGTACGCGAACCCCGCATCCATGGAGCTACTGAGCCGGCTCCGGGCCCATCTCGGCATCGACCCGGGCAAGATCGTCGGAACCTGCATCGACGTCTTTCATGCGAACCCGGCGCACCAGCGCCGGATCCTCGCCGACCCGCAGAACCTGCCGCATACGGCGAACATCACGCTCGGCGACGAGGAGGTGTCCCTCCTCATCGCCGCGGTGCACGACGACACGGGCAAGTACGTCGGAGCCTCGCTCACCTGGGAGCTCATCACCGAGAAGCGCCGCCTCGAGCGCCAGCAGGCCGAGCTCCGCGCCGAGCAGGAGCGCCGGACGAAGGAGGCGCAGGAGAAGGTCGACGCGATGCTCGCCGTGGTCCAGGCGGCCGCCGAGGGCGACCTCACCCGGGATGTCTCCGTGAGCGGTGACGACGCCCTGGGTCAGATGGGCCGCGGGCTCGCCGGCTTCTTCACCGGGCTCCGCGGCAGCGTCGGCACCATCGCCGGGAGCTCCAAGCAGCTCTCCGACGCCGCCGATGGGCTTCAGGGCGTGAGCCAAACGCTCGCCGCGAACGCGGAGGAGACCTCCCAGCAGGCCGTCGTCGTCTCCGCCGCTGCCGAGGAGGTCTCGGCGTCGGTGCAGACGGTGGCCGCCGGCGTCGAGGAGCTGAGCGCCTCGGTGAAGGAGATCGCGAAGAACGCCACGGACGCCGCCGACGTCGCCACCGAGGGCGTGGAGGTCGCGAAGATCACCAACGCGACGGTGGCGAAGCTCGGCGAGAGCTCGGCGGAGATCGGGAAGGTCATCAAGACGATCACGTCCATCGCGCAGCAGACGAACCTCCTCGCGCTCAACGCCACCATCGAGGCCGCGCGTGCGGGCGCGGCCGGCAAGGGCTTCGCGGTGGTCGCCAACGAGGTGAAGGAGCTCGCCAAGGAGACCGCCAAGGCGACCGAGGACATCTCGCAGAAGATCGAGGCCATCCAGTCCGACACGACCGGGGCCGTCGACGCCATCGATCGCATCAGCGCGATCATCGGCCGGGTCAACGAGATTCAGGGCACCATCGCGCTGGCCGTCGAGGAGCAGCGCACGACGACGAACGAGATCGGGCGCTCCATCGCGGAGGCGGCGCGCGGCTCGAGCGAGATCGCGGAGAACATCACGAGCGTCGCCGAGGCCGCACGGAGCACGACGGTCGGCGCTTCCGACGCGCAGACCGCCTCGGAGCAGCTCGCGGGCCTGGCCGGGGAGCTCCGCCAGGTCGTCGACGGCTTCCAGTACTGACCCCGACGCGCCCTCGGGTCCTCCGGGTTCCGTCGCCTCGAGGCGCCCGGGGCCCGACTCGCGAGGTCATACGGTCGAGCGCCGCAGAGAGCTCGCGCAGGGGAAGCGCGGAAGCTCGGGCGCACGAGCTGGCGGCGCAGGTCGCGCCGAAGGCGCGACGGCGGTGCTCATCGCGCGGCGGTGCGCATCGCGCGGCGGTGCTCATCGCGCGGCGGTGCGCCTCACCCGGCGATGCTCATGCGCGGCGATGCGCCTAACGCGGCACTACGCAGCACGGCAGTGCGCCTCGCCCGGCGGTACGCGTCACGCTGCGCTGCGCCTCGCGGGGCAGACCTCATCGCGCGGCGACGGGTTGGCGTGCGCTCGAGGCGCGGCGACGGGTTGGCGCGCTCGAGGCAGGCCGCGGGCTCGGGTCCCCGGGAACGTCCCGGGCCGGTCCCTTTGCGGCCGCTCGCGGCCGATCCCGGCCTGCGCCCCGCGCTCGCGTCAGCGGGAGCCGGTCGAGCGGCGGCGACGGCGCTGGAGGACGGTGAGCACGTCACCGATGGAGCGGTGAGACGCGCCCCGATGACGGAGCGGCGCCTGCTCGTGGACGCGGTAGCGGTTCCGGCGTCCCGTACGCTCGCGCGTGAGGTACCCGGCCTCCTCGAGCTCCCGGAGGATGCGAAGCACGGCGCGCTCCGTGATCCCCACGTTCTCGGCGACGTCCCTCACCCGTGCGCCCGCGTCGAGGGAGACGCAGAGGAGCACGTGCGCGTGGTTCGTCAGGAACGTCCATCCGGGCCGCTCGGCCATCGTCGTCAGTACTCCTTCGGTCACGTCCCACCTGCTCCCGCCACGCATGGCCTCGTCGGGGCTGTTGGGCCATGACGCCCTAGCCGCGTGCCGGTACAAACGGTCCCCAGTCTCCGTTTTGAACGGCGGCGCGTGGGAAGTGGCGGAGAAGCGAGGAAGGTGAGCGTGGACGAGAGCCCGAAGCCGTTGGTCGGCGTCATCATGGGGAGCCGGACGGACCTCCCCGTCGTCGAGAAGTGCCTGGCCGTTCTCGAGCAGCTCGAGGTGCCGCACGAGAAGCGGATCGTGTCGGCCCACCGTACGCCGGACCTGATGGCCGAGTACGCCGCGGCCGCGGCGGAGCGCGGGCTCAAGGTCATCGTTGCCGCGGCCGGCGGGGCCGCGCATCTGCCGGGCATGGTCGCGGCCTATACCTCGCTTCCCGTGCTCGGGATTCCCGTGCCCATCGGGCACCTCGGCGGGGCCGACGCGCTCCTCTCCATCGCCCAGATGCCCAAGGGGGTCCCCGTTGGGACGCTGGCCGTCGGCGCCCATGGCTCCGCGAACGCCGGCTGGCTCGCCGCCCGCATCGTCGGCGCCTTCGACCCGGCCCTCCAGGCGCGCCTCGACGCGCACCGCGCCTCGGAGAACGCGCGTATCCGCGCCGAGGTGCTCGAATGAGCGAGGCGGACGGGCCCCGGCTCGGGGCCGCCCTCGGCGTCGTCGGCGGCGGGCAGCTCGGCCGTATGCTCGGCCTCGCTGCGCGACCTCTCGGGCACCCGCTCCACGTGCTGGCGCCCCCCTCGAACGCCGGTGCCCCGGCCCGTGCCGTCGCCGCCCGCTGGGTGGAGGGGGCCTTCTCGGACCTCGAGGCCCATCGCACGCTCGCCGCGGACGTGGCGGCGCTCACCTTCGAGGTCGAGGACGCCGAGCCGGACGTGCTGGCCGCCCTCGAGGCGGAGGGCATCGCCGTGCACCCCTCGCCGGCGGCGCTCCGCATCGTGCGCCGGCGCGCCAGCCAGCGGCGCTGGCTCGCAGAGAAGGGCTTTCCCATGCCGGCGCTTCGCGTCGTCGAGAGCGTCGACGCGCTCGCGGCCGCGGAAGCCGAGCTCGCCAGCGCGGCCGGTCCGCCCTTCGTGAAGACCGACCGGGGCGGCTTCGACGGCCGTGGCCAGGCGCGCGGTAAGGCCAGCCAGGACCCGGCCATGCGCGCGGCGCTCGAAGAGCAGCCCCTCGTCGTCGAGGCGGCCGTGCCCTTCGAGCGCGAGCTCAGCGTGCTGGTCGCGCGCGACGCGGCGGGGAACGTGGCCGTGCACCCCGTCGCGGAGAACGTGCACATCCAGGCGGTGCTGCACCACGCGCTGCTGCCGGCTCGCGTAGACGAGCCCACGGCGGCGGAGGCGCGCGACCTCGCGAAGCGCCTCGCGGAGGCCATCGGGCTCGTCGGGATCCTCGTGGTCGAGCTCTTCGTGACCAGAGACGGGCTGCTCGTGAACGAGATGGCGCTCCGTCCGCACAACACCTTCCACGGCGCCGACCGGGCCTGCGCGCTCGGCCAGTTCGAGCAGCAGCTCCGCGCCGTGCTCGGCTGGCCCCTCGGCGACCCGGAGCTCCAGCGCCCGACGGCCCTCGTGAACCTCTTCGGCGACCTCTGGGAAGGCGGCGGGGGCGCGGGCCTCGATCTCGCGACGGCGCTCGCGGTGCCCACGGTGCAGGTGCACCTCTACGAGAAGGCCGCCACGCGCCCGCGGCGGAAGATGGGCCACCTCACGGCGACCGGCGCCACGGTGGACGAGGCCCTGGCGCGGGCCCTCGAGGCCGAGCGTCGGCTACGCGCGGCCGCGGGCATTCCGCCCTTCGGCGAAGCGCCCTGAGCTCCGAGCGCCTCCGCTCCGAGCCTGAAAATGTCGGGGGATACGGCGGATCTCGGGCGTGTCGCGATCTTGACTCGGAACATCACGGGATCGTGTAATCCGCCGGGCCGCGTCGGCCCCGGAGGCACCGGGGGCGCGCCGGGGCAGCGAGGCAGCGCATGTTCGCAGTCGTCATCACGGAGAAGGGCGGCGCCCAGCGGCGGGTGGAGTTCGACAAGAGCGAGGTCACCATCGGCCGCGTTCAGGGCAACGACGTCATCCTTCCCAAGGGCAACGTCTCGAAGCGCCACTCCCGCATCGTCCTCAAGGACGGCCGCTTCATCGTCGTCGACCTCAAGAGCACGAACGGCACCTTCGTCAATGGCGAGCGCATCACCATAGCTCGCCTCAAAGA
>ERZ1740059.201-NODE-201-length-32817-cov-5.695989_pt1 | contig 32817 bp, 49 predicted proteins | sample MGYA00581744_ERZ1740059 | MGnify/ENA primary metagenome ERZ1740059 (study PRJEB43018, sample SAMN04849738) | marine metagenome | isolation source: floating plastic debris | place: Pacific Ocean | collected 2008-08-28 | study: EMG produced TPA metagenomics assembly... | reverse complement strand
CCTCATTGGCCGCTCTAAGCTCGGCCTCCGCACGCTCAAGCTGTGGAACGAGGGGGGAGGGACTAACCCCCGGCTCACAGTCGAGACCGTTAAGTCTGCAGTTCAGAAACTTGTAGTTCGGACCCTCTGACGCGACGCTCACAGGATCATTGTTCCGCCCCAGACAGCCCTCGGGTAGAGCCGTCGCCTCGCATGTCATCTGCTGGCGGTACTCGCTTACCTGCTCTCGTAAGGGCGCTACCGTGCGCTCGAGAGCGATGACGCGCTGTTGCGCCAACTCGATGAGCTGCGGCAGGTTTTCGATTTCTGCGGCGGAGCTCAAAGCGGCCGTTCCCGCCAACTCCGCCGCCTGCTCGGCAAGTTGCGCCTGCCTTTGTAGAATCTCGCCGCCCGCCGACGCCGCGCCAATGCGCGAGTGCATCCCTAGCGCAGACGTGACGCCCGCAACCAGGGCGAACAGGATCCACAACCGAAACCGCCAGAACCTCAGATCCCGCATTCGGGAGATCACGGCGAGCACGGCGCAGAACCCCGCGGCGAACGCCATCATTCCTGGGTCTTTCCAGCCCTGCGTCGTGGCGACGTCGTGAATGTAGCCGTAGGACAGCCAGAATGACACGGCGCCGAACAGCAGAGTCATGAGCGACCCCGCCCACGCCCAATACCAGCGGGTTTCAGATTGCGTGCTCACGCGCCGCCCTCCGTCAGTGCGAACTTGAGGGCCTTCACGCCTTCGTCGTTGACGTGCATCCACGTCATGCGCCTGTAGGTGCGACCTTGATCCCAGTATCCTGAGGCTAGGAATTTCGCGATTTGGTCCTTGTTCCCGGTCGCGTAGTAGTTGCGATACGGGTTGTCGGGATCTTTGGGGCGCCCCAATGCGTGATCGATGTCGTCAATCATTTGGTCGGAAAATGTGCGGTTGACCTCGCTCATGACGCCGCGCCCCCGTTCATGAAGTAGAGGATCAGCCCCGCCAGCCCTGCGGACCAGGCGAGATAGACGTAAATCAGGATCTCTAGGAAACGGACGCGGGTCATGACGCGCCCCCAGCCTTAGCGATGGCGTCGCGAAGTTTAGCAACGAGGTCGTCCCAACGAACAAACCCGCTGGTTAGAGTGCGAGACCACACAGGGTCGTCGGGGTCCGGCGCCGTGTTGTCGAGAAGCTCTTTCGCCGCCTCTAGCAGTTCCGGCGCTGCGGCGATGAGATTGGCGTTTGCAGCCGGATCGCCCTCGAATGCGTATCGGCTTCCATCGCTCGGCTTGTGCACACCAGCCAATGGCCCTGCGCAGCCTTTTCCGTAAATCCGCAACTGCGGCGCTCGGTTTGGTCGGCGGATTTCTCGAATGCGCCAAGGTCCCGGCGTGTGTTTCGTGCTCATGACGACGTCTCCGCCATCTTGCTGCGCTCCAGATCCACAAGGGCGGAACCGGACGGGCGCGCGTCTTCGCGCTTCTTCCATTCCATGTGCGCCTTGTCGGAGGCGGCGATTGCGCCGGACTTGAGCATTTCGCGGCGGCGTTCAGATGCGAGCTGCGCCAGCGCTGGGCTACCCAGACGCGACAGGTTCAAGACGGCGTTTGCGATGTTGTCAGAGGCGATCGCGCGCAACGCGGCGTCGATGTCCCGCACCGCGCGCTCAAGTTCTGCGTGCGGCACGTAGCCGAGCTTCTGAAACGGGATGTCTTCTACATCTACCTGCGCGTAGAGGCGAAGATTGAATTCGTCGATGGTTGCGGTCATGAGTTTGAGCCCTCGTGTTGATGGGCTCAGAACTAATCAAACTTTTTTTGATCGTCAACAAAAAAAACAAAAAACGTTTGATTTTTTGCCAAAGGTGAACAAACGAAACCGTTCGTCATTGACTATCAAAAATTAGACAAATGGTCCTGTTGCGCGCGTTAACGTTTTGCGCTCTACTGTCCCGATGGAGGAAGGGTAATGGCGTCAATGGGGTCGCGCCTGCGTGCGCTGAGAATGTCACGGGGCTTAACGATCAAAGAGTTGGCTTTGGCTGTCGGTCGAAAGCCAACTGAAATAGAGATCGCGGAAGAGCGCGCATTTTGCGGGGATGACGATCTCGTAATAGATATGACGCTTTATCTTGATGGAAGTCTAGACTTCATCCATCACGGCACGCTTTTTGGTAATGTCCAAGCCCCAATGCTCAGAGGCTCTTCTCAACCTCTGCAAGACGGTGAGCTAGACCTACCGTCAGATGCGTTGCATCGCCAGCGTACAGCCAGTCAAACGTCACCCCGTAAGTCGTCTTGAGGTAGAGCGCGACCGCGAATGAGGGGCGCGAAGACCCTTGTTCGTACTGGTTAACCTGCTGCGGAGCGACGCCAAGAAACTTGGCGAAATCCTTCTGAGATAACCCCACCATCGTCCTAATTGTACGCATCCGCTTTCCGACAGCTTCAGCGTCATACACGCGCGGCATTTTGGATAAACCGTCTCTCATGTTGCTGCCTCGGCGCATACTGTTGAACAAAATTCCTTTTCTTTTCCGCCAAAAAAATTCGGACTTGCTTCAATAAAGAATTTTTTGATATACGTCTCGTTATGACGCAGCATATCACAACACTCCGGCAGTGGGCAGACGCGCTGGGCGGCACAAAGGCCGCACACACGCACGTCAGTCAGTACGGTTTTGATATGACCTATCAGCGGTTTCATCAGCTTATCGCGGCAGGAAAGATTTCCCCAAAGCTTACTCTGATATTCCGGAAAGCGTCTGACGCCAAGAACTTACCGTTTCCCGACGAGTGGATTGCATTCGAGCCAGTGGGAAACGGAAGCGCGACCCGTGAGGTCGCCGCATGATCTCCCTCCCCGCAACGCTTTCGTCTGCGACTTTTCAGCGTTGCGAACCTGCGGGCGCGAACACCTGCTTACCCGCGCCCGCCTTTTTATTCAGAGTTACGGGGACGCCCGTAAAGCCGGCGATGCAGTGGCCAATTTGCCTGCATCGACGGGCTGCGCAGCCTGAAACCTGCGGCAGCAACACCCCCAAGCCCTGTCGTGGACAAGCGGAATACAGCGCGGCAGTGGCCAACAATGGAGGCGCGATATGTAGCGACAATCCTTTGAAAAAATTGACATTAAAGGGGCAGTCGCCGCGCGTCGAGGGTGGCGTTCGGGTGTTTCACGGCTGCTCCGATTTGAACATTTCCCCATCCGCGCGGGTGGTCCGCGCAGATCCCCCGCCCGTGTGCGGTCCCGCGATTCTCGACGGGCGGGGGTAGTTATGACCATGCCGCGCACCATAGAACCCGTGTCGCCGCCTATTGGCCTTTCGGAGTCTGAGGCCGCGCGCCATGTGGGCTTTGGCCCAACCCGTTTTCGTGAGCTGGTCAAGGACGGCGTGTTTCCAAAGCCGCGCCGCATCGGCAAGCGCGTTTTGTGGTCTCGCCTTGAGCTTGAGACTGCGTTTCACTCAATCCCGGCTGATGAAGCCGAGCGAGAAAACGAGTGGGACACCGTGCTATGACCCGGAACGATTGGCCTTATCTCTCCGAATGGACCGACAAGCGCTCGGGCAAGATCTTTCGCCGTGTGCGCAAGGCGGGGCGCGTCGCGTATCTCCCCGCCGATTGCCCGAAATCAGACAAACGCTTCACCGACGCCTATCACGCGGCGATCAATGGCGCCGAGATCGCCCCGAAGCCGTTCCGCGGCTCTCTCGACGATCTGGCGCACCGGTACTACGCCAGCGCCGAGTTTCGCAGCCTCGCCCCCGGCACGGTGAAGGGCTACCGCTTCACGCTGGGCAAGCTTCTCAAAGATCACGGCGACAAGCCCGTAAAGGCGATCGAGCGCCAGCACATCCGCGCTCTTATGAACAGAGAGACAGCCGACGGCGCGAACAAGCTCTTGAAGATGTTCCGCATCCTCATGGCCTTTGCGGTTGAGGAAGGCGTTCGCTCTGACAACCCGACGCTCGGGCTCAAGCGCGTCAAGGTTCACTCAGACGGCTTCCACTCCTGGACCGATGCGGAGATCCTGCAGTTTCGTGAGCGCCACGCATCCGGCACTAAGGAGCGTCTGGCCTTTGAGCTGTTCTACAACACTGCGCAGCGCCGCGGCGATGTGGTCCGCATGGGCTGGTCTGACATCGAGGGCGAAGCGATCCGCGTGCGCCAGGCGAAAACCGGCGCTCTCTTGTGGATCCCGCTGCATCCTGATTTGCGCCGCGAGCTGGAGATCGCCGACCGGTTCGGCGTGACGCTCTTGCTCACGAAATTCCGCAAGCCGTTCTCGAAATTCGGCTTCGGCGCATGGTTTCGCCGCGCCTGTGATCAGGCGGACCTTCCGAAGCATTGCGCCGCGCATGGTCTGAGAAAGGCCGCTGCCCGCACGCTGGCGGAAGTCGGCTGCACCACGGAAGAAATTAAGGCTCTGACGGGTCATTCCTCGAGCGCGGAAGTCGATCGCTACGTGAAAGCGGCCAACCAACGCAAGCTTGCGGGCGCTGCGATCCTTCGCCTGGAACGGAACGGAGGCAAAACATGATTCTGTCTGTAGCGCTTAAAAAAGTGTCTGTGAGAGTTCGTAAGTCGTTGATGTCAAAGGCAAATGCAACACGCTTGCAAATCCCTCCGGGCCTACGCCCTTTCAATAAAATCAGCATCTTAGTTCGATTTACAGACACCCAAGGGGCGCGGACAAACCCGCAACGCTTCGGGAAACTGTCTGCGCCCTTTTCACGTCTAAACAGGGAGGGCGCGTGATGGGAATCGCCGATGTTCTTAGAGAGATGGGCCACAAGGTGGCGGACGCACACGAAAGAGCGGAGGCGCTCGCGGCAGAGAACGCCAAGCTGAGAGATCCTTCGCGCCTGTGGGAAGCACTCAAGGCCCAATGCGCGAGCGACCCAGCCGAGGCCAAGCGCTTGGTGATGGTCAGCGAGGATGCTTTCAACACCGCTTTCCGCGCAGCCCTCTCCCACGGGGATGAAGCGCGGCCGAAGGGCGGAAACAGCGACGATGATTGGCCGTGGTACTCAGAGGATGGGTCAATTAGATGACGCACGAGATGAAAGACGCCATAGCGCATATGGGTGTTCTCCTCGCCAACTTAGACTACATGTGTGACGTCGTAGGCGAAGAGCTAGAGGGCGAAGACGCCCTGCTGGTTGCGAACGCGCGCACGTTTTACGAAGCCGCGAAAGTCTCGAACCTCGCCGCAGAGAGCGCGCCCCCTCCCGCCCGCGCAGCTCTGGAGTCAGACACATGACCCGTCGCGTTCCAGAATGGATCGGGTCGCACCCTGATCAGAAGATCCCGCAACGCGTCCGCCTTCGCGTCTTCGAGCGCTTCAGCGGCGTGTGTCAGATAAGTAAGCGGAAGATCCAGGTCGGCGAGGCTTGGGAGATCGACCACAAGCTCTCACTGAAGAACGGCGGCGAGCACCGCGAGAGCAACTTCCGCCCCGTTCTGAAGACTTACCACAAGAAGAAGTCGGCCCAAGACCAGAAGGACAAGGCGGACACCTACCGCAAGCGCTCGAAGCATCTGGGCATCTATGAGCCCAAGCGCAAAATCCCCGGATCTAAAGGCACGCCCTACAAGGTCCGCCTTACCAGCACAGGACAGAGGGTCGAAAAGCGATGAGTGATAATCAGATTAAGCAGTTTCAGGCTGATCGAGATGCCGCGCTTTTGAGTCTCGATGAGACGAAAATCAGGGCATTCGCTCAGAAGTACGAAGCGCCGCTGCCAAGCGATCCCGACACGTTCTGGACCGCTGTTCACAAGGCCCGCACCGGCGCGAAGAGCCTTCCCGAATTTGACCGCCGTATTTCTATGAGCTGGCTTTCGGATCGCGGCTTTAAAGACTTCGCGGACGATCTGTCATGACCCCCAACATCAAACCCTTACCCCTGGATCTCGAGCAATCCCTTGTTCGCTCTCACCTCAAAAACTGGAGGCCCAAAATGGATGATGCTGAGTTTGTCGCGATGACGTGCCGTTTCGACGGGATCACGACTTCAAGCGTTACCGCCGCCATGCTTCGCAGGGTGTCAGAGATCGTCGAGGAAGAGGTGAAGCGCCTTTGCGACGGATCACAAGCACCGGGCGATGTCCCCGACGTTCAAGCGATCGCGCTCGGCCATCTCGGCGACCGCCTCAACGCTTTGGCTGATCACTACTCACGAAAAGGGGAGCCGACAGACCAAGCATCCTAAGGCAAGTGAGCGCGCCAAGGCTGGTACCCGCGGCGCGCTCTGAAACCATTCCACACAAGGGCTCAATCTCATGAGTACAGCTTCACCTATAGCAAATGTAACGCCGCTCAAAAATACGCAACCCACAATATGTGGACAGCGTACAGGTCCGATGCACCGCATCGCGTGTGCGGTCTCTGAACATTACGGCATTCATACCAACGCCATCTATGGGCAGACGCGCGACGCTGACGCAACGTTCGCCCGCCAAGTCGCTATGGCGCTTTGTAATCGGTTCGCTGGTTACAGCGGCGTAGCCGTCGCCCGGCACTTCGACCGCCACCACACAACAGTCATTAACGCGGTTGCGCGTGTGGCCCAGGTCGCCGCGCATAACGAGTTTCAGCGCCGCGAGCTTCTGACCCTAGCCAGAGAGTTGTTCGGCAAGGGGGTGAAGCTGTGAGCATTCACGTCATGTCGCTGGCGGTCAAACAAACCTCGTCGCAGAAAATGACGCGGTTCGTTCTGATTGCGCTTTGCGACAACTCTAACAAAGAGGGCATGGCGTGGCCCTCGGTGCGCTCGATAAGTGACTGGACTGGCCTCGGAGAGCGGAGCATTCGCGCTTCTCTCGCTGAGCTGCGGTCGATGGGTGAGATTGTCGCCGTTGAGAACGTCAAAGGCGGTCGCGGCAAAGCCACTCACTACCGGATACTTGTCGGGCTGGAGGGGTTCAAAAAGCCTGCGCTTGATGCAGCCTTTAACACCCTAAACCCTGCACCAGATGCAACCCTGCACGACGTGCAGCCTTTAAAACCCTGCACACCATGCACCCATGCACCAGATGCAGGCTTTAAAACCCTGCAAGATACGACCGAAAACCCTGCAAAATACGCAGGGTCATATAAGAAACCTACGGTTTCTCATATTGAACCGTCAGGAACCGTGAGTGAGCGCGCGAGCAAGCCCGCTGACCTATTCAAGCTTTCTGACATTATCGAAACCCTAGGAAAACCGTCCCAGCTCATTTCCGAACTCAATCTCACAGAAGACGAGTTTGAAGACTGGGTCGCGGACCACGACGAGTGGTTCACGGTCGGCAAGGGCCGGAGCCACAAGCGCTCCGCCCGTGGCTGGAAAAGTTCCCGAACAAAGTGGCTGAAGAAAGAGGCGGCAGCGCAGCGCACTCACCTGCGCGCGTTCAACCGAGGAGAGAATTCGAATGTCAAACCCAAAGGAAAAATCGCATCTGCAGGTGATCGACTCCGCGCCCAGCTCGGCTTTGGAGGCGATCATGAGGCTTCCAAAACCATCGACGGCGATTACCACGAAGTCAGAAGCCAAGCCGAGTTTGCAGGGTTGGGCTCTGACAGGCGACGTTGAGCCGCCCGTGAGTGAGGCGGAAGCCTTGGACGCAGCAATGTTCGGCGAATACGAGCGCCGCATTGAGCCCGACAAAGCGATCTCGATTGCTCAGCGCATCGCGGCCAGCTTTCCTTATCTGTCGCGCAACACCGATGAAGAAGCGTTGTTGGCGTATATCGGCGATCTCGCGGAGATCATCTCCCGGCACCATCCGAAGGTTGTCGAGGAAGTCACGGCCGGGCCGAACCGCATCACGCTTTCGAGCCGCTTTGCGCCGACAGCTGTCGAATTGAAAGAGGCCATGAACCGCGCCGCGGCACATCGGTTCAAGGACGTCAGTCGCGCTCGTCTGGCGGTCGCTTTCTACGCCTCTGAGCGTTGCGTCCAGGTTCGCAAAGACCCTGATTGGATCTTCGCGTTTCAAATCCGCTCTGGCGACAAGGCCCTCGCTCTCGTCCGCGAGTACATGGAGCAAGCGCAATGAGATACGCTTGGCAAAAAGACGCGCAGCGCTGCTACGGCCTCGCGATTGACGCCATCCGCGAGCGCTGCGTTCGCAACGGCGACGTCAAACCCATCGACGACAAGGAGCGCCGCCAGGCCGAAGAGGGCCCGTGCTCTGCCAATCAACTCGAATCTGTGAGGGGGGCGGCATGAGCGTCGAAATCCTCAACGCCGGTGTGATCGCTGGCCTCGCTCAGATCGAAAGCGACAGCGTCGATTGCATCGTGACATCTCCGCCTTACTGGGGCCTGCGGGACTACGGCGCGGAAGGTCAAATCGGGCTCGAGCCCACAATGGGCGAGCACATCGAAACCATCGTCGCAGTGTTCGAAGAGTTGCGCCGGTTGCTCAAGCCGGAAGGGACGTGCTGGCTGAACTACGGCGACGCCTACGCGTCGAGCGTCAACGGCAAAACGCACATGACCGAGGATGGCCGTGTGCGCTCAGACCGTGACGACCGGACCTTCACCGACAAGCCGATGTCGACGGTGGGCGGCTACGCTAAGCCCAAGGACCTACTGATGCTCCCGAACCGCGTCGCCATCGCCCTTCAAGAAGCTGGCTGGTGGATCCGCTCTGAGATCGTTTGGTACAAGTCCAATCCGATGCCTGAAAGCGTGCGGGATCGGCCTACCCAGACGCACGAGAAAATCTTTCTGATGACCAAGTCGCAGCGTTACTATTTCGACGCCGCGGCCATCCGTGAGCCGGTCAGCCCGAACACGAACGCGCGCGTGTCTCAGAATGTCGCCGCACAGGAAGGCTCGCGCCGCGCTAATGGCGGCACAAGGCCCGATCGCCCAATGAAGGCAATGCTAGGCGTCTCTCCAAAATCGGCCGCAGAGGACGACGTCTACAACAAAGCCAAGGGGTCGTTTCACGCCAGCACGGTTCTGCGGGTCCAAGAGCGCAACGCTCGAAACGTTTGGGAGGTCGCGTCTCGACCATTCTCAGAAGCGCATTTCGCGACCTTTCCGCCCGAGATCCCGGAGCGGTGCATTAAGGCGGGATGTCCGAGAGACGGTCACGTGCTTGATCCGTTCGGCGGCGCCGGCACGACGGGCCTAGTCGCTGCTCGCCTGGGACGCCGCGCCACACTGATCGAGCTGAACCCTGAATATGCAGAGATGGCCCGTCGGCGCATCGACTCCGAGGATCCCCACGTCGAACAAGCCGCGCCCTGCGGCGCCGTGCAGCTCCCCATGTTCACAGAGGAGTCCGCCGTATGACCTACCGCGCCCGCCTCACTCTGGAAAAGGCTCAAGCCAAGCGCAGAGCCCGCCGCGCTGTCTTCCGCAAGGCCAAGCACGCAACCGGCGCAAAACTCAAAGACCGATTGGCTGAGATCAGGAGGGAAAAGGAATGAGCCGCACGCTTGTTTGGTTTAGCGCCGGCGCCGCTTCTGCTGTCGCAGCAAAGATCATCGCGTCAGAAGCGCCCAAAGACGTATCATACGTCTATTGCGACACGGGCGCAGAGCATCCCGATAACGCCCGGTTCATGGCGGAAGTCTCCGAATGGATCGGCGCACCGATCGAAACCATCCGATCGAAAAAATACGCGTCAACCTGGGAAGTCTTTGAGAAGCGCCGTTTTCTCAATGGCCCAAGCGGCGCGCTTTGCACTTCGGAGCTGAAGGTTGCGCCACGCGTCGCCTACCAGCGCCCCGATGATATCCAAGTGTTCGGCTACTGCGCTGGTGAAGACGGACGCGCAGAACGCTTTCGACAGAACTTCTTCGAAGTCAGGATCCGAACGCCTCTCATAGAGCGCGGGCTGTCGAAATCTGACTGCCTAGCTATGATCCAGAAAGCAGGGATCGAACTCCCTGCAATGTATCGCCTCGGCTACCGCAACAACAACTGCATCGGCTGTGTGAAAGGCCGCGCGGGCTATTGGAACAAGATCCGAAAGGATTTCCCGGAAGTCTTTGACCGCATGGCGAAACAGCAACGAGCGCTAAACGCTGCGTGCTGGCATGAGGACGGAAAGCCCGTCTTTCTCGACGAACTCGACCCCACCGCAGGCGACTACAGAGCAGAGGAAATCTCGTGCTCGATCTTCTGCGCTATGACCGAAATGGACCTCGACGACGCGGCTTAGACCGCCTCGCACAGATCAGGAGAGAGAAAGATGGGAACGCTTGAAGCCTGTAAGCGCTGCGGGTCTGGTGCGACTGTCACCAGCGGCAATGGAAAAGCGGTTGTTCAGTGCCGCCAATGTGAAAACAAAATAGAAGCGCCGGGGCGCTCGCCAGCCATCGCCAAATGGAACGAGGCGAACAGATGACGATTCATTACCACGGGACGCCAATCACGCCGCGATCCGTCTTGGCGACGCTTGCGGGTAGGCATTTCTGCGTGTCTCATGCGCGACCCGAGCAAGCCGCGACCTGTCATCAGATTGGCCAGAGCGTCATGCTCGATAACGGCGCATTTTCCAAATTCACAAAAGGCAAAGAAACAGATTGGGCCGCGTTTTACGATTGGTGCGATCTCTGGCTCGATTACCCCACAACCTGGGCAGTCATCCCCGACGAGATCGATGCAGGGTCTCAGATGCAGGACGCGCTGGTAAATGAATGGCCGTTCGGCCAACGGGGCGCCCCTGTGTGGCACATGGACGAGCCGATAGATCGCCTTTTGCGGCTCTGTGATGGCTGGCAGCGCGTGTGCATCGGGTCAACTGGCGACTACTGGCAAATTCTGTCGCCCGGCTGGTGCGCTCGAATGGACGAAGCTTTTAACGCTGTAGCGTCTCGTCACCAGCGTTGGCCGTGGGTGCATATGTTGCGGGGAATGCAGCTCAGCCGCTGCGAATGGCCGTTCGCGTCTGTCGATAGCACCGACGTCGCGCAAAACCACAATCGCCCACAGAATACAGCGAAATCGATGGCGGAACGATGGGACGCCGCGAACACCTCGCCGGACTGGCAAGCCCCCGCAAAGCAATCCGACTTATTCGCAGCGTAGATCAGGAGAGAGAAAGAATGACTGAAGAACTCATGACCGAAATCAAGCAGGTCCTCAAAGACGCAGAGCAAGGCCTTATGAGCGCCGACCTACCGCAAGGAACATGGATGAAGGCGGCGTTTGATCCAAAGTTCATGGCGCAGAGAATGCGCGATCTACACGACAAGATCGAGGCCCACGCCCCCAAAGACGGAGGCGAGACATGATCACCAGAAGATCCGTTCTTGGCGCAGTGCTCGCTACGCCCACCCTCGCCAAGACCGCGGCGCAATCGGCAGCCGCGCCGCTTCTAGTGAATGCGACGCACGGCGGCGTCCTCGATCAAAACCAAGTGGTTGGGGACGTGCAAAGGGAGATCTCGCCAGAGCTGGCAAAGCTCTATGCCATGCGCGATGCGCAATGGCGCAAACGCTCCCAGCAACAGCGGTATGAACAACTCACTCCGCTTCGGGCGAACATCCACGACAAGCGTTCCTGGTCGAACGCGTTCAAGGTCCTTTGCGAGATCGACGAACGCAACAAGCGCGATGCTGAGCATGAGGCCGAAGAAAGCGCGCTCGATCGACTATTCGAAGCCTATCACAACCCCGTCGGCGCCATTCTCAAAGGAGACGATCTATGACCGACATAGACTTCACCCTCCTAGCGCAGGACGGAGGCCAACAATGAGCCGCAGAGGACGCCCCCGCCATCAAAAGCACCGCGAGCCCAACGGACGCCCGCAGCGCAAGCGCACCCGCACCGAAGAGCTAACGCAGATCTTGGAAACCCAAGAGGTCGTTCTAAAGGCCCGCAAGCGTTGGGTATTCAACGAAACCGGCCGCATGATCTCGGATAAGGAGGCAGCATCGCCCTTGCTTGGCGACGATCCCTTAGGCCGTCTTCTCTGGCTCGATCGCATCACCGACGATCAACACCAGGGCGGCAACGAGTTCCGCCGCCTCTACAACCGCCACAGGACCGCCATAGGGGCCCCTAAGCCCTTCGCCAAATGTCCGGACACTCCCGGCATGGAGCCTGTGCTAGACGCCGACGACAAAGCCCGCCGTCAACGCGCATGGGCCGACATGCAACGTGAAGTCGAATCGAGCTCACACCTCGGCTACCGCGAGGCCCTCCGCGTCTGTGTCCTCTGGGAATGGCCCGATGACCTGTTGCACCTGCGCACCGCGCTAGATGCTGCGGCAAAGCACATGGGCTTGTGTGAGGCGGCAGCTTGACAACTAAACTTAAATTGGTCAGAAATTCACCATCCCCCGGAAGGATTTATCGAGGCTGGACGCAATCGCGCCCGGCCTTTTTGCATTGGAGGCCAGAGTGAACCCGAAAACGAAACCCTACATCGTTCCGGCGCTCGCCGCCGTTGCCGTCATCTTCGGAGCCGGCTTTATTGCTGGTGGACTCGCGCAGGTTCCAGGCGCACCATCCATCAACGTTGGCACCGTCGCGGCTGTCGCCTTCGCAATGGGCGCCTTCGAAATTGCAGCCACCGCAATCAAAGGGTTCCTGAAGTAATGCTTGACGCTCTGCCGACCCAAGAGACGCCATCATTTGATGCACTCTCGAAACGGCAGCAAAAATTTGTCATGGCTTACGTAGAAACAGGCGTAGCATCAAAGGCTTACGCTATGGCTGGCTACAAGGGAACAAACTCGGCTTTAGAAGCTAACGCCTCGCGTTTGATTAGAAATGATAAGGTTTTACAAGCGATCGAAGAGCTTAAAAACCTCACGTTAGAGCGCTTTGCCTGGACCAAGGAGACCGCGCTTCTGAAGCTCGCAAGTGAGGCTGACGACAAGGAAAACAACTCAGGCGGCGAGCGCATTCGCGCCATTATGGGCATAGCGGATCTACAAGGCTGGAAGCCGAAGGAGAGCGGCGCGACAATCAACGTTATCAACGTCACAGTAGATAATCGGTCTGTTACCGCGGCGCTGTGATTTACGATAAGCTCACGCCCAAACAAAAAGAGATATCCGAAACGGTTCTTGGGCTTAAGCGGCGATTTACGCTGATCTACGGCGGATCTCGGAGCGGCAAGACGTTTCTTCTCTGCTGCATTATAGCGATGCGCGCTGTTCTAGCGCCGGGCTCTCGCCATCTAATAATGCGAAAGTTTAAGGGCGCATGCGAAGAGTCTGTCGCAATGGACACCTTTCCGAAGGTGATGGCGATGCATTGGCCCGACGTGAAATGTGAATATAACTCGGAACACGACTATTTCATTATTGAGACGGAGCCGGGAAAGCAGTCGGAAGTTTGGATTGGCGGCTGTGACGATGAAAAACGCTTCGATAAGCTCTTAGGGAAAGAATACGCCAGCATTTACGCTAACGAGGCGTCCGAGATCGACTATCAGATCTTCACTAACCTTAAGTCGCGGCTTGCCCAAAAAGTCCCCTGTGATCAAGCCCCGGACGGCATTTTGCCGCAAAGAATGTACGCTGACTTGAACCCAACCGCGTCTCTACACTGGACGCATCACCTATGGATACAAGGGACAGACCCAGCAACGGGCGCGGCGGTTGACAAAGACATGTATGCGGTCGGGAAAATGAACCCCCGCGACAATCCGCTGCTGGACGAAGAGTACATCAAAAGCCTCCACGACATGCCGCCGAATGAGCGCAAGCGCTTCTATGAAGGCGAATACGCGCAAGATACTCCAGGCGCGTTGTGGAATCGGGCGATGATCCGCTACTCGCCTACTCGCGACGTGCCTTCGGATCTTGTAAGGATCGTTGTAGCGGTTGACCCGAACACAAAATCAAAAGCGTTGTACGATAGCGTCGGCATAGTGGTCGCGGGCATAGATAGAAATCAGATCGTCCATGTCCTGGAGGACGCGAGCGGCAAGCATCCCGTCGCAACCAACGAAGCCGAAGGCAAGCTTTCATGGGCGCGCATCGCGTTAGCGCTTTATATGCAGTATGAGGCCGATTGTATCGTCGCCGAAACCAACCAAGGCGGCGATATGGTGGAAAAAGTCATTCGCGCGGAAGATTGCGACACAATCAGCGATGACCCCGAGTTTGCCAAGAAAGTACCTTACAAAGAGGTCAAAGCCTCGAGGGGAAAGGCCATTCGAGCCGAGCCGGTCGCTGCTCTTTATGGGCGTGGAAAGGTTATTCACAGGCTGCCGTTTCCAGTTCTGGAAGATCAAATGTGCAGCATGACGCCGGATTTTGATCGGGAAAGGGCAGGTTATAGCCCTGACAATCTCGACGCTGCGGTCTGGGCTGTCACTGACTTGTTTAATTTGGCGACCAAGAAGCGTTCAGGCCGAGGCACGGCGCCGCGCAGATCAATGCGTCATGACAGGTGGAGCGAGTTCGTATGAGCGGAGCGGTAAAGAAGATTTTCGGGGGCGGCAAAGCTCCGAAGATCGAGCAGCCTAAGCCGATTGAAACCCCGCAGGTCGATGACGCGCAGGAGACGGTCGAGGAAAAAAAGCGTCGTCGCTTCTCGTCTCGCAACGCCAACCAGCTGGTGAAGGCTGAAGGCGGCGTGAGCACAGCCGCACGGGCGCTCACAGGCAACTAGGGGGCGCACATGGCTGATCAGCGGTTGGTCTTTGGCCAAAACATTCGGTTGCGCCCACGGGCGGGCAAAGCCCTCACGCGCAAAACGGGCAATCAGCTTCTCACGAAGGTCCAAGGCACGCGCGCCGCATCGGAGCTCACGTCTTACGTCCCCGCGACGGGTCGCCGGAATCGAGCGGGCGACGCCGTGCGCCCTTTGCGCGGTAAGAACCGCATGGGCAACTAATGCAGGACACACGCGCTCGCGACCTTATGGGTCGGCACGAAAAGTTAGCATCGGGCCGCGCCAACTGGGAAAGCCTGTGGGAAGAATGCGCCAAGCGCTATTTTCCGCGGGGCGATGATTTCCGCAGCAAGCACGCCAAAGGCGCGACACGCACGGATTTCATGTACGACAGCGCGCCGGTTTCGATGCTCAACCGCGGGGCGTCGGCTACCGAGGCAGGGTTGACGCCCCGCAATGCGGTTTGGTTCGTTCCGAGCTCGGGCGACAGCCAAATCGACGAGATCGACAGCGTTAAGCGTTACAACGAGGACGCGCAGGGCAGTCTGCATCGAGAGATGTACCGCCCGCAGGCGAATTTCGCGTCGCAGATGTTTGAGACATATCTGAGCCTCTTCGCGTTCGGAACGGGCTGCATTTACACCGAGCCGCACCCGATGGGCGGGGTCGTGTACCGCGCACCGCACCTGTCGCAGATGTATTTCGCGCAGAACGCCTACGGGATTGTGGACGTTGTAAATCGCGAGTTCACGCTAACGCACCGCGAGGCGCTGCAGCTTTTTGGCGACGACACGCCGGACAAGATCAAAGAGAAAGTTGACGGCCCGCTCAGCAAGCCAGGCTCAGAGTTCGAAACCGCGCGCTATCTTCACTGCGTCATGCCGAGGGAGGACTATGACGAAACGCGCTTAGGCCCCTCAGGGATGCCCATCGCGCAATTCTATGTGTGCATGGATCACAAGTGCATCGTGAAAGAGGGCGGCTATCACGAAATGCCCTACGCGGTGGCGCGGTATGTCACCAGCCCGAGCGAGGTTTATGGGCGATCGCCTGGGATCACGCACCTCCCGGACGTGAAGATGCTGAATGAGATGGCGAAAACGACCATCGAGGCGGCGGAGCTGACGGTTGATCCGCCCGTTTTGCTTCATGACGACAGCATTCTAAACGATTTCAGTCTGCGCGCGGGCGCCAACAACTACGGCGCAGTGGATGACCAGGGGCGTCAACTCGCTGTACCTTGGCAATCCGGGGCGGATCTCGGGCTCGGAATGGAGATGATCGAGCGCGTCCGCAATCAGATCGATGACGGCTTTCTGGGGGCTTACTTCCGCGTCTTGCGTGAAAACCCGCAGATGACCGCGACGCAGGCGCTTTTGGTCGCTCAGACGCAAGGGCAGCTCATGGCGCCGGTCATCGGCCGGCTTCAAACAGAGCTTCTGTCGCCCATTATTCGGCGCACGGCGGGCATTCTGACCCGTCAAGGACGTATGCCCGAGCCGCCGCCAGAATTGATCGAGTATCTGCAAGCGGAGCAGGCGGACATTTCAATAGAATATCAGTCGCCGATGGTCCGTCTTGCAGATGCCGAGCGTGGGATTGGGATCCTCCGCACATTCGAAGGGCTCGCGCCGCTCGCGCAGGCGAACCCTGAAAAGGCGCAGGAGATCTTTGCGAAGTTCAACTTCAACAAGATCGCGGAAATCCTCGCCGAAGTGAACGGTATGCCTGCAGAGGCGATGTACTCAGACGAGGAAATCGAGGGCATGGAAGAACAACAGCAGGCCGCGAACGATGCTGCACAACTCCTGGAGGCTGCGCCTATCGCAGCGCAGACGGCCAAAACGCTCGCTGAAGCGCAAGCGATTGGCGCGAACGTGCCAGGCCCGCAGCCGGAAGCGGTGATCTAATTGCAGAAAAATCGCCGCGCTGACGAGATCGCCAACGTGTCGCTGGCGGTTCGAGAGTGCTTTTGCGGTCCAGACGGTGCGCTGTCGCCTTCAGGCGCCATGGTGTTGCGCGAGTTAGAAAAGCGCTGGTTCACACACAGAAGCACCGCACAGGTTTCAGGCGACGCAAAACGCGGCTTTGGCTCGATCGACCCGCTTCAGATGGCGATCAACGAGGGCAAGCGCGTCGCTCTTTCCGAGCTCAAGCAGCTCATAACCCAATCGCTGGGCAATGTCCGCGATATCCAATCACGAAAGGCTTTCCATGAGTGAGGAACCGGCGCCAGGTGCGCCAGCGCAACCGGCCACGCCCGCAGACCCGTCTACGCCGAACGAGCCGTTTTACTCGAGTTTCCAAAACGCGGAGCTCAAAGGCTACGTCGAAAACCGCGGCTTTAAATCCGTCGAAGCAATGGCGGAAAGCCTGCAGAACCTTCACAAGCTCCACGGAGCGCCCGCAGAGCAGCTTCTAAGGCTTCCTGAGGACATGAGCGCGGACGGCGCGATGAACGCCGTGTGGGACAAGCTGGGGCGTCCTGAGAGCGCGGCGAGCTACACGAACAAGCTTGGCGAGAACTTCGTGGACGACGCTTACAAGCAATTCACGGACGTTGCGCACAAGGCAGGTCTGACCGACGCGCAGTTTGGCGTCATGCAAGACACGCTGAATGCGGTCGCCACAGCGCAGACGGAAGCGATTGACGCTGCGTTTGACGATTGGTCCAAGGCCAACCCCGCCGCACTCACATCAGCCAAGAACATGTTCACGAAGCTGGGCATGAACGCCGAAACCGTGGACGCCATGCTAACGGGCGACAAGGCCGCGTTGTTCCAGTTCGTCGCCGATGTCGCAGACCGCACAGGCGAGGCTGCAATGGTGGACGGGGACAACCCGAACACGTTCGATACGCCGCAAGATCCGGCTGCGATTGAGGCGCAAATCAAAGCGCTCCGCGCGGAGCACGCCGACCCGAAAACCGGTAGGGTTCCGCCGTCGATCAACGACAAGATCCGCGCCCTGTACGTCAAGAAGGGCCAGGCGATGGACGCCCAGATGAACAAGGCGTTCGCAACCCCAACCCCCGGCATGGCAATCGCAGGATAAGAAATGACCTACCCAAAAACAGACGAGCAAGCTTTCGTGGAGTGCCTTCGCATCCTGCAGCCGCAGGGCATTACGCAAGATCCAAAGCGCTTGGTCGCTGCCGCCAAGGATCTGTTTGAGCAGATTCGCGGATACAAATTCGAGCCGGGAAAGGACACGTCTAGCGACCCCGTTCCCGTCGATGCTGCGCCCCGTCGTGGGCGCCCTCCAAAAGCGGATACCGCCGTTCAATAACGGCGCCCGATGACCGCTCGAAAGCGAGCCGCTAACGGCGTGCGCAACGCCTAGAACAGCCCCCGGAGACGGACACGGCAGGTTCGATCGGTTGAAACACTGATCGGAGACAATACAGGTATGTCTATCAATCTTCCCACGCATTTCGTGGAGCAATACAAAGGCAATGTAGTCCACAAACTACAGTACGCCGGCTCTAAGCTCCGCGGAAAAGTTACTGAAGGCGGCTATATGGGCGATGGCGCCCAGGCCATGGATTTCATCGGCGAAGTGAACATGACGCAGGTTACCTCGCGTCTTGCGCCGATGCCACGCACTGACGCCCCGACCGATACGGTTTGGGTGTATCCTACCGACTACGACCTTCCGCAGATGGTCCACAGCTTCGACAAGCTGCGGCTCATGACGGACCCCGAGGGACCGTTGGTCGCTGCGGCCGTCAAGGCGACGGGCCGGAAGTTCGACGACGTTCTGTTTGATGCGTTTTTCGGAACCATGAAAACGGGCGTTCGTGGCGGCACGGATGAGGCGTTCGACACGACCAACCACAAGGTCGGAACCGATGTCGGCGGCACCGCATCGGGCCTCAATCTTGAAAAGATCATCGAGGGCTTGGAGATCTTGCAAGAGGCTGAAGTTGATCTCGATGCGGAGAAAGCCTGCATCGCGATCACGCCGAACCAGCAAAGCGCCATCCTGAACGACGTTCGCGCAACTGATCGCAACTTCGCAACCGCGGCCACGATCGTTGGCGGCAAGGTTACGGAGATCATGGGCGCTGATGTCGTCGTTTCGACCAAGGTTCCAAATGGGACCGGCAGTCTGAAACGCTGTCCGCTTTGGGTTCCGTCCGGGATGCACCTTGCGATCTGGGCCGACGTCAACGCTCGCGTTGATCCGCGCCCGGATATCCAGGGCGTTCCGAACCAGCTTTACACCTACGTGACGATGGACGGGACGCGGACGGAAGCCGGCAAGGTCATCGAACTCGAATGCACGGAGTCCTAAGCAATGGCGATTGTTTCTACCCCTCGTTATGACGCTGCGTTCGGACGTAACGCGGCCGTCATTCAACCCCACGCTGGCGGCGGTCAGTTCTACGCTATCGGCGGTTATGTTTTGCTGGGAACGGATTTCGACGACGCAGACATTGCGCCGCTGATCCCGCTTCCTTCGACCATGACCGTTACAGACGTCAAAGTCTGGACCGATGGCGCGTCTGGCGGCACAGCAGTCGTGGATATCGGCCTTTACACCCTGTCGTCAGACGGCGACACCGCGACTGTCGTTGACGACGACTACTTCGACGCTGGTTTTGACATCACGACCGCGGCGAAAAACACGTCTGTCATCGATGGCGCCGTCACGGTGGCGGACATGAACCAGCCGCTTTGGGAAGCCGCAGGGTTGACCGCGCAGCCAACCGATACGCTGTGGCTTTGCCTCACTGGCGAAACCGCAGATATCACGGCGGCAACGGCTGTGTTCGTCCAGGTGGAGGGCTTCCTTTAATGGCGACGCAGTATCTCGGCGCGGCGTTGGGAGCTTCCCGCGCCGCCGAGATCACGTTGGACACTTCGACGACCAGCTTGCCCATTGAGCTGGCCGTCGTTGACACAACGATTGATCTCACGACGACCGCGGGAAAAATGCAGGTCATCAACGCGCTTGAAGGCTTTCGGGAAAAGCTCTTGGAGTCGGCGTTCTAGATGGCGTCTCAGGTCGAGATCGCGAACCGGGCCTTGTCGAAACTTGGCGAGGCCCGGATCACGTCTGTCTCAGATAACAACCCCGAAGCGAAGGCTGTTAGCGCGCGTTGGGATACGCTGCGCGATGCGGCTTTGACAGAAAACCCGTGGCGCTTCGCCATTGAGCTGGTGCAGCTAGTCGCAGACAGCACGGCTCCCACACACGGCTACAGCTATCGTTACAGGCGTCCTTCGGATGATCTGTGGACAGTGCAGGTCGGCGATTATGCGGCGGTCTATCACAGCCTGGGCGTGCTCTATCGCTATTCAACGGCTTATGACCCGATCTCGTCGCCTTACGAGGTTGTGGGGCAGTACATTCACACCGATCTGAGCGCGCCGCTCAATTACCAGTACGTCAAGCGGGTAGAGAATACCGGCGAATGGGACGCGCTGTTTGTCGAGGCGTTCGCGTGTCGGCTCGCAATGGACATGTGTGAAGAGCTCACGCAGAGCGCGTCCAAGATGGACCGCGTTGCAGCGATGTACAAGGACGCCATGAAGCAGGCGGTCCGTCGCAACGCCCTTCTGCGCCCGCCGCAGGAGCGCTCTACGGGCAAGTGGTTCGGGGCCAGGGTCGCGCATGGGTAAGGCCAGCCCCGGCATTACAGCGTTCAACGCGGGTGAATGGTCCCCGTGGCTCGAGGGTCGGATTGATATCGAGGGATACGGCGCGAGCTGCTTTAAAAAGCAGAACATGCTTGCGACGATCCAGGGTCCAGCATTGCGCCGGGCGGGAACCAAGCACATTCAGGCGGTCAAGAACGGCGCCAACGACACGTTTCTTATGCCGTTCGTGCGCTCACGCTCGATCGCCTATGTGATCGAGTTTGGCGACCAGTATTGCCGGTTTTACTTCAATCGCGCGCCGGTCCTTACGGGAACCACGGTCGCAATCTCAGGCGTGACGCAAGCCAATCCGGGCGTTGTGACAGCCACGGGTCACGGCTACAGCAACGGCGATCATGTGTTTATCACCGGCGTTGTCGGGATGACCGAGATCAACAGCCGATGGTTTACCGTCGCGAACGCGACGACGAACACCTTTGAGCTGACCGGGATCACCGGCAACAATATCGACACCAGCGGCTACACGGCTTACTCGAGCGGCGGCGAATGCGACGTTCCGTACGAGATTTCTTCGCCATTTACCGCCGCGCAGCTTTATGACAGCGACGGTTTTCCGCAGCTTGATTGGGCGCAGGATGCGGACGTTATCTACATCACGCACCGCAGCGGGACGATCCAGCCACGCAAGCTGAGCCGCACCAGTTCGACAAGCTGGGCGTTTTCGACCGTGGACCCTGACGACGGGCCTTACGATGCAGTGAACTCTGCGGCGACAACGATGTATATCGGCGCCGCGACCGGAACCGGCGTCACGATCACGGCGAGCGACAGCGTCTTCACAGCCGATCACGTCGGCGCGCTGATCAGGATCGACCAGGAAATTCTAACCACAACGGATCCGTGGAAGCAGGACACGGCTTACACCTCTGGCGATGACGTGCGATCCGAGGGCAAGGAATACGGCGCAGCGAATAGCGCCACCAGCGGCACGACGATCCCGAGCCACACCAGCGGCACGGTTTCAGACGGCGGCGTCAATTGGGAGTACCAAAGCGCGGGCTATGGCGTGGCTCGGATCACAGCGCAGAGCGGTACGACGGCGACCGTTGATGTGCTGACGCAGTTTCCGACAACGCTTGTCGGTTCTGGCAACGCGTCCACGATCTGGCAATTCGGCGCGTTCTCGGACGCAAACGGCTATCCCGAGACCGCTTCAATCTTCAAAGAGCGGCTTTGCTACGGGCAATCGAACCGCATTCATATGAGCGTTGCGGACAATTTCGACAGCTTCAGCCCGGACGCGTTCGGCGAAGTCGAAGCCACATCGGCGATCACGATCCCATTGCGAGGGTCGCAGACCAACGAAATCACCGGCTTCGCGGCGGGAACGGATTTGCTGGTGTTGACGGAAGGCCAGGAGTTCCGCGCGTCCAAGATCACGACAAGCGAGGCGTTCGGGCCGAACAACGTCGAGACGACGGAAGAAACGACCTATGGCAGCAAACCGACCCGCGCCATTCGCGTTGGCGAGGTCGCGTTGCATGTGAATGCGAGCGGCAAGAAGTTCCGCGAAGTCGTGTTTGACTTCAGCGTGGAGCGCCTTGTGAGCCGCGATCTGGCGCTGAGATCCGAGCACCTGACCCGCAAACCGCTCGTCCAGGTCGTGCGCCAGGAAGACCCCTATGAGATTATCTGGGGCGTGCGCCAAGACGGGCTCTTGCTCGATTTCACCTATGACCGCACGCAATCGGTTCGGGGATGGTCGCGCCAGCCGCTGGGCGGAGCAGACGTGAAAGTCAAATGCGCCGCGGTGATCCCGTCGCCCGACGGCGGTTATGATGACGTGTGGATGATCACAGAGCGCACGGTCAACGGCCAGACGGTCAAGTACGTTGAGCGCAAAGGCGAGGAAGTCGAGGAAGACACCGCGCAGGAAGACGTTTGCTATTACGATAGCGCGCTCACCTATGACGGATCGGCCGTCACGGCTATCCGAGTGTTTGACCACCTGTAGGGCGAAACGCTGGGGCTGATCGTGGACGGCGGCGCGCACCCGGACGTCACGGTAACGAATGGCGCGATCTCGTTGAACCGCTCGGGTTCTGTCGTCCAATGCGGGCTGAAATACACCTATGTTCTGTGTCCGTCGCGTCTGGAAGCGGGTGCCAACGACGGCACCGCGCAAGCCAAGATGAAGCGAATAACAGACGTCGGCGTGCGCGTCTGGAAATCGCTCGGCGGCTCAATCGGGCGCTCGCTGGACCCGGAAGATCTCACGTTGATGCGCGACTTGAACTACCGTCAGCCGGTAACGCAGATGGACACGCCCGAGCCGCTGAAATCGACCGACATCATTCAGAACTTTCCCAAGGGCTCGAACCGCGACGGCTTTATCTACATCACAGGCGATGACGGGTTTCCGATGAACGTCATTGCGTTATTCCCTCAGGTGGAAACTCGTGAAGCTCGTTGCTCTGCGCGCCGAACACATTCTAGGCCTCGAAGATCTCAACGCCTTTCAAAAAGATGTGCCGATCTCGGTCGAGTACGCTGTGAGCCTTGAGGAAGGCGGCGGCTGGGCGGTTCTCGAAGGCGAAAAGCCGATCATGTGCGGCGGTATCGCGCAAAGCCTGCCAGGCTGCGGCCACGCGTGGACCATTCTAACGCGGCGCTGGCGGCGTTATGCGCGCGGCATTCATGAAGCCGTCGAGATGTATCTGGACACGTCTGATTTCGAACGAATTGAAAGCGTCGTTCATTGCGACCACGCAGCCGGCCACGTCTGGCTAAAGCGCCTCGGGTTTGAGCTGGAATGCCCCCGGATGCGCAAGTGGTTCAACGGCAATGATTACGCGCTGTATGCGAGGGTGCGTTAGTGGCTCAGCTGGTAATTCCATTCATCACGCAAGGGCTCACCGCAGCGGGCGTCGGCGCCAAGACAGCGGCTGCGATTGGCTCGGGGCTCAGCATCGCCTCAACGGGTCTCTCAGTGTTCTCCGCGATCAGCCAGGGCAACGCGCAGGCGGATGCGGCGAAAGCGCAAGCGGGTATTCTGGAAAGTCGCGCAAACTCCGAACGCGTTGCGGCGTCGGTCAATGCGGAGCGCGAGCGTCGCAGAGCGCGGCAAAGGCAGTCCGCGCAGCGCGGCATGGCGATCGAGTCTCTAGGCGGCGGCGCGCTTCAAGTCGGGACCACGCAAGGCGTGCTCGATCAAGCGGCGGTCTATGACGAGCTGGACGCGCTCACGATCAAATACAACGGCGATCTCCGGGCCAGCGGGTTTGACGCGCAGGCGGATCAGTCACGCGCACAGGCGGGCGGGTTTCGCAGCGCGGGGTATTTGAAGGCGGCGACGGCGTTGACTGACTTTATTCCCTCGGATCCGTTCAACATGAGCAACGCGCCCCAAACCGCCCCGCGGCCGTCCAAGCGCTCGGTTTACGGAGGAACGTCGTATCTTCCCGAGTGGTCTACTCGGAATAATCGGCGCGTGCCGGGGCTAGGCGTAGGTTAATGACGCTTGATCTCGGACGCGTCCGCACGCAGGTTTCAGGCGCTGCGCCCACGCCTCAGCTTGATATCAGCGGCGAGACGGCCGTTAATCGCGCGCTGGAAGGCGCCGCGGTCAAGCTGGAGCAATTAGAGCGTCGCCGCGCGGACGTGTTCGCATCCAAGGCGATTTCAGAAGCGAAGATTCAATGGACCAAGAATGCGTTTGAGCGGGAGCAAAACGCGGAAGGCGCTGCGGAAGGTCACGCGCAGGGGCTCAAGGCCGACTATCAGAAATATCTCGCTGAGCAGGTCGAGAACGCCCCGCGCTACGCTCGCGATAGAATACAGATCGCGCTGTCAGAATTTGGCGGGCGCCTGGAAATCGACGCGATGGGGTTTGAGGCGCAGAAGAGCCTTGAGCACCGTGCAAGCACCATAGACGAGATTGCGCAAAACAGCGCCAACATGGTGATTTCCAATCCGGGCATGTTCGCAGAGCTCGCCGTGGATTATGAGGAAGCTGTCGAAGGCGCGGGTTTGCCGGGGGATCTTGCAAAAGAAGCCCGCGCCAACGGGCTGGATCTGCTCGCGAACTCGGCTCTGAAAGCCCGCATCGATCAGGACCCGCGCGGCGTTCTGCGGGAAGTCAAAGGCGGCGACTGGGACGAGTTTCTGCAGCCCAATGGCAAGCTGCGGCTCATGGATCAGGCAAGCGCTGAGATCAAGCGGCAGGAAGCCGAGGCGCGCGCCAGAGCGGCTGCGGCGCAGCGCCAGTATCTCGGAGGCTACAAGGACACGCTCGCTTATCTGCGGGCGGGCAACACGCTTCCCGCAGGCAGCGCTTACAATTACCAGACGTTGCGCAGTCACCTGGGCGACGATCGCGCGAAACTCGCCTGGGAAGAGCTTCAGGAAGCCCAGAAATACGGCGCTGACTATAACGCAATGAGCGATGGACCAGCCGCAGCGCGGGACGTCATTCAAAGCCGAATGGATCTGCTTAACGACAACGACCCCGAGGGCTTTGCGCAACAGCAAGCGGATCTGCAACGGCTTCTGACCGCGCGGCGGGACTTTGAAACAAAGCTGGTGAAGGACCCTGCGCAGACCGCTCTGCAAAGCTCGGAATACCTGAAGCGGCTTTATGCGGACATGGACGCGGCGGAAGCGGGCTCTGAGGAATACATGATCGCGTCGCAAGAGTATTTCGCGGCGATGGATGCGGAGCAAGAGCGCCTGGGGCTCAATGAGGGCGCGCGAATGCCGCTCCCTGCAAACGGCGCGAAACAGACCGTCGCCAATATCATGGCGGTCCCGGAAGGCGAAAAGCCCGCGGCGATCAACGCGTTTTTTGACGCCATCCCAGCCGATGTCGAAGAAAAGGTCAGGCGCCAGCTCAAGGGCGCAGGGCTCAACGCCACAACGGCGGCGATGGTGGACTATCGCGACGACCCGTTTGCGCTGGCGAAACTGGCGACGGCTTCGGCGGTTGATCCTAAAGAAGCCAAGACGTGGCTCGAAAGCGGCGTCGGGACGGAAATGAAAGACAGCATCCGCTCTGAAATGGCGGATCTTGAGACGGTTCTGGTGGATGGCTCGGGCGCCGCGGGCATTGAAGAGATGAACCGGCTTTACACGATCGCCGAGCGCATCGGGGTTGCGGAGCTCCGCAGCAATGGCGGGGACGCCAACGACGCCGCGCAGACCGCGGCGAAAGTGTTGCTCGATCGTATGGAGATTTTCGAGGGCTCGAATATTCGCGGCATCATCATGGAAGACGACGGCGTGACGATTGATCAGGTCGAGGATTACGCCGACGACATGCTGGAAGTGGACGCGCTGCGCTCGTTTATCGCGCCGCCAGGCGAGGGTTCCGATGATCTCGCTGTGTTGGACTACTACCGGCGCGAACGCGAGTTCCAAACCGGCGATTGGGTTTGGGTCAATGAGCCAGGCTTCAGGGGTTTTGAGCTTCACGTCACCAGCGAGGACGGCATTAAAACGCCTGTGATGAACGGGGCAGGCCAGCGCTACCGCTTCACAACGCAGGACGTGCGCGACGGCGTGCGCGAGTTCAACAGTGGTCTCGATGACACTGACGCGTTTCTGGGGCGCGCTCGGTAATGGTCGCAGCCCCGTTCAAGCCTAGCGTCGATCGCTCTTATGTTCGGGCGATGGACCCGCAGGGCTTTGGCCAGACGGGCTTCAGCGATGCGGTTGCGGCGGGGTTCGATACGCCGACGCTGTTTCACGTCAACCCGTGGAGCGAAGGCCGGTCGCTTCTGGGGGAAATGAGTTTCGAGCAACGCACGGGCGACGTGGCGAGGCGGCAAGGCCAGCCTTTCGAACAGACCCGCCGCGGAAGGCGCCGAGTTCTGGCGGACGTCGAAGACAGCCTTGAAAGCGCGGAAAGCCTTTCGGAGAAATACAAGCATCTTGGCATGGAGTTCGACCGCCCGATGTCGAAAGAGGCGGCGGAATCAAAGGCGCGGGCGAAAGAAGCGGAGTTGCGCCGTCAAGAAATCCTGAGCGCGAATGACAGCGTTGTCAGCCGCACGGCGGGCGCATTGGTCGGCGGACTGGCCGGCGCGGCTGTGGACCCTCTGGAGCTTGCTACAGCCATGTTCCCGATCGTCTCAGGGGCGCAACGAGCGTGGCTTGCGGCGAAGCTGGGGCGTGGGGGCGCGGCGACGACGGCGGGTGTGGTCGAGGGCGCGGTTGGCAACGTGCTTGTGGAGCCGCTGTACTACGGCGCCAGCAAAGCCGCGATGCTGGACTATACGATGGCTGACGCGGTGATGAATGTCGGCATTGGCGCGGTGTTAGGCGGCGGCTTGGGGCGCGCATTCGGCGGCAAGGCGATCGACGAGGCGGTCAGGCAACACGCGCCGGAAATGGCGTTGGCGCAGGTTCTTCAGGGCAAGACGGTCGAGGTCGCGGACATAGACCCGGAAATGGCCGCACTCAATCGCAACGAGATCGCGAAGCTGCGGTCGGAAGTTGAGCGACAGGTTTACGCGCTGCGCAAGCCGGGGGCCGAGGAAGACTTCGACCCCGCGGTTGATTTGCCGATGTCGCGGCAAGAGGGGCGCATGATAGACCGGCAGGCGCGCAAGGAAGCCCGCGCTGCTGGTGAGGTTTGGGCGAGCTTTTTTGAAAGCGCGTTCTCGCGGTACGGGATCACGGTTGAGCAGATCCGAGATATCTTGCCGGAAATCGGTCGCATTACCCGCGCGACGGATACGCCGGAAGGGGCGCTGCGGCAACAAGAAGCACTTACGCGCGACGAGCGAGAGGCGTTGCAAAACTATGAAGACGATAGCAAGCCGTTTATTGACGGTGAAAAAGATATTCGCCCACTCATTTCGGCGCTTGCAAAAAGTCAAATAGAACAAGATCGCGTAGTTTATCGCGGAACGCACCTTCAAGGCATTAGCGCAGTTTTAGGAGCGCGAAACCTTCGCCGCGGACAGACAATTAACGTAGATCGAACATGGTCGCCTAGCGCACATCAAGCCATCGCGGAAACTTTCAGCGATGGCGACGGGCCGCTAGTAACTGCAAAAATCAACGTTAAGGGCGGCACGCACGGCGCGCTTTCCATGCGCAACTACGATGATTTTGAAACAGAGGTCTTACTTGGGCCAGGGAGCTACACGGTTCGATCAATAGAGCGGAGCGGCGATCGACCTCTAATCGAATTAGATTATAAACCCTTGCCCAGCGTTACGGCTTCTTCCCGTGCGTTGTTTCAATCCGACCGCGGCTTTTTCGATCGCGCCACGGGGGCGGTCGGACTGTTTCGCATCGCCGACGCATCGACGTTCATGCACGAAAGCGCGCATGTGTTCTTGGATATCCTCGGCCGCGTCGGCGATCGGCCAGACGCAAGCCCGGAGCTGAAGGCGGATCTCAAGACGCTTTACGACTGGATGGGGACGGAAAACCATAAAACGGCTGACACGCCATCGTTGGAACGCTTCGCTCGCGGCTTTGAGGGCTACTTGCGCAACGGCAAAGCGCCGGTTCCACGGCTGCAGCGCATCTTCGACATGTTCGCGTCTTGGCTGCGGAAGATCTACACGCGCGCGGATCAACTCGACGTGGAGATCAGCCCCGAAGTTCGCGGCGTGATGGACCGCTTGCTGACAACTCAGGACGAATTGCCAAGCCCGCGCGAGCTGGCGGCGCGCGAGGCGGACCCGCGACGCGACAGGCTCGCCGACTATGACAGCGCTGCGAAAATCACCGACGACGTGAGCACCGCGCCGGACGATGAAATGGCGGAGATGTCGGCAATCGTGGCGGATCTCGACGACGAACTAACCGATGTAGAGCTAACCGAGGCTGACCGCGCCGACCTTGACTCAATCGCTGGAATCAAAGCCAGGGTTGCTTCTGTAGGTGAAACAGCGCGGGCGATGGCGGCATGTTTTCGAGGGGCGTAGTTTGGGAATGGGTCTGCGCCATGTTCTGCCTACTCGTCTCTGTGTGCTACCTCGGCGCCCTCGTTCATGCGTTCCTGTGGATGAAAGAAAGCGACATCCACGACATGTTCATGGTGGCGCTAACGATCGTCACCTTTCCATTGATGATCTGGTTTGTCTGGGGATGGCTGTTTTGGAAGCTGAGAGATGGTTGACAGCAAGCCGCCGCTAGGCCCTGCGCCGTCGCCAGAAAAAGAAACGCTGGACTGGCGCCGCAAGCCGGGCGGCGATGGCCCTAAAGGCCCGACGCGTGGTCCTAAAGGCGAAAAGATCAAAGCCAATCCGAACCTCGGTAAAGACGCGTGTGTGCAAGGCGTGCTCGAGGCCGCAGCGCGCATGGGTCTGGAGCCGGAAGAAACGACGCAGATCAAAGACGCGATGAAAAGCGTCGAGGCCCGCAGACGCGCCGAACGCGATCTTGACAGCATCGAAGATCAATTCATGAGCAAGGCGGGCGAGATTGAACGCAACGCGGAGCTCGGGGCGCTGATCGAGGAACGCAACGCCAAGATTAACATCCTGCGCCGTAAGGAATTGCTCGCCTATTCGGATCTGACAAACAGGCTCTTCAACGATCCTAGCGTTGGCTTAGAGGCCCGCATGGTCGGGGTGAACCGACGATTTGCAGGAAGCCGCGACAGCGTTGATGCGCGGGCGCAGTCTTACGAGCGCAAATACATGGGCGGCATTCTCGCGGCCTTGAAGGAAGCGGGCGTCTATGACGACTTTCGGCTAAAGGCGCATAACGATGATGTCGCGCGCGAGTTATGGGCGCTGAGTTTCAAGAACCGCGCGACAGGTCGGGCCGTCACTGGCAACGAGACCGCCTATAAGATCGCGCAGATTCTGCAGACCTTCGAAGAGTTCGCCCGGCTTAGAGAAAACCGCGCTGGCGCCTATATCCGCAAAGCCGAAGGTCGCGCGGTCAGAAACACAAACGACATCGGGCGTATTAAGCGTGAAGGCTTTGAGCTCTGGGCCGCTGAAACCAACAAGCGGCTTGATTGGGACCGCATGGAGATCCCGCCTGAAAAACGCGACCGCTTCCTGAAGAACGCTTACGACGCGATCACGACGGGCATTCGCCGCAACCAGCAAGAGAATGACATTCAGTTCGCCTTCAAAGGCCCCGGCAATCTGGCGAAAAAGGCCAGCGCCTCGCGGACGTTTGTTTTCAAGTCGGCTGACGATTGGATCGAATACAACAAGCGTTTTGGCGCGCAGGACGTCAACGAAGCGATTATGAATTCGCTGCGGCGCTCTGCGGAACGCACGGCGCTTATGGAGATATTCGGCACGAACCCGCGCGCGATGTTCGACAGCATCCGCGACGACCTTCTGGAAAAGCACCGCGGGCAATCCGGTCCAAAGGTTCTCGGGGTTAGCGTTTCGAAAGATCAGCGCTTGGGGCGTGGCGTTCTGTTCGACCGTCTGGACGCGCAGTTCAAAGAGCTTGACGGCACGGTCAACATTCCAGGGTCGGTTTCTGCGGCGTACACGATGCAGACGCTGCGGGCGATTATCTCAGCGGCGAAACTTGGCGCTGCGGTGATCTCGTCGATTACGGACGTCGCGAACCTCTTCAACACGCGGCTGACGCAGACCGGTTCTCAATACGTGGCGATGCGCGACAGCCTCATTGCGCCAATGGAAGGCTTTAGCCGCGACGCGGACAAGCGCGCATTCGCCGATGTTTTGGGTGTCGGGCTTGATACAATGCTGGGCGATGTCGCGGCGCGGTTCTCGATCGGCGACGACTTGCCCGGCATGGTCAACAAGGGAATGGGCGTTTTCTACAAGCTCAATTTCTTAGGCCCTTGGACCGACGCCATGAAGCGGGCTGCGACGTATATGGTTGCGCGCGACTTAGGGCGGCTGCACAGAACCTCATGGGCCAATCTCGACAAGCCTTATGTGGACATGCTGACGCGCTACGGCATCGGCGAAAGCGAGTGGAAGATCGCGAGAAAAGGCGCGATCGACATCAACGGCAAGATGTATCTGTCGCCGGATGAAATCGAGCTCAGAGCCGAACAAGCCGCCACGACCGCGACGAAACGGAAATACGAGCGCGTCGCCGATGCGGTGCGGGCCTTATACGTGGATCAATCGGATTACGCCTCGCCAACGCCCGGCGCCCGTGAGCGCGCGATCATGCGGCAAGGCACTTCTAACGGCACGATCTCAGGCGAATTGCTGCGGTCCTTTACGCAGTTCAAGGCGTTCCCGATTACAGTCATGTCGAAGGGTATCGGGCAGCGCCTCTATGGCGGCGACAGCGCCGACATCATGGGTATTGCGTCTTTCATGGCGTACTCCACAGCGCTCGGCATGGTCGCGCTTGAGGCGAAGGAAGTGATCAAGCGCCGCGAACCGCGCTTTACCGGCGTCGAGGAAATGGGCGACGCGCGGTTTTTCAAGCTGTTGATTGCTGGAATGCTGCAGGGCGGGGGCGCCGGCATCTTCGGCGACTTCCTGTTTGGCGACTATACGCGCTTTGGATCCAGCCAGCTCGCCACCGCCGCGGGACCGCTTGCGGGCGAAGCTGAAAAGGCGCTCAAGATCATCAACCGCGGGATGCTCGGGCCGCTGTTCTCTGAAGACGGCGATGAGATTGAGGACTCGCTAAACGATACTGCGTCTGAGCTCTTCCGGTTCGCAGTTGGCAACACGCCAGGCGCAAACCTCTTCTACGCGCGGCCGGTCCTGGACGCTCTGTTCCTGCATCAATGGCAAGAGATGTTGAACCCTGGATATCTGAAACGCGCTGAGCAACGCATGAAGCGTGAGCAACGACAAGAGCCGCTGCGCAGCGTCTTTGGCGTGGATATCAAGTCACCGGCCGAGGCCATCCCTAGAGGCGGTGGCAATCGAGCTTTTGAGGGCGTGAGAGATTAGGGGGAGTTCATGAGGGTGTTTTTCTGTGCTGTAGCTCTGGCAATTTCTTTCTGTGCGCCAGTCGCAGCCGAAACAGATCCTACCGGCCTCGACATGCGCGTCATGTGCGATCGTGCGCTCGACACATCAGACACACAGGCCGGATCGCGCGAGCTGGCGGGCATCTGTTATGGCCGTCTTGAAGGGTTCATGATTGGTTATCGCTTCGGATTTGCTGACGCCGGCAGCGATGGAGATGAGCTGTTTTGCGTCACAGAAACGGTAGATCTCGAAGAGGTCGCGAAACTGTACGTGAAGTTCTCACGGGAAAACACCGAGTTCGATAATGAACCGTGGACTTTCACAGCGATCAACGTTCTTCGAATTCTCTACCCGTGCTCGTAAAGGCGAGGAACGGCGTCGCTATGCTTTTCAGTTTGAAAACAAAATCACCCGCCGAAGCAATTCCGCGCGGGGGCGGAGATCGAATGTTTGAGGGCATGAGAGAATGACGCTAAGCACCACAGAATTACGAGCATCGTTTGCAGGGGCCGGGACAACCGGCCCTTTTTCGTTTCCGTACTTGTTTTTGGCCGACGGGGACCTAGCCGTTATCAAGCGCGTTGACGCCACAGGTGTTGAAACCACGCTCACGCTCACGACGGATTACACAGTAACCGGCGCGGCCAACCCCGCAGGGGGATCTGTTACCACGGTCGCCAATGTCGCTAGTGGCGAGACGCTGGTGATCATTCGGGATCCCGACATCACGCAGGCGACGGACTACACGGCGAATGATGCGTTTCCGGCTGAGACGCACGAAACCGCGCTGGACAAGCTGACGATGATTGCGCAGCGGTCGCGCGATCTACAGGACCGCTCTCTAAAACTCTCTGAAACCGACAGCGACAGCATCGACCCCACGTTGCCGATCTTTTCAGGAAACGGCGACAAGTTCGTCAAGATCAAGACGGACGCGACCGGGCTTGAGTTTGCGGCGAGCACGGCGGACGCTAGCGCCGTTGCAACGGACATCGCGGGGAATGCAACCGCGCTGGAGACGATCAAGGACGCGATTTTCGGCGACCTGGATGCAAACGACGAGGCCGTTTTAAAGGCGATCGCGGACGTTGATCATTTAATCACGCTCAGTGGCGTAGCTGCGGAAAGCGATGATCTGGGGACGTTCACGGGCGCCACGATTGCGGACAACGAGACAATCAAGGGCGCGCTTCAGGACTTAGAGACAGCGCTTGAGAGCGGCGGCAGTGGCTTGGCGAATGTCGTCGAGGACACCACGCCTCAGCTCGGGGGCGATCTCGACGTCGCGGGCAACTCGATTGTCAGCGTCTCAAACGGCGATATTCCAGTAACGCCGAACGGGACCGGCCGCGTGCTGCTTACATCGCCCAACATCATTCTCGGAAGCGATGCGCGCGGCGATATGTTTTACCGCGGCGCGAGCAATCTTGAACGCCTGGCGAAGGGGACAAACGGCCAGGTTCTGACGATGGGGGCCAATGATCCCGCTTGGGCGGACGCAAGCGGCGGCGGCGGCCTCGTCTTTCTCGCATCGACTGAACTCTCAAGCGACGCCAGCGTAGACTTCACGGCCTTCGACAGCTCGCTCTACGACAATTACCTGTTTCTGTTTGAGAGCGTTATTCCGGCAACCGATGGGACGCTGTTTGCGATGCGGTTCAAGCGCAGCGGGCAGGGGTCGTTCGACAGTGGCGGCTCAGTTTTTTTTTTTTTTTTTTATACGGCGTATAGCGAGATCTACACGGTGGGCGGGGC
>ERZ1740059.200-NODE-200-length-32834-cov-6.780713_pt1 | contig 32834 bp, 39 predicted proteins | sample MGYA00581744_ERZ1740059 | MGnify/ENA primary metagenome ERZ1740059 (study PRJEB43018, sample SAMN04849738) | marine metagenome | isolation source: floating plastic debris | place: Pacific Ocean | collected 2008-08-28 | study: EMG produced TPA metagenomics assembly... | reverse complement strand
GGCGCATAGCCGATCGGGGCCAGCACATCTTTCATGCGCTCGCTGTCATAGACATTCATCTGGCAGCCATAGGTCTTGATGAAGACCTTTTTGCTGTTCGTATCCGGGGTCGTTTTGGTCATCGGGCGGCTTATGACTGAAAACCGCCCGAAAAGCCATATCTTGGTTCAGTATTTGCGATTAAAAGATCGCGTAAAGGGCCTTTACAGCTACAACCAGAAAGACCGAACCAATCGCGGTCATAATAGCGATATAGGTGCCCTCACGAAGTTTCTCGCGATCGAGAATCGGGCCGTTAAATGTGTCCTGGCGGCGATCTGCCTGATCGTGCATGGCCGCCTGATTGTGCATGGGAAGTGTGTTCATATCTATCTCCCTCCTTTGTTGCACTTTGGATGGTCGCATAATTTAGCAGGGTTTCAGTTTAATACAACGATTTCGGATGAATTATATGATGCGATACGGATTAAAAATAGGATAGAACCGGATATTTCCGACCTGTGGATAAAAAATTCTCCAGTGTGGACAACGGGCTAGCGCTGGACCTTGGATACAAACACCCTCAGAGACTTTTTGCATGACCCGGGTGATTATTTTCAACAAACCGCATAATGTGTTGTCGCAATTCACAGATCGCGGCACGCATGCCTCATCGCGTGAAACCTTGTCAGATTATATCGATATTTCAGCGGTTTATCCGGCGGGCCGTTTGGATGGAGACAGTGAAGGGTTGCTAGTCCTGACCGATAATGGGCGATTGCAGGCCAGAATCACAGATCCGCGCAACAAGACGCCAAAAACTTACTGGGCGCAAGTTGAGGGCATTCCGGAGGAGGATGCACTGGCGGCCCTGAGAACGGGCGTCACGCTCAAAGACGGAAAGACAGCGCCCGCGAAGGTCGAACGCATACCAGAACCGCAAAGCCTGTGGCCCCGCACGCCGCCCATCCGGGTGCGAAAGTCGATCCCGGATTGCTGGATCGCCCTGACCATCACCGAAGGGCGGAACCGGCAAGTCCGCCGCATGACAGCCGCGATCGGGCATCCGACCCTGCGCCTGATCCGCTATTCCGTCGGCAATTGGGCGCTGGACGGCTTGGCCCCCGGCACCTGGCGCGAAGTTTAGCGCTTCGCCAGCCGCGCCTTGGTCATACCGGCATGCGGCTTTGCATTGGCGGGATCGTCCGGCCAGTCATGTTTCGGATAACGACCGCGCATATCCTTGGCCATGTCGAGATACCCACCGGTCCAGAAGCCGGGCAGGTCCCGTGTTGTCGCCACCGGTTTGCCACCAGGTGACAGGATTTGCACGGTCACCGGCACGCGCCCGTCTGCCACACATAAGTGTCGTGTTGCGCCATAGAGCTCTTGCGCCTTGCACTCTACCAGAGGCGATCGATCATCCAGCCAATCGACAGGGGCCTTGCGGCCGGACGGCAAGGTCAATGCCAGTGGCGCCTGCTGATCCAACTTTTGGGGCAGCGGCCATTCCAGCTGTGCCTTCAATGCGTCCCGCAGGGTCGCTGGCGTCGGCAGCGAAAAGCTCTTGTCAGATAGGGCCGGCCCGAGCCAGTCCGAGACCGAAGACTGCAAACCATCTGACTGCCAGTCTGGCCAGTCTTCATTCGAGACGGCGCTGATACAGGATATGCGCGCCAGCAGTTCGTCGACTGCTGGCTCCAAACCCGTCGGCACAAAGCCCTCACGTTCAATATGGTTCAAAAACGCGGCCTTTGCGACCGCAGCAGAGGGCCTGGGCAATGGCTGCTCGTTCAGGATGATCGCACCAATGGCTTTCACGCGACGGGCCTGAAACATGCCAGCCTTTGGATCGAACTCAGCTTCATCACGAGTCTCGACGTGTCCGAATTCCAGTGCTTTCGCTTCTGTAAGGGGCGCGGCAAGCGTGATTCGGGCGGACTTCGCGCCGCCCACCATATCGGCAACAACCAGCCAGTCCGATTTGGCGAGGCTCGATGTGGCATCGACCTGCCCAGCCCGGCCCGATGCTAGCAGGTATTGGTCCTGCGTCCCGGCTCTTTTGCGCGCGATCATGTCTGGCCAGCCGCGCGCCAGCACATCTGACGGTTTTCCCGCGGGCGCCGCCGATCCGCCCCAACGCTCGGCCTGGCGACGCAACTGTTTGGCGCGGCGGCTGCTCTCCTGTTCAAACCGTGCCAGGCGTTCAGTGAGATCCGCGCTATGGCCGCCGACACCGCGCTCACTGGCCAGCGCCGCAATCCGGGCGGCGAGGGCTTTGTCGCTTTCGGATGAAGCTCCCGCGATCAAGGCGGCGAAGCGGGGCGACATGGGCAGCTTGATCATCTCCGCGCCTTTCTCCGTCAGGGCGCCCGTCTCAATCAATGCGCCGAGCGCGATCAGATCAGACTTAGCAGCCGTCAGTCGGCCAGATGGCGGCGGCGTAAGCCAGGTGAGGGCGGTCGGGTCAGGCTCGCCCCATTCTGCCAGGGTCAATACCAGGCCGGACAGGTCGGCATTCCGAATTTCTGGCTCTGGCGCCGCGGTAAGGCCGCGCGTTTCGGCTTCGTCCCAGAGCCTATAGCAGATGCCGGGTCCAAGCCGTCCGGCACGGCCACGGCGTTGATCGACATTGGCGCGGGCGGCGCGCACGGTCTGGAGTTCTGTCGACAGTCCGCCCGGCACGAATCGGGGGACGCGGGCATAACCGCTGTCCACGACGACTGAGACGCCATCAATCGTCAGGGCGCTTTCAGCAATATCGGTGGCCAGGACAATCTTGCGCCCGCCATCTGTGCGCGGCTGTACCGCGGCATCCTGCTCGCGCGGACTCAAGGCCCCGAAAAGCGGCGCGACGAGCACGTCGTCTCCAACCTCAAGGCGTTCGGCCGTTCGGCGAATCTCGCCAGCGCCGGGCAGGAACGCGAGGATCGAGCCATCGGTCTCTCGTACAGCGCGCGAGATGGCGCGTGCCATTTGATCTTCAAGACGGTCCTGCGTGCGGCCCAGATAACGTGTCTCGATGGGATATTGACGGCCCGCACTTTCAATCACGGGTGCGTCGAGCTTACCGGCCATGTCTGCCGTATCGAGCGTTGCAGACATGGCCATCAGATGCAGATCGTCGCGCAGCGCGCCCTGTGTTTCCAGGGCCAGCGCCAGGCCGAGATCGGCGCTCAGGCTGCGCTCGTGAATTTCATCGAAAATGACAACACTGACGCCCGACAGTTCAGGATCGGCGAGTAGGCGTCGGGTGAATAAGCCATCCGTAATGACTTCCACCTTGGTGTCGCGGCTGACCTGACGGTCGACCCGTGTCGACAGGCCAATCCGCTGGCCGAGCTTTTCTCCAAGCGTCGTCGCCATCCGGGTCGCCGCCATACGAGCTGCGATCCGACGCGGTTCGAGCATGACGATCTTGCCTGGAAAAGCGTCAAACCCCTCCAGAAACCCCGCAAGGGCGAGCGGAACGCGCGTCGTCTTACCGGCGCCCGGCGGCGCGCCAAGGATTAGGCGTTTGTGCGCGCCCAGCCGACTCGCGATTTCTGACAAAATGGAATCAATCGGCAGGTGTGACGTCGTATTTGATGTCCTCATAAATCGCGTATTGCGGTGTATTCGGATCCAGCGCAACCAGCTCAATACCCAAACGGTTCATTGCCCGTTTAAGGAGAGCATTGTCCAACAGCATCGGACACACATTTTCCATACCAATATTTGCGCTGTCGGTCATGCCGAACCGGTTGCTTAAGCTGGTGCCGATAAGCGCTTGAAACAATTGTGATGGCGGAGGCTCGGAGGATGGGTCCAGGAGCTTGTATCGGACTGTTAAGCCCATCAGATCGACTGGAATCCCATCGCGACTATAGACGGTGATCGTCGGCAAAGTGTGATCGAACGTGTTAGATTCAATTACGCCACAATTGCTTGATGCTTCAAACCTAACCGGCACCCCTGCGCGAAATCTGACGCGTTGCTGCCGCTCGAGATTAGCGGTTGTCTCGGGGTCATCACACGCGATCTCCGAGAGTGCGATGTGGTCAACTTTGGTTCCGTCTTCGAACACTTGATCGTTCAGAGGCCTTATATCGGCCTCGAATTGTCGGCTGAATTCCCCGTTCAGATTCGAGGCGCTCGTTTGTTTCGCCAGTGTGTCGATTCGATTTCGAATCTGCTCCTCAATTTTGGCTGGTTTGAAACGGGTTGGGCTTTGGCGCTCAAGCGTACGCACCGCCACGTCGGCGTCGTCAAAGACATAGCCATACTGCACGCGAAAGGTGCACATTTCGCGATGGTTCAGCGATGCTTGATGATCCAGAGTCCGTCCTTGCGAGACGTGCGTGTTCACATGAATGACGCGCTCTGTGAGTGGGAGATAATAATGCGCCCCTGGCTTTAAATGTCTTACCGTCTGTTCACCTCGCACCACGACCCCGGTATAACCTTCATTGACTGTCGTAATCGCGCTCCAACCGCCAATCAGGGCGACCAGCATAATGGCTGGATTCTCCGCAATATAATTGAATATCATGAGCGTGCCTTCAGATTGCACGTCCCCGCGACGATGGTATGAGCAGTGCGTTGATCAGACAAGCGGTTTCGCTCTTGTGCAATTTCAATTACAGGCTGGCGATCCGAGTCAATTGGAGACCGCGTGGTGACCTCAAATCCGGAATTCTCAATTTGCGTGCCGATGCATAATGAATCAGGCAACGCGGAACAATTGATCGATGAAATCGCCTCGGCCTTGTCCGGACGGGCTTATGAAATGGTGATTACAGATGATGCCTCGACCGACGACACGCGTGCGGTTCTGGCGGGCCTCAAGGCCAAGTATCCAGAGCTTCGCGTGCTGTCTCACCGCAAGAATGCTGGGCAGTCACGTGCGTTGCGCACGGCGATTCAACATGCCCGGGCGCCAATTGTCGGCACGCTGGACGGCGATGGCCAGAATGATCCAGCCGATCTGCCCGCCCTCTATCGCAGTCTCACCCGGGCCGATGCGCCGGAAGGCCTGGCCATGGTGATGGGGCGCCGCGCCAGCCGAAAAGATACCGCCTGGAAGCGGTTCGGTTCGCGCTTTGCCAATGCCATTCGCAAACGGCTGTTGCGGGATGATTGTGATGATAGTGGTTGCGGGATCAAAGTGATGCGGCGGGACGTGTTTCTGTCTTTACCATTCTTCGACCATATGCATCGCTACATGCCGGCCCTGATGAATGCCGAAGGTCACAAGGTCGAGTTTCTGAATGTGAATCATCGCGAACGCGGGACCGGTCAGTCGAAATATACCAATTTCGGGCGTTTGGCAGATGCCTTGTCCGATTTGCGCGGGGTGATGTGGTTGATCCGTCGCCGTCGCAATCCGGGCGGTGCTGACGAGATCTAGACGTCGAGGTGATCGAGGATAAACGCGCAGCGATCTGCCAGCGTCGTCTTCGGGACATCGAGGATAACATAGCCGGACCGGCTATAGGCTTGGCGAGTCCGCTCGCCAAAGGCAGCGGCGCCAGCGAAATCGAGCCTGCGTTCCTCATCTGACTGATAGATTTCCAGCCAGGCTGGCAAGAAGAAGACCAGGGGTTGATACCGCATGGTCTTTATCGCAGCGCGAATCTCGGCGTCTGGAACGTCATAATAGGCGCAGAAGGCGCGCAAGTCCGGCAGACCCCGATCAAACAGAGTGAGCCCGGAGGCGGCGTCATAATCGGCTTTCATCATCTGCCACATCCGCGCGATGAACGCCTCAGGATCCTGTTCCCCAGTGGCTGTGCCACCGCTGGCGCGCTGCTTGGCCAGGACCCGCCGGGCCGCTGCGGGGGCCGTGCTGACCTTGTCTGAAAGGGCCTCCAACAAGCTGGGTTTGCCGGATCCGGGCGGGCCGGTCAGGATGAAAAAAGGCGGGGCGGACGGACGGTTCATGGATATGCTCACTTTGCATTAATCTCTAATACGGTTAACTGGGACAGCGAAGAGGCGCGCCCGCTTGCGGCGCCGCCTCAGAACAAAATCATGGATTCACCGCCAGAACGGCACGGGTCCGCGTAGAAGGGGTAATCCGATGCGAATCTTGTTGAGCGCATTTCCGCTATTTGTCATTCCGGTTGGGATTTATTGCCTGATTGCCCTGACGACGTCCGGGGATCCCGTAACGCTGACCCATGGCGCCACGGTGTTGAGCGAGAATGCCTCGCCGCTCATGGGGGTTTTGGGTCAGAAATTTTTCGCCATTCCCATGATTGGCGGTGAAATCGAATGGGTGCTCACCAAAGGCGATGCATTGCTGCTCCTGTCGATCGCTATTCTGTTCATGGAAATCCTCAAATCGACCAGTACCGGTACAGCGACCATCATGAATCACGCCTTGTCGATGATCGTGTTCATCGTTTGCCTGATGCTGTTCCTGTTGCATCCGAACTTTGCGACATCGGTTTTCTTCATTCTCACCGTCATGGCTTTGCTGGATGTCCTGGCCGGCGTGGTGGTCACCATTGTTGCAGCCCGACGCGACTTTGGCGTCAGCGAGGGGTTTGTCGGTTAGATTTAGCGCAAGCACTTGCGTATCTGCAATAATGTTCTGGCGGGCGCTTCACAGCGCCCGTTTCTGTTCTAGGGTGCCGGGCAAGTAGGAAAAAGAGCTTTGCCGGGGAGGCATTATGGAAGCGTTTTACGGATTCGTTGATAATCTGAGCGGGTTTATATGGGGCGGATCATGGGGCGCGACGCAAGTCCTGCCTTTTGCACCGCTGGCCGTATTCCTGCTGGGTTCGGGTCTTTTCTTTATGGTTCGCCTTGGCGGTCGTCCCCTCAGACGGTTTGGCCCGGCTCTGGCGGAAGTTTGGGGTGGCCGCAAAGGCGATGACGACCCGAATACGATTACCGCCTGGCAGGCGCTTTCAACGGCCCTTTCAGGCCAGGTGGGAACAGGAAACCTCGCCGGCGTGGCCACGGCCATTACGCTGGGCGGACCTGGCGCCATCTTCTGGATGTGGCTGACCGCCCTGTTTGGCATGGCATTGGCGTTTGCGGAGAGCTCACTGGCCATCAAATTCCGCGAACGCGACAAGCATGGTCGGATCAATGGTGGTCCGATGTATTACATCAAGAACGCGCTCGGCAAGAAATGGGCCTGGCTGGCGATCTTTTTCTGTATCGGTACGCTATTCTCAGCCACGGCAACCGGCGGCATGGTGCAAGCGAATTCGATCACCCAGACGATCGTGCGCAGCGGTTCGGACCTTGGCATCGGCATTCCGACCTGGAGTGTGGGTCTGGTCCTGTCCGTGCTCACGTTCGCGGTGATTATTGGCGGCATCAAGTCGATCGGTAGTGTGGCGGGCCGTGTGGTGCCATTCATGGCGCTGTTCTATGTCGCTGCGGCCTTCGTGGTTCTGGTGATGAACGCCCCTGAAATTCCAGCAGCGCTCGCATTGATCGTGAAATCTGCCTTTGGCCTCGAGCAGGCCGCTGGCGGCCTCGCCGGATACGGTATGGCGGCAGCGGTTCGCGCCGGTGTTGCGCGCGGACTGTTCTCGAACGAAGCGGGCCAGGGGTCTGCCCCGATCGCACACGCTGCGGCGCAAACCCGCAATCCGGTCAAGCAGGGTGAAATCGCGATGATTGGTGTGTTCATCGATACTTTGGTGATTTGTACCATGACCGCGCTCGTCATCCTGACGACGACCGGGACCTGGGTGACTGCAGATGGCGGCGAAACGCAATATATCTGGATGGCCGCAGACCTCGAGGCATCAGCGATTACCAATGCCGCTTATGAAGCCGCCTTCACGGGCGGGGGCTGGATTGTCACGATCTGTCTCGCCCTGTTTGCGTTCACAACGATTATTGGCTGGTCCTATTATGCCGAACAGGCGATCACCTATCTGGTCGGCGAATGGGCGACTAAGCCGTTCCGCTATGTCTGGGTGGTGGTGATCTTTGTCGGTGCGATGGCGCAGGTCGAGTTTGTCTGGAAGTTTGGCGATCTGGCCAATGCCTCCATGGCCTTCCCGAACCTGATTGCAATCTTGCTGCTCTCTGGTGTGGTGGTCGCGATGCACAAGAAGAATGGTGATCCGGATACCGAAGATGGCAATTCCATCATGCTGAAAGGCGAAGGGGTCGAGTAACTTTCCTCCCCACTCCAAAACAAGCGGGCGCTCCTGACCGGAGTGCCCGTTTTCGTTTGCCGTTAAGGTCTGTCGCTTAGCTTGTCAGCATGTCTGACACCTCACGGATTGAAGCGTTTCTGGAAATGATGTCGGCGGAGCGCGGGGCCTCGCCCAACACGCTGGATGCGTATGGCCGCGATCTGCTCGATGCGTCCGGTTATCTTGGGGGACATTTATGCGTCGCCGAGGCGACGGATCTATCTGACTGGCTGCAGAGTCTCGCGAAGGATGGCCTCGCCGCTTCGACCCAGGCGCGGAAACTGTCTTCGTTGAAACGGTTCTTCCGCTTCCTGTTCGAAGAGCGCGATCGCAAGGACGATCCGACGTCCAAACTGGATGCCCCGAAAGTGTCCCGCGATGTCCCGGACGTGCTGTCACGCGAAGACGTCGACCTTCTGTTGCAGGTCTGCGCCGACGACCCCCGTCTGACCTGTTTGATGGAATTGCTATACGGCGCCGGTCTGCGGGTCAGTGAGCTGGTCAGTCTTCGTCTCGGCGACCTGCCTAGGCGCCGCCTAGGGCTCTGGGAAACGCGCGAGATGATCATTCGCGGCAAGGGCGGCAAGGAGCGGCTATGCCCGCTCGGGGCGCCGGCACTGCTCGCTTTGCGCAACTGGCTGGAAGACCGTGATGATGACAAATATGGCTCCGGCAGCGGCGCCTTCCTGTTTCCGTCACGCGGCAAATCCGGCCATTTGACGCGGCGCCGGCTTGCGCAAATGCTGCAGAAACTTGCACAAAGTGCGCAGATTGATGCGGCGCGTGTGCATCCGCATGCGCTGCGGCATGCTTATGCGACCCACTTGCTGCAGGGCGGGGCCGACTTGCGCAGCGTCCAGACGCTGCTCGGACATGCCGATATCGCGACGACGCAAATCTACACCCATGTGCTGACCGACGAGCTGGCGGAATTGCTTGAAACGGCTCACCCCTTGGCTTCCTGATCTGGTCGAGCGGGGGTGATCCAGATCCGTATTGCACCCGTATTGAGGGTGGGATTTACGGAGGACACGCCTGATGAAACGGATCGCCTGTTTGGTGCTCTTCGCGCCGATCTTAACACAATCCGGTCTGGCCGCGGAAACCCCGGCGCTGAGCCCGGATGTTTTTGATGCGATTGTCGGCGATGACTGGTCGGGTGAGCTGACCTATCTCAATTATGGTGAGCCGGTGAAAGACTTCACCATCCCGGCCGAGCTGGATGTGGAGCGCGTCGAACAAGGCTTGAAAATGGCCTATATCTATCCCGACGAGCCGCATCAGAATTCCACCGTCACGGCGCGCATCAGCAAGGATGGGTCCAAACTCATGGGCGCGCCGGTGACCGTCAATGCGATGCAGGCATCCGGTGCCCACGAAATTCGCACCGAATATGCCTGCGAAGATATGGGCAAGGCGGCGGCGTGCGAAATGATCTATCTGCTGAGCAGCAACGAGGTCGTGATGCGCAAAATGGTCACCTATGAGGGCGAGACAGAGGCCTTCCGCCGCAACGTCTATGTGTTTACCCGTTAGGTTGCGACCATCTCGCCATTGCCACCGGTCCCTTGATCGCTAGGTTGCGCCGCGAATGGGAGATCTCACTATGAGCCAGAAAGCGCCGCGCCAATTCTTTCAACCCCTCGCCGCAGGCGCCCCGGAGCCGATGCGAGACCTGCCCGTGCGGGTCGAACGAATGATCCAGTTCGTGCCGCCGCATCTCGACAAGGTGCGCGCCAAGGTTCCCGGCATGGCGGACACGTGTGACGTGGTGCTTGGCAATCTTGAGGATGCCATTCCGGCTGACGCCAAAGAGGCCGCCCGCGCCGGCGTGATCGAGATGGCGTCCATGCTGGACTGGCAGGCCAAGGGCACCGGGTTGTGGAGCCGCGTCAATTGCCTCAACTCGCCCTGGTTTCTGGATGATGTCACGGAACTGATCACAAAGGCGGGACAGCAGATTGATGTGCTGATGATGCCCAAGGTCGAAGGTCCCTGGGACATTCATTATGTCGATCAACTGGTCGCGCAACTGGAAGCCAAAGTCGGTCTGTCCCGACCTATCTTGCTACATGCCATCCTCGAAACGGCGGAAGGCGTCGCGCGCGTCGAGGACATCGTGCTCGCCTCACCGCGCATGCAGGGCATCTCGCTCGGCCCAGCCGATCTTGCCGCCTCGCGCAAGATGAAAACCACGCGGGTGGGCGGCGGGCACCCCTTCTATCGCGTCATTGAGGACCCGAAAGCCGATGGCGGCGCCCGCGCCGCGGCGCAGCAGGATCCCTGGCATTATACGCTCGGCAAGATGGTCGATGCCTGCGGCATGGCGGGAATCAAACCCTTCTATGGCCCGTTCGGAGATATTGCCGACCTGGAAGCCTGCGAACAGCAATTCCGCAACGCCTTTCTGATGGGCTGTGTCGGCACCTGGACCTTGCATCCGAGCCAGATCGCAGTCGCCAAGAAAGTGTTCAGCCCGGACCCGGACGAAGTGGCCTTCGCGCGCCGGGTTCTGGAGGCGATCCCGGATGGCGCCGGCGTTGCCATGCTGGATGGCAAGATGCAGGATGATGCGACCTGGAAACAGGCCAAGGTGATTGTCGACCTGGCAGACCAGATCGCGGCCAAGGATGCTGCGGGTTAAGCGCCTGCTAATTCTGACTTAAAAACTTCAAGCTTGCCCGCTTTCATTAATGTCCTGATCACACGGATCATGGCATACTTGATCGATGCGCATTGTGATTCCCTCCTCTGTTGCTGGCGTTCTAACTTGCTTGGCATTCGGGGCCATCGGGCTTCCGGCCGTGGGGCAGGGCGATGTTTCGCGCGCCGAATTGCAGGCGCTGGAAGCCGAGCGCGAGGATGCCTTGCAGCAATTATCCGCCCTGGAGCAGGCTGGTAACCTGGTCTCAGATGATCTCGAAAAACTCGAACGCGACCTGATTTCAGCCGCGATGGAGAGCCAGCGCCGGGAAGAACAGGCGAGCTCTGCCGAACTCAAACTGATCTCCTTGCGATCCCGATTGACCACGGCGCGCACTGATCTGGTCGAAGGCGAAGACACGCTCGAAGATTTGATGGCCTCGTTAGCACTGTCTGGACGTCACCGCCCGCCCGCCTTGTTAACGCAACCACAGGATGCAAATCAGGCGATCCGCGCCGCCATCCTGATGGGCGAAGTGGCGCCGCAAGTGAAGCAGAAGACCACTGATCTGAGCGGCGAGATCACCAAGCTGCGCCGCCTTGAGCGACAGGTCTTGCGCGAACAGAAAGTGCTGGCTGCGGCAGACGCTGCCCTGGCCTTGAAGCAGGAAGAAATCACGCAAATGACGGCGGCCAAGCGCGCCGCCTTTGAAGACGTCAATGCCGATGCCGAATTCCTCCGCCAACGTGCTGAATCTCTTGGAGAAAAAGCCAGCACCATTCGGGAGCTGATCGCGGCGCTGGAAGCGGCTGCGCCGGGGGCGCCGCGACTCAAGCCGCGTCTGGTTCTGGCCGAGCAGTCTCAATCCCGAGTCGCCAGCCGGCCCAGCCTGCCGCGACCGACCGTGTCTCAACCGCTTGGGGTCCTGGCTTTGCCAGCCACTGGACGCATGGTTCGGGCGTGGGGTGACAAGATGCCAGGCGGGGAGTCGTCAGAGAGTGTTGCCTTCGCAACGCGCAATGGCGCGCAGGTCTCTGCCCCAATAAGTGGCACTGTAGAGTTTTCAGGGCCATTTCGCAGTTATGGACAGTTACTCATCCTCTCGACAAGCGATGGTTACCATGTTCTTTTATGGGGCATGTCATCGAATTACGTTTCTGTCGGCCAATCGGTCCAGCAAGGCGAACCGGTGGCGAGAATGTCAGAACGGGCCAATGGCGCGCCGGAACTCTTTATGGAGGTCCGCAAAGGCGGCAAGCCAATGAACCCGGCGCAGTGGATGAAACGCGGCTAAGGCCAGCACAAGGAGACGGATTATGAGAGCAATGCTGACAGGGGCCGCGCTTGGGGTTGTATTAGGCGCAACGGCGGTCGGTGTGTCAGCAGTGGCTTGGCCGGACTCTGAATATAGCTCACCACGCTATGAAGCCGCGTTTGAGCAACTCTCCCTCTTCACCGAAGTCATGGCGCGGGCCAAGGCCGATTATGTCGAAGAAATTGATGAGGTCGCCGCCCTGGAAGCCGCAATTGATGGCATGCTCGGTTCGCTTGATCCGCATTCCGGATACATGTCGCCGGATGAGTTTGAGGCCCTTCAGGTCACCACTTCGGGTGTGTTTGGCGGGCTCGGAATCTATGTCACGATGTTAGACGGCTTCGTCAAAGTGGTCACGCCGATGGATGACACGCCGGCCAGCCGCGCCGGTCTCGAGCCAGGCGACTTGCTGACCCATATCAATTCAAGGGCCATTGTCGGGCTCAGCCTGGACGATGCTGTCCGTGACATGCGCGGCGAGCCCGGCACGGATCTGACCGTAACCGTCTATCGCGAAGGCCAGGACCCGTTCGATGTCACACTGATCCGCGAAGTGATTGAACCGAAATATGTCGAGTTCGAAGATAAGGGCGACGGCATTGCCTATATCCGGATCGCGACGTTCAACAACAAAAAGACCACGACCAAGCTGATCGAGGCATTTGACGAAATCCGCGACGAGATTGGTCGCCGGCCCACCGGGATTATTCTCGATCTGCGCAATAATGGCGGCGGTCTGCTGGATGAAGCGGTATCGGTGAGCGATCAATTTCTGTCGGGCGGCGAAGTCGTCTCGACGATTGGACGCCGTCCAGGCGATGTCATGCGCTCAAACGCCCAGCGCGGCGAAGTGTTCAAGAATGTGCCGATTGTCGTCCTGATTAATAATGGCTCTGCCTCAGCGTCCGAGATTGTTGCCGGTGCGTTGCAGGATCGCGATCGTGCGACGGTGCTCGGCATGACCAGTTTCGGCAAAGGCTCAGTCCAGACCGTCATGCCGCTTGGCGCCGAACGGGGAGCCATCCGCTTGACCACGGCGCGTTACTACACGCCATCGGGACGGTCGATCCAGTCGACCGGTATTGAGCCCGACATTGAAGTGGCCAATCGCCGCGTCAGTGAAGAGGATCTCGCCCGGATTAGACGTTATTCCGAGGCTGATTTGCCAAATGCGCTCGACAATGAAGATGGCGCCGCCCGCAATCTGCCGCATATTCCGGATGATATGCCGCCGGAAGACTATGAAGGCGACTATCAGCTTGAAAAGGCGATTGATTTCCTGAAATCAGGTGGAATCGTTGCGAGTACGGATACACGCGCCGGCTGATTCATTCACAACTCATGTGCACGGCTCGCGAAAAAGTCATGCATCAGGACTCGAACTGCCCGGCAAATCAGGTCAAAGGTTAATTCAGGTTTGCCGCTTCTTAACCATTGGAAGGGCAAATTGGGGACTGGTCTTTTAGGTGTTCTCAGGAGCTTCAATGTCTGCTCGCTCAGCGCGTGATCCATCGCCGTTTCGAAGTGGCCTCGTGCACAGCTTCCTTGGGGCGTTTACGCTGACTTTTGTGCTCGGTTCCGCTGGGTCTGCCATGCATGTGTTTGGCACGCCGGATGCGGCCAGCCCCTCTGTGCGCATGGCGCTGTTTGAAGACGCGCCGGATGATGCACCGCAGTTAAATCCGCGTCTTCCGGGTTATCAGGAAGCTTTGGGTTATACAGAAAGCGCACCGGCGCCTGCCTCTGCTGAGACCGGCAATGAACCCGACCTTGGCGTCGAATATGATGGTGCCGCGCCGGTTCGCGCGGTTGTGACCGTGCCGTCCGAGCGCGATGGCATCCGGATCAATGGGCGAACGGTGATGCCGGGCCAGACATTCAGTCAAGTCTCGCAAGATACAGCGAGCACGACCGCGATTGTTGCCGTCGATGCGCCGGAGCCGCAGACCGTCGCGGACTCATCGCCTTTGGCGCGCAACGCCAAGGCCTTTTCGAACGCTGAAGGCAAACCCACCGTATCGATTATTGTCGGCGGGCTGGGCATCAATACAACGCGCACACGGGCTGCGATTAATGAATTGCCGCCGGAGATCACGCTCTCCTTCGCCCCGACGTCAGAGAATTTGAGCCGTTGGGTACGGGATGCGCGCCGGGCTGGACATGAAGTCCTGATCGAGCTGCCGATGGAGCCCTATGATTACGGCCGCCAGCGTCCGCACCCGCAAGTGATGCAGGTCGGCGTTTCCGCAGATACGAACAAACAGCGCCTGGCGCGTCTATTGGCCCGCACACCGGGTTATTTTGGCGTCATGAATTATCAGGGCGACAAGTTCGCGACGGCGCCGGACGCCATGAAGCCCGTATTTCAGGAGCTGAGCGACAAAGGGGTTGCCTTCTTTGAAGATGGATCCCTTGTCCGGTCGGAGTTCACAGCCGGCGCGCGTGAAACAGGTCTGGTCTTTGGCAAGGCCACGTCCTGGGTGGATGCGCGTCCAGAAGCCGATGAAATCTCGCAACAATTGCTCTTGCTTGAGTCCACAGCCCGCGAACGGGGCGCGGCGCTTGGCACTGGCATGTCCTTTCCCGTGACACTGGATATTTTGAAAGACTGGCTGCCGACTCTCGAAGAGAAGGGCATCGCCCTGGCACCGGCCTCTTATTATGCCAAGCGCGCCAGCGCGTCTGGCCAGGTCCGGCAGGCTAGTCTAAATCCGCAAGGGTGACACAGACGAAACGGGACCCTGCGCTCTATCGCGCCAATGTCGGGCTGGCTTTGTTTTCCAAGGCTGGCCATGTCTTTGTGGGGCGCCGGGTCAATGGCCGCGGCGCTTTTCAATGGCAAATGCCACAAGGCGGCGTCGATAAGGGCGAATCGCCAGAAGAGGCGGCCTTGCGCGAGATGGACGAGGAAATCGGCGTGGCAGCGAAGCTGGTTGATATTCTCGAAGAGACCGAAGACTGGCTCTATTACGATTTCCCGCGCGACCTGCTCCGGCGCATGGGCGGGCCTTATCTGGGGCAGAGACAGAAATGGTTTGCGCTGCGATTCAAGGGGTCTGACAGTGACGTCCGCCTCGACAAGCATACGCCGGAATTCGATGCCTGGCGCTGGGCCAAGCTGGATGACGTGCCGGGTCTGATTGTACCGTTCAAACGGCCGGTCTATGAGCAAGTCGCCGAACGGTTTTCGGCTTGGGCCGAGCCCGTTTAGCATCGGATTTTCCTTTTCAAGCCGAACCCATTGGCCCTATGCTGCCATCATGGATGATCATCGGGAGGGTTGGTGAACATGGCCAAAACATTGCTCATGGTGCATGGCGTTGGCTGTGGCGGCGAAGTCTGGGATCGGATGAAACGCGATTTCGCCATGGCCGGCTGGATGTGCGAAACGCCGACGCTTTTTCCCGACTTGCGGACCGTAGATAATCCCCCTGACGGACTGGCTGACCTGACCCTGAAACACTATGTTGATGAAACCAGGGCGCGGGCGGCAACCCTGGCGGAGCGGGACGGTCAGAAGCCTGTTATCATTGGACATTCCATGGGCGGCATAATCGCTCAAAAGCTGGTCGAAGCAGGCGCTGTGCGGGCTGGGATCTTTCTGACACCGGCCCAGCCGGAGGGGTGTACGGTGACCGATTTGCGCGTCGTCCGAACCTTCTGGAATATTGTCAAAGTCGGTCAGAAAAACGTCCCCGGCAAGGTCTTCAAAGTCGGCCCGAACGGGTTTCGCTGGGGCGTTCTGAACGCGGTCCCGAAAGACCGTCATGCGAGCATCTATGCGCAGGCCCTGTTTGATAGCGGCCGCGTCTATCATGATCTTGCCAACCCCGACGCGATTGATGAAAGCAAGGTCAATGTCCCGACGCTGACCATCGGGGCGAAGAAGGATCGCGCGACCGTGATCAAGGCGGTCCGCAAGGTCGGGGAGAAATATGCGAAGGCGGCTCGGCCGGGGGATTATATTGAATATGGCCGGCACGCGCACTGGATTGTCGATGAACCCGGCACCGAACAGGTTTCCGCTGATATTCTGGAATGGCTGGACGAGAAGCTTTAGTCGAGCGCGCCAATATAAGGCAGGCCGCGATACAGGCCCGCATCATCCATGCCATAGCCGACCAGATACCGGCCGGGCGCGTCAAAAGCATGGAAATCGACATTCGCATCGCCTTCCGGCGCCCAGGGCTTGCGGGCCAATGCACAGGTGATGACTTCCCGCGCGCCCTTGGCGAGCAGGTGACGACGGGCAAATTCCAGCGTGCGGCCGGTATCGAACACATCATCAATGATCAGCACGCCGCGATCCTTGACCTGCCGCGCAATATCCGCCCGCACCACGACGCGGCCGGAGCTTTCCCGGGCATCGCGATAGCTTTCCAGCCACAGTGCATCGAGCACCGGATGAATCTCAAGACGGGCCAGGGCCTTCATCAAATCGCTGGTAAAGGGCGTTGCGCCGATCAGGATATTGATCGCGGACCATTCGCCGGTCAGTCGCGGCGCCAGACGTTTGGCGAGATCGTCAATTCGCGCCATCAGATCCGACTCTGAGAGGACGACATCAAAATTTGGTAGACTCATTCGCACTAGGCCCCATTCGCTGCGAGGGCGGTATCGGCTGGAACCAGATCAAGTTCAAGTTCAAATGACTCAAAGGGCGGATTTTCAACACGTGCGGCAAAAACCGCCGTCGCATTCGCCGGAATCGAAGACGGTGTGATCGGGGCAAAGGCCTCGGCGACTTGAGCGCCCTGATCATCCAATAGAATCACGCGCACCATCGGCGCGGTCGCGGTCCGTCCGGATATGTTCTGAACGGCGCCCCGGACTTCAAGGATCGGGGTTGTGCCATCAAAGAACCGCTCGGCCTCGGTCTCGAGAAACTCGAGACCGAATCGATTCACCGGAATGCCAATGGCCGCGTAAGTCGACGCTGATTCGGGCCAGCGTTTGACGACTTCGCCGCGAAACAGCAGCAAGCCTGCCAGGATCACGACGAAGGCGGCGGCTGTGGTGGTCCACGCGCTCAACGCAGCCGCGCGGCTCTTGCGGCGACGCCGCTCTTTCACCTTCAGGCGATAGGATTCATGCGCACCCAGGACGTCGGCTTCCCCGCCCGATCCTTCCGGTCCGACAAACCAGGAATGCCCACATGCCGCGCACTTCACCGTCCGGCCGCTTTCGCCGATGGTAGAGTCTTCAGCAAAATACTGAGTCTCGCACTCTGGGCAGGTGAGGATCATATCTTGGACATTCGCTCAATTTTTAGGAATAGTCGATATGCCCGACATCCTATTGCTGAAGGATTTACATGTCGCGATTCCGACCAGACTTGAGCGACGAGCCGTCTGTGCGCCTCGATGGCGTCAGTTTGACCTATGATCGCACGGGCGAAGTGCTGAGTGAAATTGATCTGGTCCTGCGCCAGGGCAGTTTCACCTTCCTGACAGGGCCGTCCGGGGCTGGAAAATCGTCGCTTTTGAAGCTCTTATACCTCGCGCATGCACCGACACGCGGAAATATCCGTCTATTCGGTCGACAGACCTTCGAGTTGAAGCGCAAGCAATTGGCGGCGATCCGGCGTCGCATCGGGGTCGTGTTTCAGGAATTCCGCTTGCTGGACCACCTCACGGCCTTTGAAAATGTTGCTTTGCCGCTGCGCGTGGCGGGGCAAAAACAGGATGCGTATAGCAATGAGGTGATTGACCTCCTGCGCTGGGTCGGACTCGGCGAGCGGGTCGACGCGCCGATCCCGTCTTTGTCGGGCGGGGAACAGCAACGCGTGGCGATTGCCAGGGCCTTGATCAACAAGCCGGACCTGCTGATTGCTGATGAACCGACCGGCAATGTCGACCCGGAGATGGCCCGCAAAATCCTGCGGCTGTTTGCCGAGCTGAACAAACGCGTTGGCACAACTATTCTAATCGCCACGCACGATCTGGAATTGCTGCGCGAGTTTGAGTCTCCGGTTTTGCGCCTGTCAAACGGTCTGCTGGTGCGCGATGTCGAATATGGAGCGGACGCATGAGCCGTCGTGAAACGCCTTTGCTGCCGACCACGGATGCCCGCGAAGCGGCTCTGTTCTTTGTGATTGGCGCGCTTTGCTTTCTGGCCGCGCTGGCCGCGCTGACAACGCGTGGCACCTATAAGGCGGCCGAAGCCTGGGGCGCCCAGATCGAAGGCGACATTACTGTCGTCATGCGGGACACCGATCGCCGAACGGCCGAAGATGCGGCAGAACGCGTCGGCAATCTCGCGACTGTGTTTGAAGCGCGCATCCTGTCGCGGGAGGAAGTCGAAGCCCTGCTGGAACCGAGCCTCGGGCCGGGCGGCATGCCGGATGGCTTGCCGGTGCCCATGCTCATGGTGGTCCAAGCCGATCCGAGCGTGGGTGACCCAAGCCCCGATATTGAGCGCATTCTTGGCGAAGTCGGGATTGACGGCGATGTCGCGGGCAATGCTGGCTATGCGGACAATGTACGCGGGGCTTTGGGGGTCTTGCGTCTGGTCGCCTTGTCCATTGTCGCCTTGCTTTCGGCAACTGCAATTGCGGTGATCGCCTTTGCCACACACGCTGCATTGCTGGCGCGGCGGGACATCGTTGATGTCCTGCACCTGTCCGGCGCAGAGGACCGCTATATTGCTGGCCTGTTTGAACGACGATTCTGGGTGCTCGCCCTTCAGGCTGGCCTCGGCGGGGCCGTCGCCGCGCTGATGATCACGGCGCTGATCGTCTTCACGGGCGGCGGATCGAATAGTGTCGAGATTCAGTTACTGCCGCGGCTGAGCCTCGATTTCTGGGATATTGTGATCCTGCTCGTGACCCCGATTGCCGCGGGACTGGCCGCCCGGATCGCGGCGCGGCTCACCGTTCTGGCTTCGCTCAAGGACACGCTGTGAACGCCATTCGATCTTTTCTGTTCGCGATTTGGCTATATGGCTGGATGGCCATACTCGGCATCCTCGCCTTGCCAACCCTGCTCTTGCCGCGGGGGGCGATCCTCTGGTTCATTCGCCTCTATGCGCGCACCGTACTGGTCGGCCTGCGCTTGATTTGCGGCATTCGGGTCGAGTTTCGCGGCCTGGAGCATATTCCGGGTGGACCTGTGCTGATTGCCGGGAAACACCAGGCCATGCTCGACATCTTCCTGCCCTTCCTCGTATTTGATGATCCGGTTCTGGTGATGAAACGGGAATTGCTCTGGTACCCGGCGCTTGGCTGGTATGCGCTCAAGACGCGCATGCTGGCGATTGATCGCTCCGGCGGCGCCAGGACGATGAAACAGATGCTGGCGGCTGCGAACCGGCGCGTAAATGACGAAAACCGGCAAATGCTGATCTATCCGGAAGGCACCCGTACCCTGCCAGGCGCGGCGCCAGACTATAAGCCGGCTGGCATCCGCGCCTTCTATAAGAGTCTCGGTGTGCCGCTCGTGCCATTTGCAACCAATTCGGGTCTATGCTGGCCCGCGCGGGGCCTGGTGCGGCGTCCGGGACGGGTCGTCTATGAAGTCCTGCCGCCCTTGCCAAAGGATATGAACCCGAAAGTCATGCTGGGCGAGCTGGAAACCCGTTTGGAGACGGCGAGCGAGCTTTTGCTGAACGAAGGGCTTTCGGCGCAAGGGCGAAGCCGCGCCGACCTGATATGAGCGCGCCGTCTGAGCGCATCTTGCGACAGGCCTGCGAAGCGTTATCGCAATGCGATGCCGCACTGGCGCAAGCCTATGCAGAGGTCGATCTGCCGACATGGCGGGAGACGGAGGCCAATTATCGCACGCTCGCGCGCATTGTTGTGTACCAGCTGATATCTACCAAAGCCGCCGACGCAATCTGGGCGAGGGTTGAGGCGCGTTATAGCGCGTTCACGGCGCGCAACGTGCTCGACGACGATCATGATGCACTGCGCGCCTGCGGTCTGTCGCGTCCCAAGCTTGGCCATTTGCTGGCCATAGCCGACGCGGTCGAAACCTATATTCTGGACCTTGATCAGCTCGCAAATACGCCGATTGAGCAGGCTCGCAAGACGCTCCTCTCGGTCCGCGGCATCGGGCCCTGGACGGCGGAGACCTTTCTGATGAATGCGCTCGGCCACCTGAATGCGTTTCCACATGGGGATGTTGGGCTGATGGAATCCTATAAGAGGTTAAGCGGCGCGGAGGCGCGATTATCTGCAAAAGACTTCTCGAAACAGGCCGCGATCTGGCAGCCTTATCGCGCCGTAGCGGCACATTTGCTGTATGACTGGCTGCATCTCGATCGTGCACGGGCGCAATAGGTCCGCCGGATCCGAACGTCCCCAGGGCAGTTTTGAGTTGACCTGAAGGGTTAACGGGAGTGTCATAACTTCGACACAGCGAATCAGTAATTCTGTGCGTGATTTGAAGAGGAGCGCTCGCTTTCAAGACGAAGGTTCGACATTCCAAGACCCTCATGACGGAGGATTCTCGTCATGGCTGAGGTCCTTTCCACCCCACCTAATGGCCGGCCAGCCCTCGTATTGAACGCGGATTACCGCCCATTATCCTATTATCCGCTATCCCTCTGGCCGTGGCAGGATGTGGTCAAGGCGGTCTTTCTAGACCGCGTCGATATTATCGCTGAATATGATCATTATGTGCGCAGCCCGAGCTTCGAGATGCGGTTGCCATCGGTGATCGCGCTGCGCGAATTCGTGCGTCAGGACCGGGTGCCGGCCTTTACCCGCTTTAATGTTTTCCTGCGTGACGGTTTCCAGTGCGTCTATTGCGGCTCGCCGCACGATCTGACGTTTGATCATGTCATCCCGCGCTCGAAAGGCGGTAAGACGACATGGGACAATATCGTCGCCGCCTGTTCGCCCTGTAATCTCAAAAAAGGCGGACGGATGCCGAAGGATTGCGGTATGCATCCGCGGCGCAAACCGGAACGGCCAAGCAATTACTTCCTACAGGAAATGGGTCGAAAATTCCCGCCAAACCACCTGCACGAGACCTGGATGGACTATCTCTATTGGGATGTAGAGCTGCAGAGCTAAGTCTTACCGCTTGTTAATCCTGCGCCGCTTTGCCATGATCAGGGCGGAGAGGGATCATTCATGTGGCAGATACTGCGGTCGATTTCGGATACGCTGGGTGTTGGCTTTTTGGCGATGCAGCTGATCAAGCTGATCGGCATGGTGTTCGCTGTTGTCGGGCCGCTCAAATTTATTTCCAGCCTGTTTGCGGGCTTTTTTCCTCTGATCGCGAATTTCTTCAAGGTCAACTTTGGCTGGAGCGTAAACGGGCTCGATGTCATGGCGGTCAGCATCGCGGTCTCGGGCACACTGATCGTGGCATCATCGGTGGCGACGCGTGAGGCGATGACGACCAAATATATCTGGCGATTCCTGCTCATACCGTATGCTTTGATTGTCATCACAATCGCGATCGCGGTGCAGGTGGCCACGCCGATTGCGGAACTGATCGCGTTTGGTGATAACTGCCAGTCGGCCGCCTGGGATGCCGCTTCATTCTATGGCAGCACGTGCGCGGAAATGGCGCCGCAACTGAATATGTTTGCCGGCGGAGCACCTGAGCCTGCGGCTGGCGAACCACCGGCCGCGGAAGCGAGCGGAATCGGGTTCTGGTTGACCGTCGCTTATCTGACGGGGTTGTTGCCGCTTATTGCGGTCGGAATTTTCTTCTTCAAACGGCTCTCGGTGAACAAGCTTTTGAAGCGGGTCGTGATTGCCATCGGTTCGGCGCTGGGCCTGGTCGCGGCTTCGGCCGCCTTCGCCGCCGTATTTGGCAGCTAGGCCTCGCCGCGGCTGCGCAGCCAGAGCAGCAAAAGCGGGATCCAGATCAGCGACAGAGTGATAATCCCCTTGATCGCCTGATATCCGACCCACCACCAGAAGAAGCGTTTCTTATTGGCGTTGAGCCAGCGAATGCCGCGGCGCAGACGCGCGACCGGACCGCCTTTCGCGGGTTCGCTCTGGATCGGATCAGTCGACATTTGGCGCGCGTTTTCCAGCGCTGCGCAGCATTTTTTCAAGCTTTGGATGCAGGTCCGCATTGGCGGAAAGAATGGATCCGGTCGCGAGTGGATCGCCGCCATTGATTTCTGTGGTCGCCCCCCCCGCTTCCCGCACGAGGATCATCCCGGCAGCGATATCCCAGGGATTGAGTCCACTTTCCCAAAAGCCATCGAACCGGCCAGCGGCCACCCATGCGAGATCGAGCGCCGCCGAACCGTGTCGGCGGATGCCGGCGACGCTGCGCGTCATCAGACCAATCTCTTGCGCAAACCGGGTGTGAAGCTCTTCGGCTTTGCCAATCCATGGGGTCCCCGTCGCGATGACGGCTTCGTCCAGATTCTTCCGACCTGCGACACGTAATTTGCGTTGGCCGAGCCAGGCGCCGCGCCCGGTCTCGCCCCAGAAGATCTCGTTCTTGGCGACATCATAGACGACGCCAGCGAAGAGCTGACCCTCACGCTCAAGCGCAATAGAAACCGCATAATGCGGCTGTCCGTGGAGGAAATTCAGGGTGCCATCCAGCGGATCGACAATGAAACGATTGGTCTTGTCAGAGCCTTCGACAATGCCGCGCTCTTCCATCACAAAGCCATAGCCCGGCCGGGCCTTGCTCAGATGTTCATAGATAATGTCTTCGGCGCGATGATCGGCATTGGACACAAAGTCCGCTGGCCCCTTCTTTGAGACCTGAAGATATTCAACTTCACCAAAATCGCGGGCCAGAGAACGACCCGCCTTGCGAGCCGCTTCGATGATGACATTACCAAGCGCGGAAGGTTTCGACATGTTGCGTGTTGCCTTTAGTCAGCGCGGCGCAGATAGGTGCGGTCTTCGGTCTGAACCACGATCCGTTCCCCGACCCCGATAAAGGGCGGGACGGTGACGCGGACACCATTGTCGCACGTCGCTGGCTTGAAACTGTTCGCGGCCGTCTGACCTTTGACGACGGGTGCGGTCTCTTCCACCGTCAGAGTCACTTGTTGGGGCAGGGCGACGCCAATCGGTGTCTCGCCATAGAATTCGATTTCGACGGTCATGCCATCCTGCAGGAAGTCACCATCGTCGCCGACAAAATCTTTTTGCAATTCGATTTGCTCAAACGATTCCTGGTCCATGAAGGCATAGGCTTCGCCCGCATCATAGAGAAATTGAAAGTCTTTTTGCTCGAGGCGCACCCGTTCGACTGTTTCATTGGCACGAAACCGCTCATTGGCTTTTGAGCCATTGAACAGGTTGCGCATTTCAACCTGATTGAAAGCGCCGCCTTTGCCCGGCTTGACGTGATTGCATTTCATCGCGCGCCAGACGCTGCCATTATACTCAATCACCATATTGGGCTTGATTTCGTTGCCGTTGATTTTGGCCATGTGATGTCCTCATCAGTAGAGCGCGCGGCGTAGCGGTGACGGGCGGTTTGGTCAAGTTTTGTGGACAGGCGTACGGGCTTGGGGTTTTATGGTCCGACACATTTTAAAGGAGGGCAGCAGATGGGTATTCTGTCTAGATATTTGAGTTTCGAAAAGCCGATGGGCGAAACCTTGGTACGGTTCCTGTTCTGGGCCGGGATTATCGGTATTCTTTGGCAGGCGGTTCGACAGTTCTGGTTCTGGCTGACCTTTTTGGACGATGACTGGGATCGGGCGCTTTGGGGAATGATCACGACGCCGATCAAGGCGATCATCGCGCTGCTCATTTTGCGCGTCGTGGCGGAGTTTGTCTTGGCTCAGTTCCGGATGGACAAATCGCTGCACGACCAGGTTACGGGGCGCGCGGCGCCGCCGCCAAAAGCCGACTAGATCTTCGACGTTGCCATGGCTTCGTCAATCACGCGATTGAACATGGCAACCGCGGCGGCTGGGCCATCATTGTGGTCCCAGACCCCGCTCGAAACGGCAAGGAAATCCGCGCCGGCTGAAATCAGGGGTCCGGCATTTTCCAAAGTGATGCCACCAATGGCCGCGCAAGGCAGGGTCAGGAACATCTGACACCAGGTCAAAATTTCAGGTTCGGCAGGCGTCGTATCCGCTTTGGTCGGCGTCGGATAGAATGCGCCAAACGCCACATAGTCCGCCCCGGCCTCGCCGGCGATCATCGCCTGGTGGCGCGAATTCTTGCACGTTGCGCCGATAATCATATCCGGGCCGACCAGCTCCCGCGCCTCGGCAATATCCATATCCTCCAGACCGAGATGGACGCCATCGACTTCCAGGGCGCGCGCCAGTTGCGGGCTGTCATTGATGATCAGGGCAATATGTTCCGCGGCGCAGATCCGTTTGACCGCTTGCGCCACTTCGCGCGTCTTCGCGGTATCAATCCCGTCGCCCGTCTTTACCCGAACCTGCAGGCTGGCCACGTCGCCGCCCTGAACAGCGGCGCGAAACAAATCGACAAAGGCCGGGACGTCCTCGATTTGAGGCGGTGTGATCAGATAAAGGCGCGGACGTTCGCGTTGCGGTTCAGACATGATGGGACGGTTTGCGCCGAACAGGCAGGGTTCGTCAAGATTTCGGCGTCTCTCCAAGCAGCCAATTGGTCAGCATCCGGGCGCTCGGCCCCCAGATCAGTGTAGCAAACCAGGCGACCGGATAGGCCAGGCACCAGGCCACGAGCCAGCGCTGACCTAGCCCCCAATCCACACCTGTATTCACCATGGTCACGATCAGGGCGACCAAAGCGCTCATGCCGCCGGATAAAAGGCCGGTATGGACCAGCCGCCATGTCAGAGATTTTTGTTCCATGCTTTCTTCTTTGGGAGGCGCGCCCACATGCGTCAAATATCGTTCCACCCGAATGAGGTTGGTCGCATAAAAAAAGGCGGCTCGTGGGAGCCGCCTTTTCAATAAATGAACGTCTATCGCCTTTATCCGGCGCAAGATGCATCGAAGATGCTATCAATCGTGTCGGCAAGCTGCGTGTCGAAATCAGAATCGGTCTGATTGGCCGACAGCCCCTCTGTCAGGGCGCGAGAGAAGCTCGCAATCATGCCGGTATTCTGACACAGACGGTGATTGGCTTCTTCGCGGCTATAGCCTCCGGACAAGGCCACCACGCGCATCACCCGTGGATGCTCCACCAGGGTTTTGTACTGGTTGGCTTTTTCCGGCAGGGACAGTTTCAACATGACTTGCTTGTCGGCAGGCACCGTGTCGAGCTGTTTGGTGATCTCGGCGAGCAGAAGATCTTCCGCCTCAGCCTTGTCAGCGATCGTGATATTCACTTCCGGCTCAATGATCGGCACCAGACCATGGCTGAGGATTTGCAGGCCGACTTCAAATTGCTGCGCAACATTGGCGGCAATCCCTTCGGCATTCGCGGCATTGATCACCGACCGCATTTTGGTCCCGAAAATGCCTTTCTCAACGGCGCGCGACAGCAAAGCATCGAGCTCTGGCATCGGGTTCATGATCTGAACGCCATTGGCTTCAGGGGCGAGGCCCTTGTCGACTTTCAGGAACGGCACCACCCCGCGCTGTTCCCAAAGATACGTTGCTGTTGGCACGCCATCAATTTCACCATCCATGGTGAGTTCGAACAGGATCGCCCCCATCACCTTGTCGCCGGTAAAGGCCGGTGATTTGACGATGCGCGCGCGCATGTCATGGATCAGGCCGAACATTTCTTCATCGCTCGCCCAGGCTTCGTCTGTGATGCCATAGAGTTTCAGCGCTTTAGGCGTCGAGCCCCCCGACTGATCCAAAGCGGCGACAAAGCCAGCTTTTTCTGCGGCCTGCTGAGTCATGTGTTGATTAACCATCTAAAGGTCCCTCTCAAGATAGAAAAAAGGCTGAACGCGTTTTGCGATCAGCCGGTTGGAATTGATTGAAATTGAAACTGACACCGCTGTCTTTTCGGTGGCCTCTGCTTCCGCGGTTTTGAGTGGCCAGCGGAAGAAGAATTCTGATGTCATTTATTGGCCTTTTAGCGCCTCGACTCCCGGAAGGGGTTTGCCTTCCATCCATTCAAGAAACGCGCCACCTGCGGTGGAGATATGGGTAAAGTCTTGCGCCACATGCGCATGGTTTAGCGCAGCGACGGTGTCACCGCCACCGGCGACTGCAATCAAAGCGCCGGACTTGCAGCGTGTGCCCGCCGCTTGCGCAGCCTGTACGGTGGCTGTGTCAAACGGGGTCAATTCAAAGGCGCCGAGGGGCCCATTCCAGACCAGCGTGTTTGCAACATCGAGCGCCGAGGCCAGGATCGCCACGGTTTGCGGCCCGGCATCCAGGATCATTTCATCGTCTGACACCTCGCCGAGACCGCAAGTGCGGTGGGGCGCGTTCGCCGCGAAATCCCTGGCGACGACCAGATCCATTGGCAGCAGGATATCGCAGCCCGCGGCTTTCGCATTGGCTTCAATCTGTTTCGCCGTATCGGTCAGATCATGTTCGCATAGAGACTTGCCGACACTATAGCCGCGCGCGGCCAGAAACGTATTGGCCATGCCGCCGCCAATCGCCAGCGCGTCGACTTTCGAAACCAGATTCTTGAGCAAGTCGATTTTCGAACTCACCTTGGCGCCGCCAACGACGGCCAGTACGGGCTTGTTCGGATTGCCGAGGGCGGCGTCCAGCGCCTTCAGCTCAGCTTCCATTAGCAGGCCGGCACAGGCGGGCAGCAAGCGCGCGACCCCTTCGGTCGAGGCATGCGCGCGGTGCGCGGCCGAGAAGGCATCATTGCAATAGACATCGCCCAGCGAGGCCAGGAAGCCCGCCATTTGCGGGTCATTGGCTTCTTCCATCGCGGTGAAGCGGGTATTTTCCACCAGGATGACCGCATCGTCCGGGGCGGCATCAATTGCGGCGCGGTCCGGGCGCTCAACAAAGGTCACGGAACGACCGAGCGCCGCCTCAAGCGACGGCACAGTGATACGCAGGGACATGTCCGGATTGGGCTGGCCTTTCGGACGTCCGAAATGGGCGAGCAAGACCGGCTTGCCGCCCTGTTCCAGTATTTTCAGAATCGTCGGCGCGACTTTATCAATCCGGGTCGTATCGGTGACCTGGCCGTCTTCGACCGGGACATTGATATCGATCCTTGTGACGACGACCTTGCCGGCAAGGTCCATATCGTCGAGCGTCTTGAAGTCGGCCATTCTGTAATGTCCGCTTACAGGAAATTCGACATGTGCAGCGCGGTATCGCTCATGCGTGTGGCAAAGCCCCACTCATTGTCATACCAGCTGAGGACGCGGACCAGCGTGCCCTCGGTGACATTGGTGCCATCGGCGGCAAAGGTCGAACTGTGCGGGTCATGGTTGAAATCCGCCGAGACCAGTGGCTTTTCGGAATAGCCGAGCACGCCTTTCATGGGACCGTCCGCGGCCGCCTTGATCGCGGCGTTGACTTCTTCAACAGATGTCTCGCGCCCGGCATCAAAAACCAGGTCGATCATCGACACGTTTGGCGTCGGGACGCGCACCGCTGAGCCGTTCAGCTTGCCCGCGAGTTCCGGCAGGACCAGGCCAACGGCTTTGGCGGCGCCGGTCGAGGTGGGGATCATGGAGCTCGCCGCGGCGCGGGCACGGTACAGGTCTTTGTGCATCCGATCGAGGGTCGGCTGGTCGCCCGTATAGGCGTGGACGGTCGTCATGTATCCGCGCTCAATACCGACCGTGTCATTCAGCACTTTGGCGACGGGCGACAGGCAATTGGTGGTGCAGGACGCGTTGGAGACGACGAGATCGTCAGCGCTCAGCGTGTCATGGTTCACACCATACACAATTGTCTTGTCAGCATTGGTGGCCGGGGCAGAGACCAGAACGCGCTTGGCGCCGGCTTCGAGGTGGGCGGCCGCCTTTTCCTTGGAGGCAAAGATGCCGGTACATTCGAAGGCAATGTCGACGCCCATATCGCCATGCGGCAGTTCGGCCGGATTGCGGATCGCGGTGCACTTGAACGCGCGGTCGCCGACGCGGATCATGTCGCCATCGACGGAGACCTCTTCGTTCAGCTTGCCGTGGACGGTGTCATATTGCAGCAAGTGGGCATTGGTCTCGACCGGACCGAGATCATTGATCGCGACGACTTCAATGTCCTTGCGATCATGTTCAATGATGGAACGAAGGACCAGGCGGCCAATGCGGCCAAACCCATTAATTGCGACGCGAACAGCCATGAAAAACCTCTTTTGCCAAGATATTGATTTCGTGGCGTCTTTAGACGCAAGTTCAAGGCCAGTCCAGCGCGGTTTAGGCGCGCACCGCATCTGATTACGCTGTCAGTTAAGAGCCACTACACCTTAGAGGAGATTTCCTCTCCATTCAGGTCTCGAATAGAGAGAATCCCTTGCCTTTTATGAGGCGGAGCAGCGCGTAAAGCAGGAGCCCGACAGGCCCGAACAGAAAGGATCCGAGCATGCAGGGTATGGTTTGCCAATGCGCAATCTCCAGACGCTGCGCATCGCGCGCAATCCAGGCGCCGACGAACAGGTCGAAGACGAGATAATGGCTCCAGCCAATGATCACCCCATTCGGGTGGTCGAACAGAGCCTGGACACCGGCAAAGGTAAAACCGGCATCCGGATCCGAAACGCCAAACCCCATCGCCGCGACCAGCAGCGTGCCGTAAATCGCGCCGAGTATGACTGGATACAGCATGGAATGCACCGCCGCCTGCGTGATCCGGGCGCGTGGCAGGAAGACCAGCAGGGCCCAGGCCGGTAAGACGAGGAGGTTGATTACAGAAAAGCCGGTCTCCCAGGTCATCGCATTACTCTTTCTTATTGGCGTCGTCGGGCTGGTTCATCCAGTCCGTGAATTGCTCCCAGTCGATCCAGGTCTTTTTCTTGCGGCGCAGCTTCTGCCAGAACCGTCGGCGCTCTGGCGTTGGCAAGGGTTGGAGGTTTTCGAGGAAGGCCACGGCCACCGAGTTCCAGCTATAGCCTTCGGCATAGGTGCGGCAGGTCTCGCGGTCCAGATCGAGACAGTTTCGCGCCCCGCCGGCCAGGTCGCCGCCAATCGGCGTGATCGTGCCGGCATTCGATCCAGGAATAACGTCCTTCGGCCCGGTGGCTTCATACGCCGCGACCGGCGTGCCGGACGACATTGCCTCCAGCACCACCAGGCCGAACGTGTCGGTCAGGCTTGGAAACACGAACACATCGGCGCTGGCATAATAATTGGCCAGGTCCTCTCCGAAGCGGGCGCCGAGAAAGTGGACGTCGGGATATTTCTTTTTCAGCGATTCCAGCGCCGGTCCGTCGCCAACGACGACGCGTGAGCCGGGCAGGTCGAGTTCGACAAAGGCTTCGATATTCTTCTCAACCGCGACCCGACCGACATTCAGGAAGATGGGACGTGGCAGGCCCGGGAAGGGATCATTTGCGGCGCCTTCCTCGATCCGGCGGCTTGGATGGAACAGATCCGTGTCGACGCCGCGCGTCCAGGCGACGAGGTTGATGAATCGCTTCGCCTCGAGTTCTTCGACCATGCTCGGCGTCGGCACCATGACCTTGCCGGAATATTTGTGGAACCAGCGCACGAAGCTATAGCCCGCGGCGGTCGGGATCGGCATCCGCGCGGAGACATATTCCGGGAAGCGGGTGTGATAGGCGGTCGAAAACGGGTGTTTGATCTTCAGGCACATTTTCCGGCCAGCCATGCCGAGCGTGCCTTCGGTGACAATATGGACCGCATCAGGCTCGAAAGCCTCGAATCGCTCCTTGATCCGGCGCTCCGCGAACAAAGCCAGCTTGATCTCGGGATAGGTGGGCAGCGGCATCGTGTTGAAGCCGTCGCCGGGATGAATGATATCGAATTCGTGCCCGTCGGCTTCCAGCTCCGCAATCACACGCTGCATGGTGCGCACAACGCCATTCACCTGTGGTTCCCAGGCGTCTGTTACGATCATGATGCGCATAAGCCGCTCCTCATCGCCCCCAATGACGATGCCTAATTCCTAAAGTTCGCGACGAGTCGCGTAAAGCGGCGTGATCACTGAAACTGTGAACCGCTCAGGACGCGTCGGCGGGGCAGGGCATGAAATTGAAGGTGCCTTGCTGCGTATCATCGATCAGAGAAATGACGGCATTCAGCGCATTTCCGTCGCGGGTATATGTGATCTTCTGCGGATAATCATGGTCGGGATTGGCGAAGGTGACGCTGGCATTTGTGACCGCGACGGCGGGGAACCCGGACGGGCCGGCACCGCGCGGATAGGCCTGGAAGGTCGGCGCCGCGCCAGGATCGATCCGCATCTGTTCGAAGAAGACGACTTTGCCGTCGTTCAAAACGAGCGCGTATCCAAAAAAGTACCCATCTTCCGATTGTGACCAGACCTCTCGCGAGGTCCCATCTTCGCTTTGCCAGCAGCCAGTCAACCAATCGAGCGTCGGCGCCGCAGCTTCGTCGGCCTGGCTGCTGAGCGCGCAGCCCGTGAGTAAGATCGCACTGAACAAGATTTGTTTCATGGTTTCACCACCGTACATCCAAGGCCCGGTTCGAACCGGGCGTGATTTTTAATCAGGCCACCCATCACGCTCGCCGTGACGCTATCATTGGCCGTTTTCGTGCCGTCCTCGGTGACCCGGCTGGACGTGACCTTGAACGAGACGGCGCTGACATCCGCCGTGAAGTCGCCGAGGCAGGAGTCGAATTCCCGCTCTGCGACGAACCGACAGGAACAGACTTGCTTGGCGCCGTACGCGGTTGCCACCTGGGCGAAGGCAACTTGTTGTTTGAGCCAGAATTGCCAAACGGCGCCGCCGATAACAATGAGGACGAGCGCTGCGATCAGAAGAGCTTTGACGGGTTTCACATCCTGCCTCTAAGGTTGTCGCCAGACTATGGGAGGTGCTGGTGCGGCACAAGATGCGAATCAATCCGCTCATCCCCGCGAACGCGGGGATCTGGTGCCGCACGTTCAGACGTTTTTGGCAAGGGATCCCCGCCTTCGCGGGGTTGGGCGTGTTGCTTCTCTTCGCTCATGCCGCGCACGCCCAATCTGAAATCGACCTGCAGAGTGACCTTGCCGAATGTAAATCGCTCGTCATCATCGGGGGATTGCCGATCGATTGCGATGCCGCGTTTAAAGGCGCACACCTATATCCACTCCAACCCCATCCGAACGATGTTACCTGGCCAACGGGGAGGTGGGAGGTCGGCGAAATGCCTGCGGATACTGCGTCGCTCGTCGATGATCTTATCGCCACAGCCATGGCTGGCGAGAAAGCCGACACGATGGGGGAGACGCGCGCCGTCGTCATCATCCATCAAGGGCGCCTGGTCGCTGAGGCCTACCGTGACGGGTTCGGCCTGACGACGAAACAAGTCTCCTGGTCGATGGCAAAATCGATCACACAGGCCCTGGTCGGACGGGCCGTGCATCTGGGACTGATCGAAGACATCGACGCCCCGATGCCCACACCGTTCGAGGCAGACGACCCGCGTGCGGTGATCACCTGGCGGCAATGGCTGACCATGACGGACGGGCTTGATTATAAAGAGATCAATGCGACCGGGCTCGCGGACAATGATGTCGTGAACATGATGTACGGGCGCGGCAAGTATGATGTGCTGGCTTATGTGGAGGCGGAATTGCCGCTGATCCATGAGCCAGGTACGCATTGGAATTACTCTACCGCGGGGTTTCATTTGGTGAGTTGGGCGCTTGAAGAATCGGTTGCGTCCTGGTTTCGCGTTGGCGTGTTTTTCGAAGTCGAATCGGATGGTCGCCGTCAGGCTTTGGACTCCGATACAGGGCTCGATTTGAGCGCTCTCAATCTTGAGACGCGAGATATGAGAAATCTACTGCATATAGGCTTGTTTGAACCGATTGGCATGGACGCCCAACCCGAATTCGACGCCGCAGGCACGTTTCTAGGCGGCTCCCTCGTCTGGGCCTCAGCACGCGACTTCGCCAAGTTCGGTTATCTCTATCTCCGCGATGGAGTCTGGGAGGATGAACGTCTGCTCCCCGAAGGATGGGTCGACTTCGCCCGGACCAAGACGCCAGCCGAAAATGCCAATATCTATGGCGCCGGCTGGTGGATCACGGCCTATGGCGAAGCGCGCACGCATCCGCAAAATGCCGATTCGCCGCCCTGGGATGCCTTCCATGCGGGCGGGCATGAAGGCCAGACGATCTGGGTCGTGCCGAGCAAGGACCTGGTCATCGTCCGCCTCGGCCTGATGAGCAATGCCGGTGAGAACTGGGAAGCGCTATATGAGTGGAACCAGGAGATCGCGCGCGCGTTTCCCGACGTTGAAGAGTGATTCGTTTTTCCGAATCACTTTCCGACGGTCCCGGGCACGCGGAGCGCGACCCGGGATCTATGGCAATCTGGGTCGGGACTCGCGGCACGAGGTCCCGGCGCAAGGCCGGGATGATCGGGAACTGGGCGTGGGATAACAGGTCTGGTGCCCGCTTATGCTCAACCTACTACATATAGTAGGTCGCTCATTTCGCGTCGAAATCGCCAGGAAAACTACTGGGCGTTGTGTGAGCGATGATTCAATCCGCGGAAAGATCAATTCGTTAAAAAATTCAAGCCACCTGGTAACCTATATTTTTGCAGCAAAACCAGTGCGGTCGATCCCCTAATAGGTACGGGCATGGGGGGCGAAAATTAACGCGCCATTAATCAATTATCCACCGCCAAAATGACAATTCTGCGACGGACCCTGTTGACCTCTCGTTAACCTTACAGGCACAATATGTTGTGTGAGGGCTGATTTGAAACACTGCATATGGCGGTTGTTCTGATTCATTCCTATATGTGATGGGCCTTTTGCAAGGGGTAAGACAATATGGC
>ERZ1740059.199-NODE-199-length-32914-cov-9.653459_pt1 | contig 32914 bp, 15 predicted proteins | sample MGYA00581744_ERZ1740059 | MGnify/ENA primary metagenome ERZ1740059 (study PRJEB43018, sample SAMN04849738) | marine metagenome | isolation source: floating plastic debris | place: Pacific Ocean | collected 2008-08-28 | study: EMG produced TPA metagenomics assembly... | reverse complement strand
TCACTGCTCACTGTTTCTAGTAACTTAATGTTGGAATAGTTAAATTGGGTTATTGTATCATTACTATCTTGAGAATCTTGTACCACCTGCTTGGTCATTAAATAGTATTTACCCACTTTCTCATAAGTATCTTCAAATTTGAGAATACTTTGAACCTCATTGGTTTTAATGTCACGAAAAATCGCGACGTAGCGAATTGCAATATAACCTTCACCCGTATCTAAATTCTCGTGAGTATCAATTACAAAAGCCGTACTACCCTTTACCCGAGTTACTTGACAAATTTCCCTTCCTCGGATTTTGTAATTAGAATCGGGCAAGTCCCCCTTCACAATAATTTCAACTGCTTGTGTATCGTCTGTTGAACCTTTTATAAACTCATGCTTCCCATGAGATTCGTTAAAAGGAGTAGGTTTGCGGTGGGTAATAACATCCCATAGTTGAATGTAAATACCTTCTTGCACCTGAATATCGGAAACTCCACTTACTTCTACACTCAAGTCACGGTTAATAGATATTTTACCCGTGTAAGTTTCTTGTCCCTGTATTAGCTCCACATTGGCGCTATAACCGGGAAAGTCTTCGTCCCAAGTGTAACGATTTTCGTAAGCGGCTTTAAATAACTCTTCTGCTGTTTTTGAAGTTTTCATGCGACCACTGGAACTTCACTTTTTCCAGTTTAGCGAATTATAAATTCATCATTTATTAATTTTATAGTTGAAGAAAGTCTCAACTAATCAAACGGATTTTATGAGGAGTTATTCTAACCGTAATAATTATAACCACCAAATTGATCGTACTGGTCGGGGAGAGTAACCCATTGCCTCCCCTATATTTCCTTACCTAAGGCATTGAAATATCTTATATTAAATATTGCCACGGAGATTGCAGTGAAAATTTATTAACATTACTTAACTCTTATTATCTGTAGAAATTGATTTGTTAACTAAGAGGATGTTTGAAAAGTGATTAATATAACTCAAAAACTTTTAGATCCACCTGAATTCCCCTTAAAAAGGGGGACTTTACTCCCCTTTAATAAGGGAACTGGGGGGATAAATCGATAATTACGTTAAAAACTATACTTTTCAAACATTCTCTAACAGTTGCTAGTTAAAAAACAATAAATAAGTATTCAGAAGTATCTTTTTATTCTATTAGGACTTACGCAACTGGCATATTTTCTTTGTAGGGTGCTTGTACACTGCCTTATTTTTAACTTAATAATCGGGCAGTGTACGGCACCAACCGAGTCTTGTGACAATTGCGTAAGTCCCGTCTATAAATATAAATTATCTTACGATTAGTTATTATGTATCTTTAGGATTTACGCAACTGACAGATTCGTCTTGTAAAGTGTGTGACACTTCGTAATACCATCTCAGTATAAAAATACGCTTAATTTTGCCTACTTGGGTAGGCTTTATTTCATTAGCCTCAGCCTTCGTTTATAACTGATACTAATTTATAGGGTTAGTTGCAAAACATAAGTAATGTATTTCCATTCGGTTTTGTATCGCTTTTAACATTTTTATTCTTATAATTTAAAATAAAATTAATAATCTAATTATGATTGATAATAAAATATAAAAATGTATCTCGGCTTTCCTTTCATAAAAGTTTATATTCACTTTAATTAATACACCTTTGTCTTAACAGGAATAAAATTTTAATCGGAATGAACAATGATAAATTAATTAATAAAGAAATCTGTAAATTGATTAGTAAAGCAGATTAAATATTGCTCCCTTGTAGGATATAATTACCTCTATAAATTATTCGTGTTCTCGATTTAGTCTTAATTCATGACTCTTCTAAGTCATGGTTATTAAGGTGCCAAAAATTGGTAAAATAACGGAAAAATCAACCTAAAATCTTGGGTTTTGGGTCTTAATTAATTCCCAATGTTGGGCAGTTTTGCTGTGCTAATCGCAGAATCGCAAAATGTATTCCTTAGTAATAAAGCAGCTGGATTTTTCCGGTTTTTAATGATGCAGAACAGGAATAATAAAGGGTGCATTATTTGAACGCGCTATATACAAAATGACACGTATCTGCTGCTATTTTTCTAAGTACATACAATCTTAAAGTATTAATAATGACTTCAACTGCACTCAGAAAGTTTGTTCTACCATCTCTGATTACTTCTGGTATTTTGTTTGCTTTAATGACTGTACCTCTTGGGATGATGGGTGAGGAGAAAGTCGGAATTAAATTTCAAGAAGAATCTTTATTTGATGGCAGATTAAGAGATGTAGCCGCACCTTATGTCATATTGGCAACTGTACTGAGTTTTGGTACGGGATTATCTCTTGCAGCTTTAGCCGGATGGAAGCACTCTACTCGTAAATCCTTAGATTACAAGAATGAACTATCTCGCGTAAAGGAAAATTTAGAACTTAAGGAAGGATTACTCCAAGAATTACACCTTTCCGAGTCTCGTTTGCAAGCAAGTGGCCTCAACAATTTTTTAGAAGATCAAATCACAGAGAAAAATTCTCAAGAAGTAGAAACATCTTCTCAAACTGTAACTCAACCAGTAGCAACTCAAACTTCAGTTTCTGTGCCTGTTGCTCCCCAGCCAAAATCTAGCTTCGTCGTGATTGAAAATCCCTCCGATTACAAACAAAAGCATACAAAAACAGTAATTCAACCAGTAGGAACTCAAACTTCAGTTTTTAAGCCTGTTGCTCCCCAGCCAGTATCTAGCTTCGTGATTATTGAATATCCCTCCGATTACCAACAACAAAACTTAGACTTTCTAACCAATAACAATACAACTCCTGACATTGAAGAAACTGCTGGATCCGAATTTGAAGAATTGCAGAGACAGTTCCAAGATATGATGAATAAAATGCAGCAGATGCAACAGCAAATGAAAAGAAAATCAATGTATGAATGATGTAATGTTGGGCAACTCATAACATTTCCGTAGTTCCTTACACATGGCAACCATAGTGGTTTGAGATTGTACTACACTGCACTCTGACGGTTTTGCATAAATGCAAACATACGTTAATTTACTCAAATTACTTCGGGTGTGCGTCTTAAAATACACCTCTATCTAAAATCGAAATAAAACAGCAAATCCTCACAGAGTTGCTGGGATTTGAAATATTCCGAAAATAAGTGCATTGCACAAATAGCTTTAAAAAACATTGTTGTGTGAATAAACTGAGCTATCTTGCTTAAGACTAGTACAGTGCGGCGGAAGTAAGAAGTAAGAAGTAAGAAGTTTGATATCTGCGGCTTTTCAGCCATTTTTAATGGTTGCCTTATTTACGCCGAATTATACTAGTACTCCACCAAACCCTGCATTACAGGGTGAAGTTAGTGTGTAGTGAGTGGTAAAAATTAGCCAGGGACTTAGTTCAAGCAGGTGAAGTACTAAGTAATTTTACATTCTCAGAACTACCTTAGGAAGGAATCCCAAGGGCTGGGGAGATTACGTTGCGACTGTTTTTAATGACGTAATTACCTTACTTTTGCTTCAATTCTAAGTCTATTTTTGATTGAAACTCATAGTTGCAATCTCTCTAACTACTCCTTTCAAGTTATAAGATTACCGATTGAATTTCTTCTTCCTCCGCTTATTGCAGGAGTAACGGTAATTTTAGAGTGGAAAAAGAGTAGAACTACCTATGGGCCTGTGATATCTCTATCTCTCCTATAGTTCATCTCTAGGAGTCTGTTTCATGTTGCCATATAGGGGATATCTATACTCTATTATGTATTAGAAGCAAGTCGGTATTACTCGCGGCTTGCTTATCTGATACCAATTCTGTGTGAGGTTGCCCTTAATCGCTCTCAGCCTAAAAGGCTGGAGCTACACTTACGAAGCCAAGGCAGGTTGGCTAAATTCGGCGCATCTTTATAAAGAAACGGTATGAGCATTTAAAAACAGGGGGCTACCACCGCGTATTTTCAAGAGTATTTCCGGCTTTGTGCAAATATTTCTAAGAGGGATCTAAAACATAAATTGTCCCACCATCAGTACCGCTGTGGGACACCTCTATATGTCGAGGTTTTACACCGGAAACTCACTTAGGTGGGACAATTTATTAGGCATCTGGTAGTCGAGTTCGTTTTCTCCGTAATGCCGGGAGACGTAGCACTGCTACGTCTCTACAGCCCGTCGGAATTAATAAAAAGGAGTACTAGTGCCTAACGGAGATATTGACGAGGTGTCAGAGCAGTATTTGTGTCAGGCTTGATTTCAGTGGCTGCTGGTAAAGCTGCACCACTAGTCGATGCTCGTCTATTCAACTGATATCTGTTACCCCAACCATCGTTTATATCTTCAGGTTTGACACGCGGCGGCACAGTTTTTGCTACAGGTAGGGCGATAGATAAAGTTTTACTTGCTTTAACAAATTTTTCACCTTCATTAGTCACATTAACTAACTTTCCTTGTGGCTCCTTCACTATCGTTTCGGCTTTTTCTAAATTTTGCCCATCCTCTTTTTGCCATTGAGAGGCTGGATTAAACGTGGCAATAAAAGTCACTTTATCTTTTGGAGTTAGTTTAGAATTAGATCCATCTACTTGCCAAACTTCTCGATAATTTCCATCGGAAGCAACTCGGGAAAGATTTAGCTCTGTTTGCCATTTTCCTGCCTTTACTTCAACATTTTGGCGATCCAAAATTGAGCGATTGATATTGGAATCATTGTTGCTCTGTGCTCTTTCTTTGGCGCTTGCTGGTACTAGATGACGAACTGCTGTAACTGTAATTCGACTAGAATCAGGTAAGTTTGTGGTTCCAGTTATCTCGTATTTTGAATTGCTACTTGTTGAGTGTAGATCGTTGATTTGCAATTGCACTTCTTCCGAGTGATTTCGATCACAACCATACCCGATGGCGATCGTTGAAATAATAGTAAGCGTCATGGGCATATAAGCAGATACTTTGCCTAATTTTTTAGCCAATAATCGAAACTTATGATTAAGCATATGGGAAATAAGCATTTTGTGATTTTGCAAAAGATTTGAATCATTAATGACTTGATTTACTCAAAAAAAAGCTATAAAAATCAAGTGTGTTTCAACAAATAATTTGCTTGATATACAGATATAAAAACTGTAAAGTGTCTTCAAGTCGCATCAGCGCCACCTCTACACAGTCTGTCTATTCTTCAGTAGTAATCTATACCTATTCATCCTATAAGGATAATGAGCCAAGAAGTATTGAATTGCGATAAATATACTAACTCTAAACCTAGCTCTAAGGTTTATACACTGCTTTGTTCCATCTCATTTTTTATCCTGTGGATGATAGCATTTAGCAGTTCGGTAATTGCACAAACAAATTCGTCATGGATAAATTCCAGGGTTGCTACAGCACCAACAACAAATCGATTAAAAAACGAAGTACAGCCGCCTAATTCCGACAATATTGAGGATTTAGAAAATAGCTTGATAGAGGAAATGGCAACCCCGGGAAGCTCTTCTAGGAAAAAATCGCCGCCTGCTAGAACAAATGAACTCAAAAATCAGAATCGCGCCTTCGTTAAGAATTTACCAGTAGTTGCAGCACAAGATATATCTCAAGTTGGATTTGAATTATCAAGACAACCTCAGAAGGATGCCCGTCAGCAGACGAATGTAATTAGTCAAGGGAGTGAACCAACTTTTAATCAACTACTCAACCCTCAACCATTACCTGCCAATAGCGGACAATTACAGGAATTTGTGACTCCTGGGATAACTAATTCCCAAGCTGGCATTGCTCCTTTACCTCCACTTCCTGGAACTCAGGTACAACCAGTACAAAGTAATGGTGTTGATTCTCAACTGACTTTTAATCAATTACTTAATTCACCAAAAACTCAAGCATCAACTCGGAGAAATCCAAGACTAAGCAATAATCCACTACTCGCCTCACCTACAACTCAACCAACAGTTACCACAAAATCTCAGCCAGTATTCAATCAAACTGCTAACTCTGGGGCACCAAAATTACCCGTACCTGTAGCTCAGAGAACTTCAGTTCAACCAACCGCTCAACCTTCACTTGTTCCGATGGGTAATTCCTCCCCGTCGTTAATAGCTCAACCAGTCAAGCAAACACAAGTTCCACCCTTTGCTACTACTGTTAAACGCAAACCTTTAAAAGAACCATCTCTTAAACTCGAAGGAGTTTATGTAAAACAAGGTGAGGATAGTTCAGCACGGGCGAGAGTAACGGGAATTTATCCCTTGACTCCTCAATCTTTATTAGGTGCCACTGTAGATTTAACTAGTGAAGATAACAGCTTTGATGACTCCCGTGGCGAAGGCTTAAATATCAACGAACTATATTATGCTACTTCTTTAGGAGGATTGCCTAATTTACGTTTAGTTGCTGGGCAAATGGATTTAACCTCTTATTTTGACCGGAATAGCTTTGCTAAAGATGGAGCAAGTCACTTTTTTAATCCGGTTTTTCAAACTAATCCAGCATTGTCTTCTACAGGTATTGGTTCGCGTCCAGGTTTATTGCTAAACTGGAGTGTCACAGATAATGTCGCTGCCAAGGCTGCTGTCTTTTCTTCTTCAGACGAACTCAGTGACCTTAGTTTGGATGGATTTGCAGGTGAGATTGGTATCCGTCACGGTAATGCAATTGTTCGCGGTACTTATTCCACAGCAAGAGATGCAGGTAATCGGGATTCATTCGTTGAAAGTTTTGGAATTAAACGAAAAGATAGTCAATTTGGGCCGCTACAAGACGATCGAGAAGAAGCATACGGTATAAATGCTGAAGTATTTATTCCTAGTATGAAATTGGGGTTATTTGGACGTTACGGGCGCTATGAAAACCGAGATTTGGGAGAAGGTGCAGATACTTATTCTTTTGGATTAAGTTTCTTAGATTTGTTCGCACCTGACGATCGACTTGGTTTAGCATACGGACGTGCTCTTTCTAACGACGATCTACGTGAAGGCGAACAGCCAGATGTAGTAGAACTTTTTTACGATGTTAAATTCCTTCCTAATGTACGTTTTGGTCTTTCTTTTCAAGGAAGGGATAATTTTGAGGAATCTGTTTTGGGTGTAAGGATCAAATCCGAGTTTGATATCACTCCAAGAAGGAAAATACTCGATGAGTAAAAAACTAAAAATCAATAATAATGCTCTTCCAGAACAGACATTGGAAACAAAAAGTACAATACTCAAATTATTTTTGATACTTCCTATTTACTTTTTGTTTGCAACTTCTTTAGTCGCATTACCAATATTAACTAATATTGCACCGGTTCAAGCACAAAAACCCTCATCAAGTTTGGTACAACAAGGCTATAAACTTTTGAAAAAAGGGTGGGTAAACGATGCTATTAAAGTTTTTCGTCGAGCCACTAAAGCCAATCCACAATCAATCAGAGCAAATTTAGGCTTGGCGATCGCCTACAAAAAAGCTGGGAAGATAAATGATGCTTGGAATTCCTACCAACGTGTATTAGCAATCGATCCAAACAATAAACTGGCTCTCAAAACAGTTGGTAGCTTTGGCACATTTCGTCCCGAATGGCAAGCACGGGGAATAGAAGCGCTGAGTACTTTATTAAATCGTAATTCTAATGATTTGCAAGCCCGAGCTCAGCGGGCTGTACTCTACTACTATCAAGGTAGAATTAAGGATTCAGTTGCAGATTATCAAATTCTACTTGCCCAAAATCCCACACCAGATATTCTCATCGGCGCTGCGGAAACTTTTACTTATGCTGGCGATTATCCTAAAGCACTAGAACTATTTAATCGCTATGTTTCCAGCGGAAAAAGTATTACTGGAAATGTGGCGATAGCCTATGGCCGAACTTTACACAAGACTAAGAATCCCAGACAAGCAATCTTAGTTTTAGATACCGCATTACGTAGTGCCGACGATCGACTCGATCGAATTACAGCTTTTGCTGAACTATCTCAAGCTTATATTGCCAACGGACAAAAAGCAGAGGCTTTAGCTTTATTGCAACCTTTGCGTGGTAGAGAGGATGCTATTCTACCTTTAGCTCGTGCCTTAAACGAAATTCGTAAGGACACAAATGACGCTACTTTAGGACAAGAAGTAGCTGGTTTATATCAACAAGCACTTGACAATAACTCCAATCCTTCAGCTTCTTTGCTGCTGGAAGCTGCTAATGTATTGTCTGATGTACCACAAGCAGAACAAATTGCGTTACAACTTTATCAGCGAGCTGCGGCAAAATTCCCCAACGATAAAAGTTTGATACTGCGCCAGTTGGCATTAGAAAACAAAGTAGGTTTAATTGACTCAAATAATTTGAGGCAAAGGTTAATTGCCGTACTACAAAACCTGCCACAAGATGGGAAAGAATTACAAAAACTAGCTAGTGCATTAGTACAAATTAATACTCGCGACTCAACATTTATTCCTGTTTACCAAAGTATCTTGCAAACAGGAGTAGACGCTCCTTTCCTAAATTTCCGTATTGCTCAAATGTATTTGCAGCAACAAAATACAATTTTAGCTAGACAATCTTTAGCAGCTTATACAGCCACTCCTGAAGGTGCTAATAATTTAGCTTCTCAATTGTTAGCAGCAGAAATTGAATTACAAGAAGGAAATTTAGAAGCCGGTGCTATCCGCTATCAAGCCGTACTGAATACAGAACCAGACAATGATGAAATTGTCAACGGTGCTTTACGAGCATTAGCAGGTATACGTTCGCGACAAAAACGTTTTGATGAAGCTTTAATGGCTTACAATCAACTACGAACTCGTGAACCACAAAATTTAACCTATCAGTTAGGAGAAATTAGTATTGCCTATAATGCAGGTAAGATCGGCCAACAGCAAGCAACCATGGTGCTGTCAAACTGGTTAGCAACGCAAAAAGCAACCAATACTCCTCCTGAATTATATAGTTTGGTAGGACAACTTCCAGCTTCTTACCAGTGGGAGCCTCTCTACAAGTATCTTTTGCAATTAGAACCCAACGACTTGCAAATTCAAAAGCGTTTGTTAGAAGTTGTGGCTCAACGCAATCCCGCTCAAGCAAGGGCGTTAGTTAAGCAGTTTACAGCTAGTGCTACTAACGAAAATAATTCTTATCAGGTGCAAGGGCAATTATCTAGAGTTATTGGCGATTTGGATTTAGCAGGAATTGCCTACGAGAAGATTTTAGCAAGACAACCAGATAGCATTGATGCTTTATCAAACTTGGCGGGCATACGTTTTGAACAGCGTCAGTATGAAGCCGCAGAGAAAATGTATTCTCAGATTTTGGGACAAAAGCCCCAAAGTCAAGAAGCTCAGAGGGCGATGGCCGATCTAAATGCCATTTTAGATAAGCCATTAGCGGCTCTAGAGCAGATGGAGCAGTTACAAATTCAACAAATGTCTCAGGGTGTAACAGACACAGAACTATCTCGCAGGATGCAACAAATCCAAGAAGACTTTCTTCTCCGACGTGGTTTTCAACCTACTTGGGAAGATCCCAATCGACGGGTTCGCAACTAATAGTCTGATAAGTCAAATATGCCGGGTGTATCTCTCCCCCCTCTCCCCCTGCTTGTCTTCACCCGGCTAGACTTGTTCGAGTACTAGTTGTGAGGATTGTATTTTTGTAATTATCTTTATTTATTGTCAATCAAATGTAGCAATCGGGAGTTAATTTTTAGTAACAGTGGAGGAATAATCACTATAGTAGTTAAGGTTAAAAATTCTATCCTTACTACTTGCACTTTCCTTTATCAAGTCGTTAGAAATCAAACCTTTATTAGGATGCGATATTTGCTAATATTAGCCGCGATTATCAGCCCCATGGGCTTATACGCTTGTAATTCTAGTTACTCAGTTGTCAATTCCCGAACACTGAGTCAGCAAACTCCGATGCCGTCATTTACTACATTGCTAACTAAAGATAATTACGCTACATTTCTTGCAGCCTTACCAGAAGAGACTCCCAATCGGGAGTTATTAGCAAAAAGTTGGAATAGCTACCGACGCAATTTTATCCAGAGCGATGGCCGAATTATAGATTACCAAGCAAAAGATCGCTCTACCAGCGAAGGTCAAGCTTATGCCATGCTGCGAGCAGTCTTAATCGACGATCCCTCAACTTTTGCCAAAACTTTAAACTGGGCAGAGAATAATCTCCAACGCCAAGAGAATGGTAAACAAACAGATAGTTTGTGGGCTTGGAAATGGGGAAAAAGGGCAGATGGGAGTTGGGGTACTATCGATAGTAATTTTGCTAGCGACGGAGATATTGATGCGATTACAGCCTTAATTTTTGCTTACAGGCGCTGGAATCGTCCTGAATACCTAGCATTAGCTAAAACAAAATTAGAGGATTTGTGGAAACTTTCTACTGTTACCGATAGTAAAGGTAAACGCTATTTGCTACCTGGACCAGTTGATGCATTTGTTCCTAATTCATCTACTATTTATCTTAACCCTTCTTATTTGGCTCCCTATGCTTTTCGGATTTTTTCTCAAATAAATCCGGAGCGTGATTGGTTGAGTCTAGTAGATAGTAGTTATGAGGTGCTAGAAAAATCACACGGGCTTTCCGCTGTAGGGCTACCAAGTGACTGGGTAGCGTTAAATACAGAAAGCGGAGAATTTGAGGCCCTACCTTCTTCAAGTCAAATTCAAACCCTATATAGTTTTGATGCTTATCGAGTTTGGTGGCGAATAGCACTCGATGCGATATGGTTTAATTCATTACCAGGAAAAAGCTATCTCAGAAAATCTACGCAACATCTCAGCCAATTATGGCAACAGAAATCATACATACCTGCCAGTATTGACTTACAGGGAAAAGCATTAGTCGATTACGAAGCGACATCGCAATATGGAATGTTTTATGTGGCTATGGGGCTTTTAGAACCAAAAATAGCCCAAGAAGTGTTAGTAAAAAAAATATTACCTAAGTATAAACAAGGAATTTGGGGCGATCGCTCAGCTTATTATACCCAAAACCTGGTTTGGTTAGGTTTACTACACCCGAATTACATACCCGCAAAACTGCTTGTGAAGGAATAGTCTGCAAATACGAATGCAAGTTTTTTTAACTCAGGTAAGTCAGGGGTTCCCATAAGAATTTTTGATTCTAAGAAATTCTTATGGGTGCCCGTCAGGGAAGCAATACCTACAGAACAGTAAACAAATTGAGAAGTAAGTCGGCACAAATAAACCAAGCTACATTACAGCTTGGGTAAATTACCCTCAAACCCTTATTCCTATTGCAAGACAGCAAGACAGCCTATTGCCTTATCCCAATTACTATTTTCAATGCCAACCTACTTAATGACATTACTAACTCATGAAACAATTACTTTATTTTTCTAAGAATAGTACAAAAATATTTATTATTTGTTGTTGGTTTCTACTGTCCCCTTATTCCTTGTTAGCCGCTCAAGCAGTTAATGAAAATAACGCTTCCAAGACTCTTACTTCTGGGAGTAGCACAACTTATAATTTAGAATTTAACCGCGCTCCGATTGTGGGTAACCGCATGCGTTTACGAGGAATTTATTCTGAAAGTCGTCTCGGGTTTACTCGTCCCCGCAACTGGGAAATAGGGAGTGCCAAAGCTTTAATTCGCTTTCAACATTCACCGGCGCTTTATGCGAATCGTTCAAGCTTGACTGTTTTGGTTAACGATACAGCAGTTGGTAGCATACCTCTCAATCGCAAAAAATCCGCACTCGGTCAATTATTAGTCAATATTCCGCCGAAGTTACTTAAAAACTATAACGAAATCAAAATAATTGCCCAGCAAAATAATTCAGAGACTTGTACAAATCCCAACGATCCAAACCTCTGGACAGAGATTTTACCGGATTCCAAAGTAATTTTTAGTTATAAACGAAAGGTAGCTCCTGAGAACTTCAGCCGTTATCCTTATCCGATTTTTGACGACTTGGGTTTGGAATCCAATCAAGTTAATTACCTACAACCAAATCAAATTACTCCAAAATGGTTGACTGCTGCATCTCGTTTGCAAGCTTCATTGGGGAGAAAAGCAGATTTCCGCTCCTTGGATACAGAATTAGTATCGGATGTCACAAAGATTAAGTCTAACCAAAAGTTAGTCATTATTGGTACTCCAAGCCAACAACCAGCTTTAGAAGATTTAGATTTACCAATTACAATTGAAGGGAATCAAATTCTCAATAAGGAACAGAACGTCATAGGAGACGATCGAGGAGTTCTGATATTAACTACCACCAAAAATGGTGCTCCAGTCTTAGTTGTAACTGGTAATGGAGAAAAAGGAGTCGAAAAAGCAATTCAGTTTTTGGTACAATCAGATACCCGTAAAATGGGTACCGGTCAAGTTGTTGTTGTCGATAAAGTTCCAGAATTAGCTACTCCTGGCGAACGTGAATGGCCTCGTTATTTACCCGAGAGAAACTCTTTCCAACTCAGCGAAATCAACACTGTAAACGAGCAGAAATTCACAGATGTAACAGTACGAGGATCTGGAGCGCCACCAATTGAGATTGATTTTCGAGCTTTACCAGACGATCGCTTCCTACGCGGTAGCTCGATGAATTTAGTTTACAGCTACGGGCCACAACTCAATCCCAGAACCTCTGCGATTGAAGTATTACTTGATGGTAACTTCATTGGTGGAGAGCGCTTGTCTTCAAAATCGGGAGAGAGTCGCAAAACCCTAAAAGTAGATTTACCAGCAAAGTTAATCAAACCTAATTCCAAAATTGAAGTCTTCTTTCGGATGAATGCCAGAGAAGCTTTTAACAACGAAAGCTGTCTTTATGCTCCCGATCGACAACTTACAGGTACCCTACATAATGAAACCAGCTTTGACTTAAAGCGTGAAACTTCTGCGACATTACCGAATCTAGAGTTGTTGCAATTTGGTTATCCCTTTGCTTCTCCCCAGGATTTATCAAAAACAACCATTGTTGTACCGGAAAATCCTTCCAAAACAAATGTGCTTACCTTATTGGAGTTTAGCGAACGTTTAGGCCGTCTTTCTCAAGCCCCTTCAGTTAAACTCGATGTTCATACTCCTAACACTTTATCTGGAGTCAAAACAGTAAGAGACAACACACATATAGTGGCAATTGGCACCCAAGATAATTTTCCTCTGACGGAAGTACTAGGAAAAAGTCAAGGGTTTAATTTGAGCCAGTCATTTGTCCGCTTATTTGGTAACGAAGAGCAAAAAGAACAGGTAAAACTTCAAATACCCAAAGATTCTCAAGGAATGATTAAACAGATTATTTCTCCTTGGAATAGCGATCGCGTAGTTTTAGCTTTGACTGCTCAAACAGAAGCTGGCTTAGACAGGGTGAGGGAAGTATTGGCTCGAGATCCCTGGTTTTTCCGTCTGAAGGAAGACACTGTATTAATTAGTAGCGACGAAAACGATCCCAATTATTATGATGAGAATGCCTTTGAATTGGACTTTTTCAATAATGCTCCTAAAACCCGTCGGATAGAGAAGAGCAACCCACTAAATCAGATTTCTCGTTTACTGCAAGAAAATTGGCTCTTACTACCCTTGGGAATTGTCGGCGCATCCCTCATACTGTATGGCATTGTTCAGTTATATCTTAAGCGTGTAGATGTGGACGATAAAAAATAGGCAGGCTCTGTGTTAGGAGTTGAAAATAACCACGCTAAACGACATAGCCATCCAAAAATTTGGTAGAGACGCAGCATTCGCCCTTGCTGCGTGGGTGTAGCTACGTCTCTACACATTGTATATTTTCTATTTAATTCTTAGATAGAAATAGACTTTGAAGTTACTTATTTAAATATTTTAATTGTTACCAGGCTTCATCTTCTTCTCTACTAATATACGCAGTCATATAAAGTCAAAATACTAACTTAAAGATGTCCCATTCATCCCATAGTAAACCTAGGAAAAAACGTAACTTATTTAATCCAGGTGTATGGTTAACTGACTTTACACCGAGATTTTTTGACCGGTCTTTAGATAAAGTCGGTATAGGCAGCTTCAAATGGTTGATAGTGTTAACAATGGTACTGTCAGTACCTTTGATTGTTACACCACTAGAATTATGGCAGCAAGTTGCGATCGCAGTATTTTTAATTATTCTCGGTCAATTAGTTGTAAGAGCCGAAAAAAGCGAATCATCCAAACAAGTTAGCCATTATTACCATTTATTCATGGTGTGGCTGAGTTTGGTAACCACTATGCGTTACCTTTTTTACCGCACCAGTTATACTCTAAACTTTAATACCTGGGTTAACGGTATTGCCTGCATAGTTCTATTCACCGCCGAACTATACGCCATTTTCACCCTTGTGCTGGCATATTTCCAAACATTACAAGTCAAGGAACGTAAACCAGTTAATTTGGCTCAAGTTCCACCAGACGAATGGTTCAATGTTGATATTTACATACCTACCTATAACGAAGAAGTTGGAATTGTTCGTAAAACAGCCCTCGCAGCCTTAGCTTGCGAATATACTCCTGGCAAGAAAAAGGTTTATATCCTCGATGACGGCCGTCCCGAAAGGTATAAAGAAGACGATCCGCGTCGGGAAAAATTCCGTGCTAGACGGGAAGAATTGAAACAAATGTGTGTCGAACTTGGTTGTATCCACTTAACTCGGGATAACAATAACCACGCCAAAGCAGGTAATATCAACCATGCCTTTGAGATAACAGAAGGCGACTTGGTATTAATTTTGGACTGCGATCACATTCCATCCCGTCAATTTCTCTTACATACAGTCGGCTTTTTCTACGATCCCAAAGTTTCCTTTGTTCAAACTCCCCACTGGTTTTATAACCCAGATCCCTTCGAGCGCAACTTGCTTACCAATGGTAAAATTCCCGTCAACAACGAACTATTTTATAAAGTAATCCAAAAAGGTAACGATTTTTGGAATGCCGCCTTTTTCTGCGGCTCTGCGGCAGTAATTCGTAAATCTTATGCTTTAGAAGTCGGCGGAATTGCTGTAGAAACAGTGACAGAAGATTGTCATACAGCATTACGCTTACATTCGCGGGGTTATAAATCTGTCTACTACGATAAAATCATGATTGCGGGATTAGCCCCCGAGACTTACCCCGCATACTTAGGTCAACAAATACGTTGGGCTAGAGGAATGGCACAGATTCTCCGCTTGGAAAATCCTCTATTTAACCCAAAACTGAACTTAACAATCCCCCAGCGGATTTGTTATTTTAGCGCTACTTCCCACTTTTTGTATGGCTTTCCTCGGCTAGTATATGCAATCATCCCCACCTTATTTTTACTATTTGGTGTTAACCCAGTCCAAGGTTTGGGTTTAGAAACTCTTGCTTATGCCATACCTCATATTGTTCTTTCCCTAACTACCAACTACATCATTTATAAACACGTTCGTTTTACCTTCTGGAATGAAGTCTTTGAATTTGTAATGTCTTTCCAGGCAGGATGGGTAACATTGCTGGCGTTAATTAATCCAAAGTTAGGTGCTTTTAACGTTACTGATAAAGGTGTAAGCGTTACCGAACGAAGCTTTGATTGGCAATCAATGCTCGGTTTGATAATCGTCACAGCAATTGTAGTTCTAGCTATACTTGCTGTTCCTTTCTGGGTATTGCTTAGCCCAGAAGATTGGGAAGCTGTTTTTGTAAACGCCATGTGGTGTGGCTTAAACCTAATTTTACTGATCGCTGCTTTGTTGGTTGCTTACGAAAGGCCACAAATCCGTAAGGAACACCGGTTACAACGACTTCTTCCCGTAAAGATTTCCAGTGGTAACCAAACCATTACCGGCGAAACAGTAAATATTTCCGAAACTGGTGCTCTAATTGCCTTAGATTCATCACCGAACTTACCGGATGAAATAGATATCGATCTGGCGGGGGACTTTGGTGCAAAAGTATCTCTAACTGCAAGAGTTGTAAGATTATCTCCCATTAGCAAAACACGAAATCACCTAGCAATTGATTTTAGCAATCTTACCCAAGCCCAAAAAGATGACTTAACCTTAGTTTTATATTCTGATGTCAAAGAATGGTATTATCAAAAACGTAAAGATGCCGATCGACCAATTGCTTCTCTAGGATTTATTGCCACTAGCTTGATTCGTTCTTTAGGGGATGTTAAAACAAGCAAACAAAAACAGATACGCAAAAAAGTGCTTGCCGCTACCGAGTTATATTTAGATGGCGATCGCTTCATTGGGGTAACCACTGAATTAGGGGTGAAAGGGTTGTGCCTGAAATTAGATAGCACAAAAGCCAAATCTTCCCATAAGGTGCTCAAAGAGAAAGATTTACACAATATACAAAATATTAAACCAGCTGTTGGTTTACTCTTGAGTAACGAATCAAATAGCTTAGAAGCGAATCGATTGATTGCCGAAATTGATTATATAGAAAAAGATGAAACTGGTCAAATCACAGTTTATTTGAAATTCCCTGATAAATTTAAAGACCAGCAGCAGCCAAAAATCAAGCAGCTTTTGGAACGACTATAAGGCATTAGGAGTTAGGAATTAGTCCGCTTATTCTTATTTCCTATGCATAATTCCTAACTCCCAACTCCCAACTCCCAACTCCCAACTCCTAACTCCCAACTCCTAACTCCTAACTCCCAACTCCTTATCCCAAAATTTCTTTTATTCAAGTGCGCGATCGTCACTAGTTGACACCATAACTGGTTGCTGGTATAGGGGTATTGTAAAGGTAACTGTGGAACCGAGTCCTTCACCTAGACTGTAAAAATGAACTTCGCCGCCCATTGCTTCTACTAACTTCTGAGATATGGTTAATCCCAAGCCGGTACCACCATATTGACGGGTGCGAGAACCATCTACTTGGGAGAATAATTGAAATAATTTATCTTGCTGGTCTAAAGAAACGCCGATGCCAGTATCTACTACCTTCACTTTTACCATACCAGGAAATTCTTGCTCTTTAAATACTACTTTTTTACGAACTACATCGGCGGTGACGATTATGTGTCCCTCGTGGGTAAATTTGATGGCGTTACCCACGAGATTGATCATTATTTGCTTGAGACGCAGGTAATCGCTATAAACGATTATTTCATCATTTGTTTGAGGTAACTGCATCCCGAAATAAAGATTTTTTTGTTCGGCTTGAAGGCGCATGAAGCTTTCGACATCATTGAATAACTCATCCAGTTTTACCGGAGTCAGTTCCAACTCCATTTTGCCTGCTTCTATTTTGGCAAAGTCGAGAATATCATTGATAACATCAAGTAGGTGTAGGGATGATTTATGAGCTTCTCCGAGAAAAAGGGATTGTTCATCTGCGTCATCTGCCATTCCGTCTAAAATCAGCTTTAAAAAGCCAATCATGCCATTTAATGGTGTACGGATTTCATGAGAAACGTTGGCAAGAAACTCACTTTTGAGGCGGGAAGCGTCTTCTGCTTGCTGACGTGCGATTTCTAGTTCTTTATATAAGGTGGCGTGAGCAATTGCGGTGCCAATTTGATCTGCTGCTTCTTTGGTTAATTCAAGTTCTTTTGTTGATAAGTACGAGCATTCCCCGTCTAAACTCAAAGCTATTAAACTATTAGGTTGTTCTTGATGGGATGTTGCAACTACTAAAAGTTTATCAGTTTGAAACACAGAATCTTCTGTTTGCTCTACTATAACTGGCTTGAGAGTATTTAAGGCTTGAGTAAACCCTAATTCAGAAGCTATATCTATTTCCGTTCCCAACATTGAGTTAACAGTCGGCTGATAATATTCAGCAATTACACTTGTCTTATTTCTGCCATAATACGGAAAAATTATACACCTAGTTGGTTGTAATGTTGCGCCTAAACTATCAACTGTTTGCTGCCAAATGATATTTAAATCTAGGGTTCGCCGAATATTTCTGGTGACATTGTCGATCAGTTTCTGATATTGCTGCGAACGTATATTATCGTCACTGTTTGTAGATTTGGGCGTTGGCTTGATTTGACTTTTGCTGGCTGTAATTTGCAACAATCTTCCCATTACTAGTACTGATGTTGCAGCATTGCCTAAAACTGGCATTATCGGAGTTATCAGTAACTCCAATTCTACGCTCCCTTGGGAGTAGCTAAACCAACACTGGCATTTTTGGGGCACTAAACTTACTAATACCTGCTCCAACCGTTTCAAATAGCTAGCTTTATCCACAGGGAAAAAGCTTTCGGAGTTCGCGGTATCATCAACGATTTTTTCTGGGTTTAATCCCAAACGTTCGCTCTGCTGCCAATAAAACTTTAGGTAGCGCCCCGTTGCATCTTGAACGTACACTAATTCAGCTCCCAGACAAGCTAACGCATCGGTGCGATCGGTAACAGATTCTAGATTGTCGGATAATACATGTGGTGGTTCAGAATTCGCAGCAATACTCATGACTGGAGTTAAATAGAATAAGTGTAGCCCAAAGAAGTTGTGCTAATAGCTGCTTAAAGTTTGGCATAAATTTTTACAGCTTTAGCAGACTTGCTTGGGATTTTTATTGTATTCCTGGAATTAGTTGTAAAAAATTATGTTTCTTAATCGTTCCACTCACCTCTTGGTGGAACTTTAATACGATGGGGAGTGCGCGTCAGTTCATCGTCTCTGGGAATATCACCGCGCAGCCATTGACGCAGGGCAACTTCAATCACTTTAGAGGGATCGTTACTCAAGTGACTAATTTTTTCTAGTAACTCTGAGTCCAAGCGGATAGCAACTTCTACCTTTTCGGATAACATGTTTTGGGGGGTAGGTCTTTCTTTCATATTCATAGCTAATAATCTCTGCGCGTTGTTTGTTCCAAGGAATCCGGATAGGCAGCTTTACTTACAGTTGGCAATGTTGTTAATTTACCCGACTGCTGCTACCTGCATCGAGTCATCTAAAACAAGAGTGGGGTGTGGAAACTGTATAGCTTCACCTCGCGGATTAAACACGGTTCGGTTAATTTCTTAACCATCTTTTATGGGGCTGAGTAAACAAAGGAGTAGTAAACTTAACCATTCACCGACTCAGGTTAAGTTAGCTTTACGCCAATGTTATCAACAGGCACTTACTGAAGGCACTGCCTTACCCCTCGTAACACTTTTGACGATAAGAGGCTAAAAAACTAGTAAATTCTAGAAATAGCCTCCCCGAGATGTAACCTGAAAATGCTCAAGTGGCTTTAAAACAAGTTAACTCGTGTTATATCCGGCATTTGCCAATGAATAAGCCAGCCCCAAAAAATTTTTTAGAAGAAAAAATTTCTTGGGGTGCCCCTGCCCAATTTTTTGCGGAAATTGTAACCCTCGTTGCATGGTTAGTGCAGAATTATAAAGGTGTAAAGTTTACCTGCGGCTAAGCCGCACGTTTCGCCTCGATCTTAACTATTAGGACTCACGGCTACAAACTGGCGAAAATCGTCACGGCATCATAACTCAAACAACGTAGGAAATTAATACGCACTGTCTACAACGCTGAAAAATTTAACTTACCTGCAGCTTAAATATTTATATTTAAGCCTTACTTTCTAGAGCTTGAGACTAACCTCCCATCCCAAAGAATAGGAAATTCAACACTTGCCGACAACTTAGTCAGTTAAAACCATTGATTGTCCATCAGCTATCTTTCGTGAGAGGCACAAAGCCTCGTCCATGAAAGAGCGGGTGCTGACTCATGTTTATTGTAAGCGCCCTCCATAACAATACCAGTACCTATAAATAGTCTTTTATGTATGTTAGGCGAGTTTCTTAGCTTTTAAGGTAAATAGCATTTTATATTGTGGATTTGATATTTTAGATTAAAAATCTTTATAATCGGTTTTCAAAGTGGCACTCAAAAGTTATCAGTTATCACTTAAAAGCAAAGGTTACGACCAAAGTAAGAGTTATCTAACCCTTTTAGCTTATAGATCCGATAACTTTGGGCAGCGTGTTTGTTCGATACGCATTACAATACGTTAAGTAAAAGGCTTTTTTTCATAAAGGTTGCAGAATACAGCTTTAGAAGTATATGACTGACGTTCCCGCAGTTCGCATTCGTAATTTTTGCATTATCGCTCACATTGACCACGGTAAATCAACTTTAGCTGACCGTCTTCTGCAAACCACTGGTACGGTGGAAAATCGGCAGATGAAGGAGCAGTTTCTCGATAATATGGATTTGGAACGGGAGCGCGGCATTACCATTAAGCTGCAAGCTGCCCGGATGAATTACAAGGCAAATGATGGTCAGGAGTATGTACTCAATCTTATTGATACTCCCGGTCACGTTGATTTCTCTTATGAGGTGTCCCGCAGTTTGGTAGCTTGTGAAGGGGCGCTCTTAGTGGTAGATGCTTCTCAAGGTGTGGAAGCACAGACATTAGCTAATGTCTATTTGGCCATTGAGAATGATTTAGAAATTATCCCGGTTCTGAATAAAATAGATCTACCTGGTGCCGAACCTGACCGAGTTGCTGGCGAAATTGAAGAAATTATTGGTTTGGATTGCAGCGGTGCGATTCTTGCTTCTGCAAAGGAGGGAATTGGCATTCCCGAAATTTTGGAAGCGATTGTCGAACGAGTACCCCAGCCCGAAAATACCATTGATCAGCCTTTACGGGCCTTGATTTTTGACAGTTATTATGATAGCTACCGAGGAGTAATTGTTTATTTCCGGGTGATGGATGGCACGCTGAAAAAAGGCGATAAAGTCTATCTAATGGCTTCTGGCAAGGAATATGAAATTGATGAGTTGGGGGTTCTTTCTCCCAATCAAGTACCGGTAGACGAACTCCATGCTGGGGAAGTAGGTTATCTTTCAGCGGCGATTAAAGCTGTGGAGGATGCCCGGGTAGGAGATACCATAACTTTAAGTAAGGCTAAAGCAGCCGAACCTTTACCCGGTTATGCCGAAGCCAACCCCATGGTATTTTGTGGGATGTTTCCCATCGACTCCGACCAATTTAAGGATTTACGCGAAGCTTTAGATAAACTTAAGCTTAATGATGCAGCTTTACAATTTGAACCAGAAACTTCCAGCGCCATGGGTTTTGGTTTCCGTTGTGGGTTCTTGGGTTTGCTGCACATGGAAATTGTCCAAGAACGTTTGGAACGCGAGTATAATTTAGATTTAATTATTACTGCTCCTTCGGTAATATACCGTGTAACTACTAACAAAGGCGAAGTAGTTTATGTTGATAACCCGGCGAATCTACCTTTACCCAACGAACGGGAAAAAATGGAGGAGCCATACGTAAAAGTAGAAATGATTACGCCGGAAACCTATGTAGGAACCTTGATGGAATTATCCCAAGGCCGCCGGGGTGTATTTAAAGACATGAAATATCTGACTCAAGGGCGAACAACGTTAACCTACGAGTTACCCTTAGCCGAAGTTGTTACGGACTTTTTCGATCAGATGAAATCGCGATCGCGCGGTTATGCGAGTATGGAGTATCAGTTGATTGGTTATCGCGAAAATCATTTGGTGAAGTTGGATTTGATGATTAACGGCGATCCAGTTGATTCTTTAGCGATGATTGTTCACCGAGATAAAGCTTATAATGTTGGGCGATCGATGGCTGAGAAGTTGAAGGAATTAATTCCCCGTCACCAATTTAAGGTGCCAATTCAAGCGGCGATCGGTAGTAAGATAATTGCCAGCGAACATATTCCAGCATTACGGAAGGATGTGTTAGCGAAATGTTACGGTGGTGACATTAGTCGTAAGAAGAAACTTTTGCAGAAACAAGCCAAAGGTAAGAAGCGGATGAAATCTGTGGGTACGGTTGATGTTCCCCAGGAAGCCTTTATGGCAGTGTTGAAGCTGGATCAACAGAGTTAGTAACCCAATTATATAAAATACTTGCTTGTAGTTGGGCTTTAGCACTGGTACTCTACCAACCCAAAATTGCCGGGTGAAGAGAGGGGGAGAGAGGGGAAAAATTTTTCATTATCTGAAACTGATATAATTCTCTCCCAAGGAAAGAAAGAGAATTTTGATATAGGGAAATCGCCCGTACTCGAAAACAGTGCGGGCGATTTTGTTAAGAAGTTAGGATTATTATAATAATACCGAAAAATTGCCTTTTAGTTGGATATTGGTAGAGATGTAGTGATTTGATGGAGACGTAGCGTTGCTACGTCTCTACATTGTTATTGGAGTTAACTTGTGGCATAAATAACTTAACCATCATAGAATTAAAAATTTCACGTTTGGTAGTCATCCATCCTGAAATTTTTCTAGCTTGCCTCCGCAAGCTTTATAACAGTAGCCCCAGGCTTGAAGGCTGCGGGCAATTTTGTGAAAAAATTAGAATTATAGATACTTTAGTTATTAAAGCAATAAAACTAGCTATAAATAATGGCGATCGCTTCACACTTCATACTAAATCTCACCTTTATTTTGTTGGGCATATATTTACACTAGGACTTACGCAATTGTCACACAACTCGGGTGGTGCCGTACACTGATTGCCTTATTATTACGTTCAATATTAGTGAGTGTACGAGCACCCTACAGCAGAAATGTGCCAGTTGCGGGCCGTCCTGTACACTTAAAATCAACCCGAACATTTTTAAATGAAAAATGTTGCCCATTATCATGAAAAAACATGTGTTTTTTTAAGTAATTACTCGGTTATTAATGTGTTTTAAATAGCTATAAAATCGCAGGGAAGCATTGATATTTTGACAATATCAACCACAATGTGTTCATTGTGCTTCATCAATTTGACAAATAATACTTAAGAGAAGAGGAATCTTTTGATGAAATTCGGTCAAAAACTATTTATTTCTTTATTTGCTGCTGCTACAAGTCTATTTAGTCTATCTTCGAGTGCTGTTGCTGGTGAAGGTGGTGCTGCTGGTGCTGCTGCATTCACAATCGATGATACTGGGAGCGTTACTGGGGTTGCTGTAGCTGCTGCTGTGGGTAAAAACGATGCATCAGCCGCCGCTTTTAATGATGTTGATAATGATTTTAATTCAGCCTTTGCTTTAGGTTCTGCTGGTGCTATCCAAATGACAGATATAGGAGATCCAACTCTTGCTGCAATGGTTGGTGGAGAAGATCCCGATCTTACAACAGAACAAGCAAATGATTTGACAGGCTCTGCCACTATTCAGTTGGGTACTGAGAGTGAAGATGTTCTTGTTACAATTCCTGATGGAGGTGCTACAACTGTACCTCTAGTTCCATAGTAGATTGATAATAGAAACAGCGTTGGCTTTGTTAAAAATTTTCTAACAAGTTAAAATTCAATGTTATCGGAGACGTAGCTTCAGGTTGCGTCTCTATTTGTTTGTCTAATAAATTGCATCGATATCCTTCAGGGAATTGTGGAACGAGGTAATCCCAACATCCAGGAGAAAGCTTGCGGTGCGATCGCAATATAAAAACCTCACCTCGTCCTATCGGACACCCCTCTCCAAGTTATCGGAGAGGGGAAGGGGGTGAGGTTAATTTCAATAGTAAGGAGAGGGGAAGGGGGTGAGGTTAGTTTCAATAGTAAGGAGAGGGGAAAATTATTTTGTAGAGAGAATGTTTCGGGATACACCCTTATAGTGTCGGCTGAGCCGCACCTGCGGTGAACGCCTATCGTAAAAGCTAAAAATTTATTCAGTAACCGGATTAAGTTTTCTCCGTTGTCTCCATAACCTATCTATCAGATTATTTCTCTTTCGTCGCAAACGCCGCTTATTATTTACTTGATTAAATGGGTTTCCTGGCCCTCCAAATCTGAATAATACTTTGAATATATTGTCAGTAAAATTGATTTTATTTCCTTCTGAATCTTCACCTAAATCATAATCATTATTTGTCCAAGAAATAGATAGCGTTGGACTGTTATATTTACCGCCTAATCTCAATTTTGCAGTAGCTCCATAGCGAGAACGGCTAGAAGTTTCATTAACAGGAGTATAGTAACCAGTTAAGCGAAAGCTATTGCCAAAATTAATACCTAAATTAATTAATAAAGTGTTATCTATAGAATTAGAAAAAATGTCTTCAAAGTAGTTTAATAAACCGATATAAAAACTACCCAAATTCGCTTTTGCTCCTAATGTAAAAAAACTTGCAGGTGATTCACTTTCTATTTCTCCAATGCGATTTTCCCTGTCTAAAGCATAGTTTAAAGCACTAGAAAAAACTAAATTATATTTTTTTCCTAGGCGGATTTTTTGGGCAATATTACTAAATAGTTGAGAAAAGTAGTCTCTATCGGGATTAATATAGCCAATTCCCCCCGTAGAAAAAGTCAAACCACTAGCAGTCTTGCGAGTATAATCGCCACCAAGATAACCTTTAAGTGATTTACCGGTAATTACACCTCCGTAATATTTCAAGGAATCTAAGGAACCGGTAATATTTCCTGTTAAGCTAATATGAGGATAATATTTAATATCTTCTACATATCGACTTCCATTGACGAAATTAACGTCTTGAGCGTAATTAGTTAAATAAATTTGAGTGTAGAAATCTTTTAATTCATTAGTAGAAAAAGTTTGGTCGTTAGCAACAGAAATTAAACTGACATTTGAATCTGCTCCCCCTTCTCCTCCTCCTTCTGATAATATTCTTTGCTCTCCAGTAGGTTGATATCGATTTATTGCCTCGATTCTACGCTCAATGACTGGAGAAATACCAATCCAAACACTATTAAAATTGGCTTTTGGAATTTGACTGCGACGTTTTATACCGGGTTTGAGGCTATTAGCAGAACCGATTCCAGCATGATAAAAAGTAAAACTGTTTGTGGGGAGTCTAACGTTATTTGCGGCTATAAATAGATTTTTATTGATATTTGTATTAACTTTTTTCGAGCTTCCATTAAGACGGGGTTTGACATCAGGTAAAATAAAATTCCCTAACTGTACGGCAGAATTAAGGAATAAATTATCATTATCAGCTATCAATCCAAAGCCACGAATTGTACGCCCAATAACAGCTTTACTATCGTTGGCTTTGACAATTTGTCTAACTTGAGAGTACAAGCCTAATTGAGTATTATCAATTTCTTCTTTCCTCTCATAAAAAAGTTGATTCCCTTGAGTATTACCAGGAGTTGCTCCTGAATTCGGGAAGTATAAATCTAATCCGACTTCTTGCCCATTTGCTCCCGTTTGAAATCCTGGAAGTTCCATCACTGCCAAGGATTCGGCAGTTACTATCTCCCCCATATTAGAGGTTTGGACAATACGAGTTGCTACAAAGAAATCAGGAACGATGCTGTCTCTATCGGTAACTATTCCAGGGGTAAAACTACATTTTTGATCGTCAGAATTTTCGTTATTTAAACAGGAAGCAGTAAGACTCATCTGCATTTGTGTACCAAGTAATGTATGTGGATGGTTACTTGTGATTTCGACTTTTCTAGTTTCTCTTACTGTTTGTGATTGTAAATAACTAGCTTTTTGATCTACTGTATAAATATTATTTCTAGTCAAACTTTCTGTTACTTGTCCATTAAGTTTAACAATGCCGCCACCAAGAATAGTTGTATTGATATCGTCTCCGAAATTTGTACCACTATATAATTCCCATTGAGTTAAATGACTAATCGGTACAGCATTTAAAGGTAAAGTAGTTGTTAAAGGGCTAAGTTTTTCTGGAGAAGCGATTTTTGGAGGGATAATATATTTTAATTTTAAGTTTAAATCAGATTTTTCTAATGGTTTTACTTGTGGCTGTTGAGCTAATTTGCTAGCTTTTAATATCTCTGTTAATGATTGTTTTTCAGATAATTTAGAGTTTGTATCGTTAAAATCCCAGTTAGCGGTCAAAAAATCGACTGAATCTATAATATTTTTTTGATCGTTATAGAAATAATTCTCTGATATTTTCGGTTTTACTTTCTGTTGTCTACTATTTGATAAATGAAATTTTAGTTTTAGTTTTAATTGTTCTCGTTCAACATTTTTAGCTAATGTTATCGAAGATCGATCTTTATATTTTAAGAATGAATTTCCTTTTTGTGCGAAAGCTATTTGGTTATTGAAAGGTAAGCATATTGAAAATGATGAGATGAGAATACACGCCTTAATTTTTATTGCCATTTGATAAATTAATTCTGAATCATACAGTTAGCTTCTATTTAGGTGAATTTATTTATATTAATGAAAATTTGAAAAATAAATGATAATAGCTTCAAAATAATATAATCTATTTTTTTTACCTATAGCATCAGCATGATTACGTAGTTAATCTCATTTGTAGTAGGAAATACCTATTGATGCTTTAAATTACTTAAATATACTGACTTTGTATGGCTTATATAGCGGTTTTCAATTGGATGGAATAGGATTTTTACCTCACCTTGTCTTTACCTACAGCGTTTTGCAAGTAGATGAGGTACATTCCCCCTGCCCCCTGCTCCCTGCCTTATAAAGAATATATGTGTACCTCATTTATATGAAATCTGCTGTATATCCCTCTCTTTAAGTAAGTAAAACCTCACCCCCATCCCCTCTCCGCTATTTTGGAGAGGGGTGCCCGTTAGGACATAGGGCGGGCGTAGTTACCTGTTGTATTCAACAAACAGAAAAATTCGCGATAAAAAAGGTTCCTAATTATTAAACTAGGAACCTTTTCAAAATAGTTTTAATTATAATTAGTCGTCATCAACGAATATCAACAGTAAAAGTAAATCCTTGACTCATATCTTGGAGACTAACTCCTTTAATTTTGCCAATCAATTCACCAACACCATCGTCATTCATGTAAATACTAGTAATTCCACGAGAAACTTCAACAAAATAATCTTCTCCACTACCGTAAAGCTGAATTGTATCTCCTTCTCCGAGATTAAAGTCTTCAATTAAAGCGTAGTCGGATTTACCTTTATTTAAATTATTATCATCATTATAAAAAGCACGGTTTTCATTACCTAGAACAAATATATCTGCATCAGCATTACCTCTAAGTCGATCGATTTCACCGGCACCAAAAGTAGTAAAGTCTACACCAGTGATCGAATCTAAACCGTCACCGCCAGAAATCCGATCGTTACCGCTACCACCAGTTAGAGTATCGTTACCGTCGTCACCCTTGAGGTAGTCGTTTCCAGCACCACCACTTAAGTTGTCATTACCATCACCGCCATAAACTCTATCTCTACCTTCGCCTCCGTCAACTATATCGTTGTCTTTTCCACCGTTGAGGTAGTCTGTTCGAGTACCACCGCTTAAGTTGTCGTTACCATTACCGCCGTAAACTCTATCTTTATCTCCACCTCCATCAAGTACATCGTCGCCGTCTTTACCGTTGAGGTAGTCTTTTCCTTCGTTACCATTGATTTGGTCATTATTTGCGGTTCCTAGGAGTTTGTCTTTACCTCCGGTACCTTGGATAGGAGTAGAGCTATTTTCCTCCACCTCATTATCAGTTATGTTTACAGTAATAGGAGAAACTACAAAATTTTCATAGCCAATATCATTACTCCTAACTGTGTGAGTTATGGTATCAGTATGCTCGGCTTCAACTTCACTATCATCGGTTGCAGTTACAGTAACAGTTTGGACTGTATCCCAGTTATCCGTTGTGAAGGTAAGAATAGTCAAATCGGTTGTAGTTTGACCATTATTTGCAACAGTTATAATAACTTCAGCGGTTGGTTGACTGTCGAGTACTACAGTATAGGAATCAGTTGCACCATTTTCAGTGACATTGGTAGTATTGTCGGATTGACTAATCGTAACGCCAGGAGTAGCAGTAGGTGGGGGAGTTGTCTCACCAATTTTAGTTCCTGGAGAAAATAAAGTTCCACCAGAATTTGTGGCTGTAGAGTGTTGTACAAAAGTCCCAGTAATATCTGGATTGCGAGTTAGAGACTGATCTTTACCACCTTCAGAACCATAGATGTGGGTTGCTATATCACTAGTACTATTATTCAACGTGATAGTATCACCATCATTGTTTAAGCTTAGACTACGAGAACTAGCGGTTTGAACTATTGCACCGCCAAAATTACCTGTAGGTGTACCGCCACCAAACACTACAATTACACCCTTGGCAGGTACAATAGTTTCTGCTGGAAAAGTATGTTTTACTCCAGAGGCATCTGATAGCGTCCAGCCAGAGATATCAATTGCACTATCACTATTGTTAACCAGTTCGACAAATTCATCACTGTTATCTCTAGTACCGTCACCATTTGCATCACCATCATTTCCTGCAGCTGGATCTGCGAGAATTTCATTGATAATAATATTATTGGTACTAGAAGCAGCTACAAACTTAACCGCACCAATATCAACTGTATCACCTACAATGCGATCGAATCCTTCACCTCGTTGTTCAAAGGGAATATCTTCGCCTGTATCCTCGTCCCCATTTAAATCTGCTGTGTCACTAGCAATTTTACTATTATCACCTACATCAATTGTAGGGCTTCCCTCTAAAAGCGCGTGAGTTTCTGTTGCTCCACCGTTATCTGTTAAATCACCTAATAATCGATCGCTACCAATGATGTCGTCATTAGTGAAGCCGGTAATACCTTCACCGTTACCCATGAGGTTGTTACCACCGCTAGTATTTTCCCCTACAACATCTTTAGTAAAATTAATGCCTGCCAGTTGAGAAATTATCTGCGTTGGAAAATTATGTACAAAGTCATCATCATTCGTATTATCTGCAATAATGCTGTTGGAAATATTCGCGATTGCCATTTTTTTAATTTATTTTTTGAATTTATTTTGGATTAAAACTATTGTCTTCTGTTCTTTTGTCATCTATCTTCGGTAGGAACACGTGATATATATATTAAATTTTGGCTGTGTGGCGATCGCTTTTGGTGCGCTCTCGGAATTCCGTTTTTAGTGATAACTTGCGTCAATGTCTTTAAGCCCAGACACCAAATGAATTTCAAGGCTAATATTCTAAGTAGGTTAAAACGCACTAAACCCTTTATTCAGTCGTCTTTAGACGACTTCGTTTATTAGCCTGGGAATTCATTCCAAGGCGGTTATTAAGAATGATGCAAGAAGTCAGTTTTAGCACATTTAGAGACGCGTTAGCGCAGCGTGCCCGGAGGGCATAATATCGCGTCTCTACATTATTTTTAGGAGCAGCCATTGATAAGTAGAATGGGTAAAATAGGCGGTAGGTAGCTGTAAATTTTAGAACTTCAAAGTTTTATGTTTTGGTAGTATAATAAATCCCGGCTAGTACAGCGCGGCTGAGATAAAACACCCATTGCAGACGGTTGAAACTCTTATCTATAATATTTTGAGTTTTGACATTTGACTTCCACTCAGCGGTAATAGCTGTGTTTGATAAGCAACTTAGCTTTGCCTCACTTCCTATAAAAAAATACATCTGTGCCGAGAATAAAAATTCAATCTCGCGGAGGAAGAAATTAAACCACCGTGCAGTTATACTTATTTTTTCAGTTTTATATAAATATGACGGATGACAAACTGTCATAAAATACTAAGATTTTTGTCAATAAAAAGTATTAATTCTTATTCCTATAGGAAAATAATAAAAAAGTAAAAAATTAGCTTTGTATAAAATTTTCAAAGGCGTATCATAATACCCAAAATATCCTTATTTATCAAAAGTAGGGATATAGGTCGAAAAAATGTCACGCCCTACCTAAATTAAAATCAGTTATGACACCGCCAAATATTCCTCCCGAGTCAGATTCCCAAAGTCAGCAAAGTCAAGCACCAAGGCGTGCCTGGTTGGGTGTTGTAATTAAAATATTTGGTGTTTCTCTTCTGGGTTTGGGTGTTGCGGGCTACTTTGGCTTGGATTATTTTATTCGTCGTCAGTTACCGTCTTTATTAGATAAACAACTCAGTGAATTTATCAACCGCGAGGTAAAGGTTGGAGAGGTAAAAAGTTGGTCATTGAGTGGAATCAGGTTGGAAAATTCTTCGATTCCGGCAACTCTTGATGACCCAAATTATGTTAAGGCTAAAGTTATAGATATCGGGTTTAATCCGATTGCGTTGTTATTGACTCAAACCCTTCCTATAAGGATAAATTTGATTGAACCGGATGTTTATGTTGAGGAAGATAAACAAGGGGAATGGGTAAGGGTTAATTTAAGTATTCAGGAGGAAGGGGAGCTTCCATTTGATATTGATGCGAAAGTTAATTTACGCAAAGCGAAGGTTACTGTACTTCCTCAAGTTTTGAAGACTCCTTTCGCGGTAGAGAAAATAAACGGTTTTCTCAATTACAATGACAAGAAGTCTTGGCAATTACGGTATGGTATTAATGCACCGGTTGTGAAGGGGAAGGTAGATATTGATGGTGAAACTCAGTTAGAAAGTTGGAAAACTAAGGTAACTGCGAAGATTGATAAGCTTTCTTTACCTGATTTGAGTAATTACGTTAAAGATAATATTCCGGTGACGATTCCTAGCGGTGAGTTAAATGCTGATTTGGCAATTGATTTACCGAGTTTATCTGAGTTACCTTTGGTGAAAGGTACTGCTAATTTACAACGCTTACAAGTAAAATCGCCACAGTTGAAAGTTCCTGTTAATGCGATCGCAAATTTAGTGTTTGATGGACAAAAGGTTAGTTTTGGGGATACCAGAGCTAGTTATGGCAGTTTAGTTACTGCGGTTTCTGGATATGCTGATTTAAATGAAGGTTTCGATCTAAAGGTTAATACGAATTCTTTCGGTATTGGCAATCTTCTGAAAACAACTTCTCTAAAATCTCCTATAAATATTGATGGTACTCTGCAAGCAGAGTTATTACTTAAGGGGGATGCGAAAAATCCGATTTTATTGGGGAATGTTGTCAGCGAGAAAGGAATAATAGTTGAGAAGACGGTATTTAGTAGATTTAAGACGGTTTTTGGTGGGAATTTACAACAAGTTATCTTGAATGAATTTCGCGCTACTCCTGCAATTGGTGGTGATATTCTCGCTAAGGGTAGGGTTTTATTCCCGAAGTCTTTACCGGAAGTAAAAGATTTTAGTAAATCGAAATTAGATTTCGTTTTTGATGCTCAAGTTCCCAATACTGGAGCAATAATAGCTCCCTACGGCGTTACCGAGGATATGGTAAAGTTGGGGAAATTATCGGCAGATGGTGAAGTTAACGGTACGTTGGCTAATCCTCAAGGTGTTTTATCGTGGAAGTTACCGCAAGCACAAGCCGATATTGTTGGACAAGTTTCTGGTGGTGGTGAAGTTAAGTTAGTCGGAAATCGAGTTACTTTAAATAATACGACTTTGCAAACGGCAGAAGGAAAGGTAGATATTGATGGCGGTGCGAATTTAGCGACGAATAATTGGAATGCTTCTGTTGACGCGAATCGTTTGGCTTTAAATCCGTTTTTGGCAAAGGTGGAGAATATTGGGGAGAGGTTGAAAGAGACTCCGATATTTTTACGACGGGGTAAGGTAGAGTTAGCGGGAAGTTTGAATAATTTCGACGCTGGGAAGATTCGAGGTGATGTCGATTTAAATTTGAATGTTAACAAGGGTAATGTTGCACTCGACGGCAATTTAAATCGAGGTATATTAACGGCGAAGGTTAATGCTGGGGGAATTGATTTAAATAAAATTGTGCCGGAGTTACCTTTAGCTGTCACCGTGGCGAATAGTAGAGTTAATGTTTCTGGTGCGGTGAATGAGTTAATTAATTTCTCATCGATAGATAATTTAAATAGTTTCCGCGCTTCGGTAAATGGCAACTTGATTTTACCGGAAGTTAAAGGTAGAGGTAGAGTTAATTTCAACGGTAATGGGAATTTTGCCACGAAAAATTGGAATTTGGTAGCGAATGCGAATTCCTTTCCTGTAAGTACTTTATTATCGGCAGAGCAAAGAAAGCAATTTCGTTTAAATCAACCAGTTACTTTACGACGCGGTAATGTCAGATTAGCGGGAAACCTCGATATTATCAATGATTTCGACATCGCCAAGGTAAATGGTAGTGCCGATTTAAATTTGAGTGTCAATAATGGTAGCGTTGCAGTTGACGGAAATTTAAATCGAGGAATTTTACAAGCTAATGTCAACGCCAATAGAATTTCTGCAAATCCGTTTTTACCGGAATTACCTTTACCCGTCACCGTCGCCAATACCAGAGTTAACCTTTCCGGTGCAGTAAAACAGCTACTGGAATTGGAATCTTTTGAATTAGATAAATTAGATAAATTAAATAGTTTCCGAGCTACCGCTAACGGCAGATTAATTTTACCCGGTAAAAGTACAGGAAATATCAACTTTAATGCCAAAGGCGATTTAGCTACGAATAATTTACAAGCCTTTGCGACTGCGAATCGAATTTCTCTCAATCAACTTCTACCAGATACCCCTTTACCCGTAACGGTGAATAACACTCAGGTAAATGTCACTGGTAAGATAAATCAACTTCTCGCGAATAACTTTGATAATATAAACGCCGATGTTAATGCTAACGCTTCAGTTGCTCGAGGTAGAGTAAGAGCGATCGCTAACCTGAATAATGGTAAAATCGCCAGTAATATCAACGCCGATAACGTTAATATTCCCTTCATTTGTCGCAGTTTCAATATATCTTGTCCAGAACTTTCACAATTATCGGCTAAATTAAACTTATCTGGAGAAGTCAAACCTTTATTAGAAGGGAATCCGATTTTAATTCAAGCCTCGCGAGCTTATATTACCACCCAGCAACAAGAATTAAACGCCAAAGGACAAATTGTAGTAATTCCCAGCGACGAGGGAATATCTTCTTGGAATCTCGCTACCGATTTAAACGTTGATGTAAATGCCAACTTAGGGAAACTTCCTTTACAATCAATTGCACAACAATTAGATACCGAAACAATACCAATTAAAGGTAAAGCTGATTTTTCCGGTAGACTTATCGGCAGAAACTTAATTTCAGCACCTTTTACTCCCGGCAACCTTAGATTAGCAGGGAATTTAAACCTGAGAAATCTCGCTGTAGATAAAATAGCATTTCAACCTTCATTACGAGGACCTGTTGACGTAAACTTAGGAAATAGCATCGAACTAGATTTACGCGGTAAAACCGATCGAATCGCCGCTAGCTTACAACCTTGTAATAGAAAAGATT
>ERZ1740059.198-NODE-198-length-33008-cov-9.642643_pt1 | contig 33008 bp, 19 predicted proteins | sample MGYA00581744_ERZ1740059 | MGnify/ENA primary metagenome ERZ1740059 (study PRJEB43018, sample SAMN04849738) | marine metagenome | isolation source: floating plastic debris | place: Pacific Ocean | collected 2008-08-28 | study: EMG produced TPA metagenomics assembly... | reverse complement strand
AAGTTTTACGAGTCAATATCTTCGCACCAACAAATTCAGCTTCTTGTCTTTTGTTGAGGGGTTCTTCTTTAACAAAGAAAGCTGTAGGTTGCATGCACAGTTCTTTGATCGTATATGACTGGCTTCCATCGATAGCAATAGAACCACGGCTTGTCTCTGATAGTAGAGGACATTTGTTAGCTAAACCAGTACCTCTAATCTGTTCGTAAGTAAGTAATTCTCTACTATCACCGCTAGCCATCATATCCGGGGCTTCGCTACAAGCTGTTAATAACCCCAACATTACTGCCATTAATCCAACTATTAGAGCGCGATACCTCATAATTAACCTCAATGTCAAAAATTAATATTTTCAGTTATTAAACCAAAAAAACGATTACTTAGTTAAACGTTTTCGATTTTTAAGCCCAGAGTTTTGATTCGAGCTTATATACATTGCCACTTAATAGTCTCTCAAATTATTGGCTCTTATTTTTCACTATATTTCTGAAGAAGCAAGCGCTAAATTAAAATGGAAAGTTTTTTCCAACGCTGACTTTTTCAAGTGAAAATTCCCATGAAGAATTTTGCACAATTACATGACGGCAATTGCTTTTAAGACTATAGTCCGGCAAACTAACTTTTATATAACATCCCAACTACCGTCTTGGTAAGATGCTTACCATAGACTAAGTAAGTAAGGAATGTGGTTTTATTTGACCGGCATTAGTTAGTGGCACTCAAAAATCAGTACAAAATCTATATTTTTTATAGTTATGTTATGACGGGCATCTATAGGATTTTTTTAGAAGAAAAAAATTCCTATAGGAACCCTTGACGACAATTTTTTATGACTCTCCTTCAAAAACGACCAGCATGAAATTTTGTATTGAGTTAGTCTCATTCTCCTACAATGAGGGCACATTCATAAAATTTCATATAGAAGATTATATCCTTCTTGAAGTTCTATATTACTATTTTTTCAATGTGAAAATAAATAGCCCTGCCATTTAGCTTTCTCAAATAATCCGCACTCCATCGCGCCTCAATTATGAACCTGTATTTTTCTACAAACTATTTATACATTTCTTCATGTATCTACAATAATCTTAAAAAAAAGATTGTATTGACTCATCTTTAAGATATATCTTGACAAAATAACATTTATATATTTAAAGGGTTCGCTTGATTATTTCCTGGGACATGGCTTCACTCAGAAAATGTTTCAAAATATTAAGATAATTGCAGATAAGATGTAATTTAACTTTAAACAAGAAGTTTATTCTGCTGAAAAAAGACATACTTCGTAAGAATAAGGAGACTCGGTAATTTTAAGATGCCAATTTTCCACAATTTAATGCCCCCATTGCTATAGTTATCCAAAGTAATGGTTTCTAGAGTCACTAATCTCAGGGTTAATAGAACTAACTAATAATATTATTATGAGCAACGGAAAAAGTCTCGATTCAGATAAGTTATCTTACAAATTGCAAGAAATTGGGGAATCGATACAGGAATACTCTCTCCTTTGCGAAGGAGATATTTTAGCGATTTTGGCATTACTTAGGCAGTTAGAGAAACTGCACCGAGAAGTTCGAGATGGTATTTTTCAAGAAAGTTTACCATCAAATCGCCAGGCCTTATACTCGCTGTTAAAAGACATCGAAGCAGAAGGGGGATGGCCCTATATTGAACGTATGAGGCTTCAAGCTTTGATGGTGAATTTAGAAACTATTGCCGAAGAAGATAGCTGAAAAGTTTCAATTTATTTTCTTTATCCTTGAGACTTCAAGCTTTATTCAAATCATCTCGACGACGTTTTTGATTAATACCCTGACAAAGCTTGCGATCTCTAACTTCGACATTGCGGTTGTACTGGAGATAATCACCTACCCAGTTGCAACCGCGTACTAGTAAATTATTCATGTCTAAGTTCCATAAAACTATTGTATTATCATCGCTAGCGGATGCTAGAGTTTGACCATCCGGGCTAAAGCTAACGTCTAATACAGGGGCTTGATGCTCGCTGAGGGTTTTAATCAATTTACCTTCAGTACTCCAAAGTTTGACAGTGCTATCCCAACTAGCAGCGGCGAGAATTTCCCCATTGGGACTAAAGTTAACAGCACTAACACTATCCCCATAACCTTTTAATAGAGTTTTTAACAAAGTACCATCCCAACGCCATAGTCTAACAGTATTATCCCAGCTAGCAGAAGCAAGCAAGTTATCTCTAGGACTAAAGCTGACACCTAACACCCAGCCAGAATGAGGTAAGAATGTTCTTAACAAAGTTCCATCTCGCTGCCACAATTTTACGGTTTGGTCGTCAGAACCAGAAGCTAAAACTTGAGAATCGGTACTAAAACGAACGCTATTTACTCTTCCTTGATGTCCTTTTAAGGTTTTGAGCAGTTTACCCCGAGAATTCCACAATTTTACCGTCGTATCCTTACTGGCAGATGCAAGCATCTCTCCATCGGGGCTAAAACTTATACTCGTTACGCTGTCGCTATGTCCCCGGAGAGTTTTGAGGAGTTCCCCGTTTCGCCGCCAAAGTTTTATAGTTTTGTCGTAGCCTGCTGATGCTAAGATTTTACCGTTTGGGTGAAAACTAACGCTTGTGACTCTATCGGAGTGTCCCAATAATGTCTTGTAAAGACGAGCTTCAGAACCAATACTACTAGGTTGTCGTTGCCATAGCTTTACCGTATTATCACGACTGCTGGAAGCTAAAATTTTGCCATCAGGACTCCAAGCTACACTTAAAACCCGGTCTTCATGTCCTTGTAATACGGGTAATGTCGGAGGATTTAAACTCCAAAGCTTGACGCTTTTGTCATAACTTGCTGAAGCCAATAGTTTATTATCGGGGCTGAATGAGACGCTAGCTACAGCATCGCTATGACCTTTAAAGGTTTTGAGTAACTTGCCATTATTGAGATCGATAAGGTTAATAGTATTGTCATCTCCTGCTGAAGCCAGCTTTTCACCTTTAGAATCAAAATTTAGACTCCAAATTATACCGCTATGATGCTGTAAATTCTGATAAGGATGATATATTGCGTCGTCAACTCCATCTTTGTCTTCACGTCGCCAAAGTTTGACCAAACCATTTCTACCAGCTGAGGCTAAAACTCTACCATCAGGACTGAAATTAACAACGGTAACCCCTTCTTGGTGACCTTGTAAAGTGGTTAATAAACTGCCATTTACTCTCCATATTTTCACGGTATTATCATCGCTGGCTGAAGCAATAAATTGACCGTCAGGGCTGAAAGTGACCCAATTTATCCAACCTTGATGTCCCCGGAGAATTTTCAATAATTTACCGTCGCTGCGCCAAACTTTAACAGTTTCATCTTTACTACCGGTAACCAATAACTTACCGTCAGGACTAAAACTAACCTTGTCAACCCAATCACCATGACCAAGAGTTGTAACTGGTTGGGAATCGAATGCACCCTCTTCTGGATCTTTGCGCCATATTTTCACGGTTTTATCCCGACTAGCAGAAGCAAGTAAAGTACCATCAGAGCTAAAAGATAAACTGGTAATACTCTCACCGTGACCTTGTAAAGTTTGTAATAAGCTACCATCAGGTCGCCATATTTTTACACTTTTATCGCGGCTTCCCGACGCTAGTAACTCACCGTCAGGGCTGAAAGCGACATCCCAAACAATATCGCCATGTCCTTCTAAACGGTTGATTTCCGTTACTCCATAAACAGCCTGTTGCAGGGCTGTAACTACTCGCATCTGGGTATCGGGTTGAATTCCATGTCCGCGTTTCAGCTTTCTCCAAGCACGTAAACTTTCAACTAAAGCATCAAATTGTTTGTTGGAGGCAAATAAAGCTTCGGAAGCGGCGGTTAAAGCACTAATTTTCAGGTTATTTTCGCTACGTTCTGCGCGTAAACTGTGACTTATTGCAGCTTTCTTTTGTAAGTCAGCTTGCCACCATAGCCCCCCAATTGTCGTTGACATCACCGCTAAAGCAAAACCTGCTAAACGTGCTTCTCGCAACCGTTTTTGAAGTACAGAATTTAGCTTTTCTTGCGATAGTTTTTGAGCAACTTCTGCCTTAGTTTTCTCAAAGCGGACTTTTTCTAGTTCGGCGACGATTCCATAGTCATTACGAACGCGAATGGGTTTGACTAAATAATCGTGGACTAACTGATAACGTTCCCCTGACTCTTGGAGTACTCGCAACACCAAACCACTTCCTACAAGGATTTCCAAAACTAATTCTACGGTATTGAGATTGTAGGAATGCATGAAACCCGAAGAATCTTCTATTGTAATCTCTTCAATTTCTTCATGCTTTTCCACAATAGACTGCGATAAGAGTATAGCAGCTATTTCTTTTGGTCCCTTAAAAGCGGTAGAAAAAGTAGAATCAAGACTTTTATTCACCACAGATAAAAAGTTATCTAGTTGAGAACTTTCTTTTTTCAAGGAAGCATCTTCTTCTCTAAAAATTGCGGTAACTAATTCAGCCTTGGTTTTAAGCGGCCGCGTACCTTTTTCATCAGTTAGTTCAAACAGTAATTTCCAGCTTAATTGTTCGTTTTCTTGACCGCAATCGTAAATAACTTTTTCTAACCAATTCTGGACTAATTTTTCCGAACCGCCGCTACGTTGATACTCTCCAAGTGTAGTAATATTTTCTGCTTCTAATTGAGCGCCAACAATTTGCAGTTCTATGGGATGTACTTGTTGGGTTTTTCCTGCTAAATCTTCTACCAGCTTATTAATTAATTCATCGCTCAATTGATAGTGAGAACTTTCGGTCAGACTATGGATAATACTAATAGCATCTTGGCGATAAAATTTACCTAAATAATAACGGATATTTTTATCGAGAATATTTTTATTAATTACCCCCAAATCATAAGAATCTTCATTATTTAAATGGCTTAAGCGCTCAAATTCTAATAGATAATGTAAATAATCTTCCCGTAAAGAAAGAATAACTTTCACAAACGGAATATTCAAACATTTACTGAAAAACTGATAAAATTCTAGTCTTTCTATGGCATTATTTTTGACAAAGAAAAATTCTTCTAACTGATCGAAAATTAAAATTACTGTGTAATTATTATCTGCTAATAACCGTAGTTTCTCTAGTATTACCTCAATTGTTATTTCTATGGCCAAAGATATGGAAGTGCGAGCGATCGCCTGGTTTAAACTGCGTCCTAAAGCTGTTATCCAATCCGTATAAACAGACAAAACAGTTGGTAGAGCTGTGCGTTCGCCAATAATATTTTGCTTTAATGCTGGAACTAAACCCGCTTTGATAATAGAGCTTTTACCTACTCCCGATGGTCCGTGGATCACCGTAAGTTTACAATCTGCGCGAGTCATTTTTTCTAGAAGGCGGTTGACATCTTGCTGTCTTCCGGAAGCTGCAATTTCTTGAGCCACTTGTTCGGGTATCGATGAAATTTTTTGCGGCTGTAAAACTGGATTTATTCTATAGCGCTGCGGTTGCAATTGACTCGCGCCGATAAAAGCCCGAAATCCATACTGATGCTCAATTTGAATTTTTTCTCGTTTAAGTGTGAAAGCTTCTAAATAGTCGTGACGTTCGCAAAAATAAAGCGAGCGCAATTCTTCGACAATTTCTAAATACAAAGATGGTTCGTATTGAGCTTCACAAACAACTTTTGCCCATTCCAAAGTATTAACTGCTTCATCCCATTCACCCAAGTGTCGTAAAGAGCGTCCTAGTAATAGGAGATACCAACTTTCTTGTTGACGGGAGACTTCTGGCACTTCTTCTGCGATGGAAAGAGCTATATTTGCTAATTCGTGGGCTTGTAACCAATCAGATTTGGAAGCAGCCACAACACAGAGAAATCCATAATCTTGAGCGACCAAAATCTTGTTGCCGGATGATTGGTGCAACTGCAAAGAATAATCCGCTAATTGTGATAAATCGTCCCACTGTTCCAAGCGTTGGAGCATTTCACAAGCAGGAAAAATGAATTTAGCACTTAAGTCTTTTCGCCCTGTAATTTCAAATGTATCCAAGCACTGCTTAAACCAATTCACCGCATTTTGCCAAAAGCTGATATTAGCAGCAGGTTGTAAATCCGCCAAGCGTCGGTAACACAGCCCTAGGTGGAACATGACTACTGCTTGGCGAATTGGGGGAGAGACGGGGGGGATGGGGAGAGGGGGGGATGGGGAGAGGAGGTGATTGGGAGAGAGGGAATTAGTTTTTATTTCTTGTTCCCAAAGTTCTAAACTCCGCTGGTAATGACATAACGCTTCATCGATGTTGTCGTTGACGTAGTTATCGCGCCCGAGTACAAATTCCAGACTTGCTTCTAATTGTGGAGAAAGCCCGATGTCATAGAGACGAATTAAATCGTTACGCGCTGATTCAATTTCTCGGCGCTGTTGGGATTTCGGATCTAAAAGTAGGGCAGCATTTGATAAAAATTTTTGTGCCCCTGCCTCTATAACTTTGTCGAATAAAGATTGTGTTTGCTGTTGGATTAGACTAACTAAATCATCCGCAGCCATTTCAAATTTAATCGTGGTTGCTGCCCAGCTTTTAAAATCGGGTGCAAACCGCGACATTTTTGTCCCGACTTCATCTTTGAGCCATAAAACTATTGGAAAAGGAAAAGTTGCGGCATAGATATCTCGTGCTTGGTTAATACCGCTAAGTAAATCTTCTAAGTTAGTAACTGACTCCAAACCAAATACCATCACAGCAGTTGGTAAAGAATCTGTCTTCACAGCAGGTATATTCAAAAATAATTCTGAGACTATGGTGTTGTGTAAAGCTGTGGTTGAGGGAGATAGAAAGACTTCTCGCAAATTTACATCCTTAGTTTGCGAGTGAATATTGTCTAGTACCTGCTTGCACAATTCTCTGTAATTACACCGCACTAGAATTAGAGAAAATTGATCGTTGGAAAGTGCTATTGCCCGAATCAGTCTGTGTAGAGAATGTTGATTGGAAATGGCGATGTCCGTAAGACTTGTATTACTCATAGCTGTTTGCTCTTTCTTGACGTTGTGTCGCATGTCAAAACTTGTGCAAAATTTAAAAAGCATAAAAAAGCTTTTCAAATTTTTCATAGTAATGGCAATTTAAGTAGTAATGTCCGTAAAATTGACGGTTACCCTGCTAATTTTTTTTAGGAGAAAAAATTTGGCTCTTAACCCTTGACTATTAAGAAAAAGTTGCCGGAATCTTGTATTCAGACTTTTCCCAAGAGAGAACTTTTTCCGTTTCTGCTAGGGCTGGACTAATACCAAACCAACGCCCTTTGACATCTCGGTATTCAAAAACGAACATACTCCTTAGCAATCTTTGGTACTCAGACTCGCCTCTAACAGTCTGCCGATCGACAACTTCATAAAGCAATTGCCATTCTTCTTCATCAATAGCTAGGAGTAAATCATCGCGATAATCTTTGATTACTGCTTCCAAACAAGAACGCTCGAAGGGGGGATCTTGTCGTTGCAAACAACTGTAAAGTAAACCCAGCAAATTACGAATATGGCCGCCACTTACCCGACACAAACGGTCTAAAGTTTCCGGACTATCGAATATTTCCTCAACAGATCTTAACCTCCCATCGTCAGAAACTTCAGGAAACGCCCTGGCTAAAACCAACTGACGCAAAAGAGTCATTCCCGGTTCGCAGTCACTACCATCTCTTTGGCTGACTAATACCATTGGCAGTACTTTTGGAGCAATACCACCCCCCAAACGATTTTTCAGTGTTTCGTACTCGCCAGAAAAAATCAACGCCAAAGGAATCGTATAAACCACGTGGCATTTTAGCCTACGTAACTGCTCTCCCCTATCAATAAATAAATATTCTGGCTGCGATCGCCCGCTCGGCATCGGGCGCATATCAACTCGATCCAAGTTGTCAATAATTACAACTACTCCCTTTTGTCCCCTCTGTTGTAACTGTTTGGTAGCTTTGTCTAATACCTCTTCATTAATCGCTTGCAAAATACTATTAGTTCGCGGTTCTAGATATTGTCTGAGCTGAGAACGTAATTGGGGACTATCTTTAGCTTTAGCGCTAATTTTAGCAATACCTAGAGAAAATTCTGCTTCTGCGGATATGTCTATAGGAGTTTGCAGAAAATCACCGATTTCTTTGAATAAATTACTAAAATAGCCAGGCTTGGGCCTAATGTTAACAGCTTCCAAACTGGCACTGACTTGACGGGCAACACTCAGCAAAATATCGCTGACATCTATATCCGCCATATCTAAATCTTGGCTGGACTCAAAATAAACTACGTGAAATCCCGCTTGCTCTAATTCTGCTTTGAGGCGCTGTAACTCAGTTGATTTACCACAGCCAATATGACCTGTAAATAATTGGCAGGTTGGTTCATCAGGAGAAATACGGACAATCGTTCGTTGCAATTCTTCGACTATTTTGCAACCCCTCACTTCTGAAAAATCTATGTAGTATTTTCTATCGGAATCATCGCCCATAACCAGTGTTCTACTGGGATTACAGGCTTTAAAAAACCTTGACAAATTTAGTGTAGTTTTCATGTAGATGCAATTCACATAAATATTTACTATCAACCCCGACTTAAGTATTAGTTGCTAATTTACTTGTTCCCAAGTTAATTGCAAGTTCCGGTTGATAAATTTTTCCCTGATGTTTAAAATTACCTATCTATTTTTATACAGGTATCTGTAGATTTTTGACGGGCACCCTTAACTGGATAATGCGTGATTTCAACTATAACTCATTTACATTAACAAATAGCTTGCAGGATTTTTAGTATAAAAACTAACTTTTAACATTTGGACTTAGACACTTAAGTATTAATTGTAGCAAATCATGCATATCATTTTTTTTTTCATACGTCAAGTTACTTTGAGTGTATACGCTATTTTTTTGTCATTAAGGAATAAATTAGTATTAGTCTTCAATACAGTAACCGTTAAGTGTGTGTAATTTTGATTTAATTCTGAAGTCGTCGTCGGAAAACAAGCAAGAAAGATTCTAGGGGCTGATGTTAAATTTTTTAAGCAAGATATGTGCAATTTCATCATATGCTCATATTATTTGTAGCCCTTTGACTTGAAAATAAATGTCACCCTAAAGTAAAAAGGCTACATTAGAGCAAAAATGCATGGTCTTATACTTAATAGCTTGGGGAGATCCAATAAATAAAGTGTCCCGCAGTTTTACGAAAGTTACTAGCAATGAAAGATATGTCGCGGTATTGCGCTCTATTAAGCTATACCGATTTGGGGAAGTTTGATTCTTTGAGCCGTACCGAAGACTAACCATTACAATTTGGCAATATTCAAGTTTATATTTTTTTAGGAACAATCGTAATCCTTGACTTAAACGTCAAAAAGTTCATTGGAGTACAATAACTTGAACCAAAATGTACGAAGAGGTTTAAATGCCCGAGATATTATCAGCTTCCTCCACAGATTTTGAAGGGCGTCGCGAAAAACTACGCCGCAACAGACAGATAAAAATTATTAGCACAATTTGGCGTACCTTAGCAGTTACGGGGTTGTGTGGTGGTTTGTTATGGTTTTTGATTCAACCAATATGGGTGCTAAAAAGCAACAAAGATATTACTGTTTCCGGAAATCACTTACTCTCCGATGAAGGGATACAGTCAAAAATGCAATTATCCTATCCCAAATCTTTATGGCGGATTTCTCCAAGTCGCCTGAGTGCATCTTTAAAGCAGCAACCAGGGATAACCCAAGCAATCGTAACCCGTCGCCTGTTTCCGCCGGGATTAATAGTTAAGGTTACCGAAATAGTTCCAGTCGCGATTACTCAAACTCCGAGAAAACCAGATGCTAAATCCACAAATCAAAAAATAATAAACGGATTAATCGATATAAATGGTATGTGGGTTATGAAGAAAAACTACAAATCAATTGGAGCCGATAAATTACCTAGTCTCAAATTGATTGGTGAAGTTCAACATTACCTTCCTTTTTGGAAACAGCTTTATCAAGAAATAAGCAAAAGTTCCGTCAAAGTAATGGAAATTGATTATAAAAATCCTAATAATATAATTTTAAAAACAGAATTAGGTTTGGTACACCTTGGAAGTCCAACTTCTAAATTAACTGAAAAAATTAAATTGTTGACAAAAATCCGCCGTTTACCAGCACAAGTAAATATGAGTCAAGTTGAGTTTATAGATTTAACTAATCCAGAAACAATTTTAGTACATATGAACCACAAAAAAGTCCGAATTAGCTCTCAAACTCCTTAAAAAATATTCCTTTATTGGGCGAATGTATAAAACGCTCCTAGTTTATCAATAAGTTTTATGCTGATAAATATATATATTAATAATTGTTGTTTTTTCCTTCGGTTGGCACTCGCCATAAGTTTTAACGATCGTCTTAAATTGCAAGAAATAATCATACAACCTACCTCTTGCGGGAGTACCAATCCCCTCGTTATTGTAGGAAGCTTGAGTCCAAGGGTGCAAGATGTAAGAAAATCTATGATGATGAAGTTTTGGGGTTCGGGAAGACACAAGTAGAAAGGCGGTATCTTCGATCAATTTGCCGTTCACAAAGCATTTTAAGGTTCCATCTGGGCTGCAATCGCTATAAGGGTGAATTCTTATTCTTCTATGTTAGGAAAAGGAGAAACGCCTTCACAGACGTAGTTGTCCTGTTTTGATCGCTCCAACAGCTTGAATTAAGCTATGGGAGCATCAAAACTTTCCGGCGTACGATCGCCGTCGTTTTACAACTACACCCATCAAGGGACAATAAGCCACTATTTGTTGCCAGAGAGACGACATGCCTTCCTTCTAATCAAACAATCTATCACTTGCAATAATTACCAATGGCAAACAACAATAACTATCGGGTTGAAGTAAATCAGACGCTTGAGGAGGGGCATCTTTACAAGTCATAGAAGTAGGTCTTGGAGTTAAGAGTATGAAATTTATTTTACATAAAGATAATCTATCTACCCATGACTCACAGTCTATCTTGTTAAAAGAATTTTCATGTGATTGTCAAATAATTTCATAGGTGTTTTACTTGTTTAATTACTTACAATGTTTTTACAATCAAACCAGTATTTATGTTGATAAGCAAAAAACAGCAAACACTATTAGTTGTAAAATTGATGACCAATATCCATTAACAACAACCTTCGAGGAGTTAGAAAACATACATGAAGGCAAGAACAAGTAAAAATAACAAAGTCGGTTGAACTTGTAGAGTTCTTTTTTTTAGTAAATATTAAGTATACTTCTCTAGAATTAGTTGTCCGTCGTGGAATCTTAACGGCTGCCAATTAAGTAAAGTTTCACGGGACTTTCCTCACAAGGGTTGGAAAACGTGAGAATACATCTATAACATTGCCGCGACCAATTTAGCGCGGTGTTTATCTAGAGTTGACGCGAGCGGGTAAATAACACCCCCAAAAGTCGTTTATCTGAATGCACGTAAATCCAATGACACTTGATAATAACCAAGGGCTTACCTATAAAAACTCGCAGTCTCCCGGACAGCAAGGTATCTCGCTAGCAGGAATCAGTACCAATAATCCTTTTGGTCATTCTGGACTGAGCTTGGGACAAAATAATAACCATCCTCCCGAAGAAAATCCAATAGGGGATATTGTTCCCGGAAGAGTCGCCAATATTAAAGTAATTGGCGTTGGTGGTGGTGGTGGAAATGCTGTCAACCGCATGATTGCCTCAGATCTAAGTGGAGTAGAATTTTGGTCAATTAACACTGACGCGCAAGCTTTGACGATGGCTGCGGCTCCTTGTCGTCTGCAAATCGGACAAAAGCTATCCCGGGGGTTAGGTGCTGGTGGTAATCCTGAGAGTGGTCAAAAAGCAGCAGAAGAATCGAGAGATGAAATTGCAACGGCTTTAGAAGGAGCCGATTTAGTCTTTATCACTGCTGGTATGGGGGGCGGTACTGGTACGGGTGCAGCTTCGGTAGTAGCCGAAGTCGCTAAGGAAATGGGTGCCTTGACGGTTGGTGTAGTTACACGTCCGTTTGTGTTTGAAGGCCGCCGTCGTATCAGCCAAGCAGAGCAAGGTGTAGAAGCTTTAAAAACTAGGGTAGATACCTTAATCATCATTCCCAATAATAAACTTTTGGAAGTGATCCCAGAGCAAACACCCGTACAAGAAGCTTTTCGTTATGCAGATGATGTCCTACGTCAAGGTGTGCAAGGCATATCCGATATCATCACCATTCCCGGTTTAGTAAACGTTGACTTTGCTGACGTGCGAGCCGTTATGGCAGATGCTGGTTCTGCTTTGATGGGAATTGGTATTGGTTCTGGCAAATCCCGTTCTCGGGAAGCGGCGATCGCGGCAATTTCTTCGCCGTTACTCGAATGTTCTATTGAGGGCGCTAGAGGTGTCGTATTTAATATCACTGGTGGTAGCGACCTAACTTTACACGAAGTAAACGCTGCGGCTGAAGCAATTTACGAAGTAGTAGATCCCAACGCCAATATTATTTTTGGAGCGGTGATTGATGACAGACTTGAAGGAGAAGTCAGAATTACCGTGATTGCTACCGGGTTTACAGGTGAAATGCAAGTCCAGCAACAGCAAAGTGCTACCCCCAATAACAGAGTAGCCCCAGCCCCAACCCCAGCACAGCAACGGCGACCAATAATGCCACAACCATCATCAACAAATACGAATCCTCCAAAACCAGCAGAACCAAAGCAAAAACCGGGATTAGAGATTCCTCCGTTTCTCCAAAAACGACGCAATCCTAATAACTGAAGAATGTTTATGGCTTTTTATCTCGCAATCAGATGCGAAACCCACCATGGCGAAGGCTGCTGCAATCAATAAGCGACAATCGCGCCAAAAAAAATGGGCTGCTCTTTGATTGGGTTTGGCACCAAAAAATTGGCTTCGAGAGTCTCGATCAAATTTAGTGCGAGACAAGTGCCGTAAACACCTGTCCGGTTGTTCGGAAAAAATTTAATTCCATCACAGCAGCAATCGCTAGATGTATATTGGCGATACATTCTGTAATGCCTAAATTTTTTAGAATAATTCTTCTGGATACTTAGTAAGTTTTTGTACTTATCTGCGGGTGTATCATTTGACTGATATTTCACTTTCTTTCATTTGCAATTGTTTTACAAAATCTCTTTTATACCAGGGTGTAATACCGCCACTGACAAACCTAAAAAAATGGTTTAATTATTACTAAAGGTTTTTAGTCGCCCGTTCTACCCATTGAATAACTTTTTGACCCAAATTTGTATCGCTAAACCTATCAATTTCGCGAATACCCGTGGGACTAGTAACGTTGACTTCAGTAAGATAACCACCGATCACATCAATACCTACAAATACTAAGCCCGACTCCTGTAGAGTTTTGGCTAATTGAGTACAAATTTCCCGTTCTCTAGAAGTAATTTCAGTTTGAGCAACTGTACCTCCAGCTGCCATATTGTTGCGAAATTCTCCAGGGGCGGAAAGACGGTTAAGGGCTCCCACTGGTTCGCCATCAAGCAAAATAATCCGTTTATCTCCTTGTTTTGCTTCCGGTAAAAAGGTTTGTAACATAACTGGGACTCTACCAAGGTTGGTACTGAGTTCCACTATGGAATTAAAATTGCGATCGCTTTTGTCTAAAAATAAAATTCCTTCTCCTGCTTTATTTCCGAGTGGTTTAAGAATCGCAGCGCCTTTTTCTTCTACAAACTGCCTAATCAGATGTTTATCGGCGCTGACAATGGTTTCTGGAATGGCTTCGGTAAACTGGAGAGCATACATTTTTTCGTTGGCATCTCGAATACCTTTTGGACTGTTAATAAGCAATGTTTTGCTTTGATCGATATAGTCCAAAATATAAGTAGCGTAAAGATAAACATCATTTACTGGTGGATCTGTTCGCATGAATACAGCATCCATCGTTGACAAACAAATGTTGGTTTTGTCGCTTAACTTGTACCAGGGATTTGCGACTTTGTAGGCTCCCTTTACTAATTCAACGGGGATGATTTCGACTTGTTGGAGATACCCCCAAGCAGTACTATTTACGACACTCAACTCCCAAGCTTGGGTTATCCACACTTCATGTCCCAAAATACACGCTGCTTCCATCATGGCAACGCTGGTGTCATGAGAGGGATCTAAATTCTGGATGGGATCGATAATAAAAGCCAGTTTCACGGGATTGCCTCGATTTATCCTTCAAATGATTTGGTGATTCATTTAAAATTATCCCCCCGAAGGTAAACAGATCGATCTCTTTGTGAGGATGACGGGCACCCTTGACTTATAAAATCTCAAATTCCTCAATCATGATAGTTAAACAGAAAACCCGCCCTTTTGCACGAGTACAATTTCTGTAAAATGCAGGGGCAGGCTTTGTAAACCAATTGGAAAGCAAGCTATCTTTCACAATTTGCCTGCTCCTGCAAAATGTGCTTCCATCTCGGGAATCGGAAGCTCAAGCAATCTCTAACTATCAGCCATTTTTTCTACAGCGTTAAGCTAATAGCTCGTCCAATTTACCTTGAGACTCTAAAGCATAAATATCATCACAACCACCAACATGGTTATCGTTGATGAAAATTTGCGGCACGGAACGTCTTCCATCTCCTCTATGAGCCATTTTCTCCCGTGCTTCTTCATCTCCATCAACACTGTATTCGATAAAGTCAACCTCCTTTCTCTTCAATAGACTTTTAGCGCGTATACAAAACGGGCAAGTATTCCAAGTGTAAATTTCGACTTTGGCAGCCATAACGTCCTCATGTTGACTTAGCAATTCTCAATTTTAGAACGTTATATTTAGCTGTAGATACTTGATAAGTAATTCAAGATACTTTTAATACAAATCATCATAATTTTATTTTTATTTCTTCAGTCTAAAATAGCACTCTTAAATAATAAATATTAGTATTTTTTAAGACTTTAGTCATCCTTGCCTCACTGAGTAAGTGCGAATGAGCCTACTATCAGGAGCAATAGCAGACTCATTTAAAAGCACAAAACACAATGATTCTGTTGGCTTGAATCCAGGTGCGTAACAATTTAATCATATTTCAGTTTAAATACGGTATACATCAGTGCTTACACTGATTGTCAAAAAATCTGCAAAAAAAAACTTAGTGTTTTCCACAGTATCAGTAAATAGAGGAAAGCACATCGCGATCGAAACAGAGCAGAAACCGGAAAAAAGTATGCTTTTTCTGTGCGAACATTCAAGATAAAACTCTCCTGAAGATAAATTCTCCAGGAGTGTAGGTTTATTTGAAGTTGATTTAAGCTGAAGTTACTATTCGTATTTATCCAGAAGCAGTAGCGTATTGAATTAGCTGTCCTAAACGCTCTCTTAAGGTTTCTAAACCGAGACGCTGTTGTGCAGAAATAAACACTGCCATTGGATATTCTTCCCTAGCGTCTGCTAAGGTTTCGCTATTCGCTTGGTCAATTTTGTTGAAAACTACTAGGGCTGGACCTGGCGTTACGGGCATTTGCGCTAAAATATCTCTGACTGAACGAATATGACTTAGCCAAGCAGGATGAGATAAATCAACCAAATGTACCAATGCATCTGCTTCTGTCACTTCTTCCAAAGTGGCGCGAAAAGCATCCATTAATGCTCCCGGTAATTCGTGTATAAATCCTACTGTATCTGTAGCCAGAATTTCTTGAGTGTTTTCAGTTACAGCATGGGGAACTACCAAGCGTCGCGTTGTCGGATCGAGGGTTGCAAATAACTGGTCTGCTGTATAAACTTCAGCATTAGTTAGAGCATTGAGCAAAGTAGATTTACCGGCATTGGTGTAACCTACGATAGCTATGGTCGGTACTTCTTGATGTTGTCGCCGCTGTCGCAATCGTTCTCGATGCGCTTGCAATTGGTTCACTTCTTTTTGCAAGCGAGTAATCCGCCTGCTAATTGCACGACGTTCGGTTTCCAGTTTAGTTTCACCGGGGCCTCTCGTACCAATACCACCCCCAAGTCGGGACATTGCCTGACCTCTACCAGTTAGTCGCGGTAACATATATTCTAACTGCGCCAGTTCTACTTGCAGTTTACCAGCGCCAGATCGAGCGCGTTGAGCAAAGATATCTAAAATTAGTTCGGTGCGATCGACAACCCGAACCCCTATTTGAAGTTCTAAATTTCTGACTTGCGCTGGCGATAAATCGCGGTCAAAAACGACGAGATTCGCTCCCAAAGTTTGAACGCTTAAAGCAATTTCTTGTACTTTACCTTCACCAACTACGGTTTGAGGATGAATTCGCGATCGCTTTTGTCGCATAGTCAGCAAAACCTGTCCCCCAGCGGTATCGACTAATCGACCCAATTCTGCTATAGTATCTTGGAATTGTTGAGGTATTGTCTTTTGAGTTAAAACCCCAACAACTACAACGCGGTCTTGATCGGTATCTACTTCCTTAGCAACAAATTCCCGTTGGAATTCTTCTTCAAGCCCTTCAACCAAGTCCAGAAAGTCTTGTTTGCTCAATACATCCAGACTCATCGGCGGTGAAACACTCCAACATGGAGAAGTATAATCGCTGGTTTCTAGCCCAGAAGTGGGATTAGTAATTAGAGCGCCAGCATCGGGTGCCAAGTGTGCCAAATAAGCTTCCTTAACATATCCAGTAGCACCACCACCCCGACGTTGAAATCCCGTCCCTGTAATATTGAGTACAATCAAAGCATCTAATCTTTGTAGTGCCATAGCCGTTAAAGCCCCATCATTAGGTTGTTCTGGCTTTAGCTGAGTAGCAATACAACGAATACCGCTCAGTCTTTCCGCACCGTAACGCGGCAGTTCCGTCAGCGGTATTTGGGTAGAGCGCGGAGTGCCTACCCCAACCCGAATTACTTGTCCGCGACGGTTGAGATAGGCACACACTGGCTGATTTATTTCAGTACTAATTGCCGCCAGTCGCTGAGCGAATTCCGGAGTTGTAAAGTTATCGCCCGGTATGCGCTGGTGATACAGCCGCTGCAATTGCTTTTGCTGGCTGTGTTTCAGACCCTGGAGATTACCAAAGATAGTTTCTATAGGCATCTATGACCAGTAAACTAGTCCCCCATATACATCTATGTCTATTTTACAACAGGGTTTTTACCGCAAACTCTTACTTTTGGTAGATGCGGTTTACAGTTAACAGTTATTAGCTAACAGAACTGTGAGGAGTTATTAATTTTCTGCCTCCTTGTCTCCACCTCCCCCCATCCCTTCCTCATCCCAGTAGGTTATACTTGCCGAAGCAAAAAATATTTCTTGAATCAAAATACTTCTGTTTCCCAGCAATGAAGATTCTGCTTGTAAATGATGATGAGCAATTCGTAAACGAACTTAAAGAAAATTTAAAAGAACATCGATACGTTGTAGATACTGCGTTAGATGGACAAGAAGGTTGGGAATTTGTGGAAGCACAGGAATATGATTTGATTGTGCTAGATGTGATGTTGCCAAAGCTGGATGGGATTACTTTTTGCGCTCGTTTGCGTGCGAAAGGTTTGCAGCTTTTGGTACTGTTTTTAACTACAAGAGCTACCAGTGAAGATAAAGTCAAAGGTTTAGATGCTGGCGCTGATGACTATGTAGTTAAACCAGTACCTTTAACGGAATTAACCGCTAGAATCCGAGCATTGTTGCGTCGAAAGGCTACAGCAGTATCGACTGTATTGGAGTGGGGAAACCTTTGTTTGGATCCTAGAACCTCAGAGGTAAAATACGCTGGTGTTCCTTTAAATCTGACAAAGAAAGAATATTCTTTGTTGGAACTATTCATGGGAAATGCTGAAAAAATACACAGCCAAGATAATATTTTAAATCAGCTATGGTCTTTTGAAGATGAACCACCCACTCGAGATACGATCAGAACGTTAGTTAAACGACTGCGACAGAAATTAAAGGCTGCGAAAACTCCCGATTTGATTGAAACGGTTTTTGGATTAGGGTATCGTTTGAATCCCGTGTTTGAAAAAGTATCTCCGGCAAAAAAACTTGTAGAATCGACTGGAAGTCAAAACTCAGATAAAAGTACCAAAAGCGCTACTGCTCGTAATTCTGGTAGCGCAAAACAACTTATACATTTTCCAAGCAAGCAAATTCCAACTGAATTGCCAACTCGCGTGTTGATTGTAGATCAAGATAAAGAATTTATTGATACTTTTGTAGAAGTTGCCACAGCACAAGGATTGCAAACGGCCTACGCACCGAATTCAAAACTAGCAAGAAATGCTTTGCAAAGAGTTCGTCCAGATATTATTTTGCTGGATATATCTGTTGAGGAAGGAGAAGATAAGTTGATATTTTTGGAGGAAATGTCAAATCATGTTTCTCCCATTCCCGTACTGGTATTTACACATCAAGAATTATCATCAGATAAAGTTGCACGTGCCCGTCGCAAAAGTCAAGGCTTTTTTCACAAACCCATACCTCCAACCCGCCTACTCGAAGCTATTACTAAAATCCTCAAACCGGCAAAAAAAACTGAACCTAAAATTTTAGTAGTAGATGACGATCGCATGACTTTACGTCTAGTGCGAACATTGTTAGAGCCTTGGGGAATAAAAGTTACTACCTTAAGCGATTCGCTGCAATTTTGGAATGAACTCGAATCTGTAAAACCAGATTTATTGATACTAGATGTGCAAATGCCCAATGTTGATGGTGTGGAATTGTGCCAACTATTACGAAATGATTCCCGTTGGGCTTGGCTACCAATCATCTTTCTTACCGGGCAGCGAGATGTTGATACTATTCAACAAGTGTTTTCAGCAGGGGCTGATGATTTTATTAATAAGCCAGTTGTTGCTCCCGAATTAATTATCCGTATTTTCAACCGTTTAGAACGTACTCGTTTGCTACAAGAGCAAGCAGAAATTAATCCCCTCACCGGTTTACCTAATCGCCAGCGTTCTACCAAAGATCTAGAAAGATTGTTACATTTAGCGAATCAGTATCAACAGTACTTTTGCTTAGCAGTTCTGAAGATAGATGATTTACAAAAAATTAACAGAAATTACGGGCATGGATTTGGCGATAAAATGCTGCGTCGCTTAGCTTCTTTGTTGCAAAAAGAATTACGAGCGGAAGATATTGTGTCTTCTTGGAATGGAGGAGAGTTTTTGGTTGGCATGTACGGTATCAGGCGTGGTTATGGAGTTGAATGGTTAGCAGAAGTATTAGAAATGCTGCGCTCGATTGAATTTGAAATTGCTGAATCTCCCTCAATTAACATAACTTTCAGCGCTGGCGTTACTCAATATCCGGAAGATGGAGAAGATATACAAGCACTTTATCAATGTGCCGCTTCAACCATGGAAAGAGCAAGAGAATGTGGCGGTAATTGCGTTTTACCTTCCGATTGGCAACCGCTAGCATCAGATCGATTTCCCCTTCATAAAGATGTAATTCTGCTACATCAAGATTGTGCATTTGCAAATTCAATAGTGGAAGCACTGTTAACCAGAAGTTATCACGTACATTGGTTAAAAGATGGAAAAGCAGCGTTAGAAGTATTGGGAAAAAAAAATCCTTCCTTACATGGTGAAGTTATTTTACTTGAAGAAAATTTACCAGGTTTAAGCGGGTTAGAAATACTTAAATATTTCAAGCAAGACAAAATTATCCAACGCTCTAAAGTTGTATGGTTATCGACTCAATCAAGTGAAGTAGAAAAAGCTCTTTGTCTGGGATGTTTTGATTATATTAATGTTCCTTGCAATATTTCTACTTTTATGTATCGTTTGCGTCATCTTCTGGAAGGATGAATAAAGAACCCCCTCTCTATTGACGCGGTTTTTTTGTAGAGTAAATTTTCTCTCTTGTGAGAAAGGCATTGCCGGGGAGATTCTTCAAAGTGCAAATTGCGGTTGCGATGGTTTGTTAGATGGCGTTTGCGGCTGTGAATTGGCTGTTTGCTTCTCTATCTCTAAATGTTTATTTATCATAGATAAAACCTTATCAACCACTATTGGTTTAGTCATAAAGTCGGTAGAGCCTGCCACCTTTGCGCGAAATCTATCAAACATTCCATCACTACCAGTTAATATAATTACAGGAATTTTGGCAAATAGAGCAATCCGTCTGATTTGGGCACAGACTTCGTATCCGTTGACAACTGGCATCATCAAATCTAAAAATATTAAATCTGGTTTATTCTCGATTAAAATTGGCAAAGCTTGAACAGCATCTTGGATTTTAATAAACCTCATGTTATTAGAGGTAACTATATTTCCTAGGATTTCACATACTTGAGTACTATCATCAATATAAGCAATTAATGGTTTTTTTGGCTGTTTTTTAGGTACAGGTTTGATAGTCTTTTTAATTTCTTTTACTGCTAGAGGTAAATCATAAATTTTAGACATTTGAATAAATCCTCTGAGAATGAAAGGCAATAAGTCAGAAGATATTTTCAGTACATTAAAATTAAGTTTTAGAGCTAAATCGTGTAAAGTATATTTACCATTAATGAAGTTAACAAAGTTATTGTAAACATTTGGGGTTACAAGTTGTTGAATTTGCTTTGGTTGTAGCAATTTTGGTGATAAATGAGGGGTAAAGTTTGCTAATCCAGCAGATGCCCATGCACGCCATTCAGATTCCATACGTTTGATGAAAAACTCTGTATTCATAAAGGTGAATGATACATCTAAGATCGCTTTCGGATTGCGAGTACAGGATAAATCTTCAAAATTTGCCTGCTGTGCAATATCAAATAACACTTCTGATATGATATTTTTCGCTACAGCTTCAACCTGATTCCTATCTACTTTTTTGTCTTTATATAAACTAGTTAATAATTGATAATCCCAAAGTTCATTACTTAACTTTATTGGCTCTAGTTTTATCTTATCAATATTGATTTGGGGGCAATATTGAGTGACTTGTCTGCGCCAACGTCGAAAAGGATGAATTCCTCCAGTTGCCCAGATAATTCGCCCAAAACGATAGTATAAACTCCATTTATATCCTTTAGAAGATTTGATCTCTAATTTGCCACTATATTGATTTTTTGTGCAAGCTTGGAATTCTTCAATTAGGTCTTTATATCCTATCGGTTCTGTATACACCATGATAACTTTCCTATGTCAAAAATATAGCAGATGGCAGATATTATAAAAAAATTGTACTTTAACTCAATATTTTTAAAATTTAACTTTCTTGAGAGTTTAATTCTCAAACAAAATTGTGATAAGTAATTCTAGGAAAATATAGTTATTTACATTCATAACACTAACGAAAAAATGTGACAATGCCGTGACAGTGCTCACATGGCCAAATTGAGGCACAGACAGGTTTTCAAAAAAATATCGACCCTCGCTGATAGAAACTTCATAAAAATGGGAACAATAACTTTATGATACAAATTTCTGTTGCTTAAGGTTTCCCATACTGGAAGTGGAGTCTAGAGTATCAGTAATAAAAAAACTTTTTTTAATCAGTGTATCTACTATACAGGAATAGACCTAATGACTCAAATGCTTAGAGAAGAAGTACGAGAAAGGCTTGGTAACATCGACCAAATTCGGGATATTATTTTTGGAGCGCAGTTAAGAGAATATGAAACCAGATTTGGTAAGTTAGAATCAGATATTTCGCTTTTGCAGCAAGAAATGCGTTTCAATGTGGAGCAACTGAAGGTTAGCTTTGCAGCAGAATTAAAAGCAGGATTTGAAAATCTAGAAAAAAAGCTGAAATTATTTAACCTTAACCATGAAGAAGAAGCTGCTGATTTACGCCAGCAGGTAGATAGATTGAATAGAAAATTTTCCAATTGCGTACAATCACTAGATGAGGAATTAGAGACTCAAACCAAATCAATTCGAGAAGACGTGTCTCAAACTAAAGTTCAAATAGAAGAAGATGTGTTGGCTTTACGAGATGTAGTCTTGGAAGAAATTGAACGACGTTTTTCTAATTTGAGACAAAGCAAAGTTTCTAAAGAAGATATGGCTGAGACATTATTCGCTTTAGGAATGCGCCTCAAAGAAAAAGAATTTATTCCTATGCTACGTGAAGCAGGGGATGAAAATAGCGATAAGAATTCTGCTAAATTTTGTAGAAATGGAGAGAAAAAACTCTCAGATTTATTAACTCACTCCAACGGTGCAAATAATATTTCTTCTGAAACAAATTCTTGATAAGAGGAGAGCTATAAGGAAAAGTTAGAAGTTATGAGTTATGAGTTTCTCACTCATAACTTCAGAATTTACAACAATTACAATCTCTTGTTGGTATGTGAGGGTAGCGATTAAAAATTTTTAATGGGAACCCTCACACCACAAGCCTTATTGTTACCTACAGAATCTTTCCGAGTGTCACACAATGGCAATAAGGTGGGAGGAATATCCACACCATATAAAAGCCTCCGCTATAAGAAAAAGTATGGCAGTTGCAGCCATTCCTCAACTATTTAATTGATTACTTCTATCTTACTTCCTCTCTTTCTCCGATTCTCTTATCTTGTCTTCATCTTTTCAATCCGAAATTCCTGTATCCTCTAACCCCTCACTCCTCACTCCTAACTTTTAAATAGCTCGATGTCTGAATATGCTGAGTTAAATCGGGAAGAAGCCGCACAACTTGAGAATTTTCTGAATCTGGTTGCTGAATTAGCGATTATCCAACCATCCAATCAAGTTTCTGAAACACCATTTACCCAAAAGCAAACGGATAGTAGTGATTGGGACAAAAGTAACTTGTCTGAAAATCATTTTAATTCTTCACGAGCGTATTATTCCAAAGATATATTGTCTGCTGAAATTGGGAGTGATGAGGATTTTTTTATGGGAGAAAGTAAATTGAGGAGCGATGAGAATCAATCTTCCAATACTATTCATTTAGAAGCCAAATTGGATTCTCCTCAAACTCAAGTTAATTCACCAAATTACCAGGTTGTAGTAGAGGAAATTGCAGTTAAAAGTACGCCATTTGAGTATAAAGCAGAAAATTTAAATCAATTAATTACAGATAATTATGCAGATAAAAATACTGATTTTCAAAAGTTACAGGAAATTTTGTTAGGAGATGAATTAGTAAAAATTCAACAGGATTTAAAAAAAATAAATCATCAAATTTACGATAATGATGAATTTATTAAGCTAATTTTACCACAAATTAACGAGATTTTGAGGCGTAAAATTTCAGAATCAAAAGAGGAATTTATAGAAGCAATTACACCAATTATTGATAAAACTATCTATAACCGAGTTGAGCAAGATAAAGATAGTATGGGTACGGCTTTAGCTGGTGCGGTTCCCGCAGCGATTTCCGAGCAAATTAGTGTCAATACAGATGAAGTTGCAGCGGCGATCGCACCAATCATGGGAGAGGCTATTCAAAAACAAATTGAATTAGAAAAAGATAAAATTGTAGATGCGCTTTACCCAGTAATTGGTAATACAATTTCCAAATATATGGGTGAGACTATTCAAGCGATTAACGAACAAATTGAAAATACTCTAAGTTATGAAGGCATAAAACGCAAGATTAGAGCCAAATTACAAGGAGTTTCTGAGGCGGAATTAATTGTTAAAGAATCAATATATTTTATTCCCCAAGCTATCTTTTTAATTCATAAAGCATCGGGTTTAGTTATTTGCGATATTCAACCTTCAGATTCGGAAAAGCTTGAGTCAGATATGATTGCGGGAATGCTGACAGCGATTCGCAGTTTTGCTAATGATTGTATGGCTCAGTCGGGGAATGTTTCCGAACTTCATGAGATTGATTACGGTAATTTTAAGATAATTTTAGAAGTTGCAGGATATTGTTATCTTGCAATTATTGTTAAGGGAAAGCCGCCTCAAAAATTTATTGCTAAAATGCGGCAAACTCTCAGCGAGATTATCACAAGTTATGGTAAATCCATAGAACAATTTGAAGGAGATTTAGAAACAATTCCAACTCAAGTAAATACTTTTTTAGAAAGTTTAAAAAATTTTGAGCATAAGAAACAAGCAAATAAAAATCAACTTTCTCCTCTTTTAATATTAAGTTTAGCAATTTTAGGTATCATTTTTATTCCTTGGGGTATTTGGCAATATCGCAGTGGTGTAATTCGTTCCGTTGAAAGTAAAACAGCTTTAGCTTTGGCTTCTGCGCCGGAATTATCAGTTTATCGTTTAGATGTCAAAGTAGATGGAGATAAACTCAAGCTAACAGGAAGAGTTCCCGATCGATATTTAAAAGCTAAAGCAAAACAAATTGCTGCTTCAACAGTTGCTAATTGGAAGATTGATAATCAAATTATTTCAGTTGAAGTACCAGTTTCACCAGTATTAACTTCAGAAGAAGTTAAACGAGTCGCGGCGGTTTTAAATCAGATAAATGGTGCGGGAATTTCCGCCGATTACAGTGATGGCAAAGTTTCTGTGGAGGGTAGTGTGATTAGAATTGCAGATGCTAAAACAATTACTCAAGCATTTGAAAAAATTCCTGGTGTAAAAACGGTATCCAGTACAGTACAAGTAAAACCTCTTTCTATTGGCGTTAGATTTTACTTTCAACATGAATCGGCCAATTTAGTTTCATTAGATTTAGACACTAAAGTTAAGCAGGTAAAAAGATTTATCAAACAGTATCCAATGCATAATTTAAAAATTATTGGTTATAGCTATTCTCCTAACGGTAGCTCAGCAACTCAAAATTTAGCAATTCAACGAGCAAAATCTGTACAGCAAGCATTGATTAAGCAAGGAATTTCTCCATCTCGGTTACAAGTTTTTGGTAAAAATAATTTACCTCCAGGAATAGATGCAAGCCAACCTTCATGGTTAATGCGCTGCGTTATTTTAGAACCTATTCCTAAAGAATGAGCAATTATCACTTACTGTAAAACTTAGGTGTATATCAACTACACATTCTCACAACTTACTCTGTAATTTTAATCTTTATTATGTCTACCATTTCTAAAAAAATCTGTCTAATTGGTGATTATGGTGTAGGTAAAACTAGTTTAATTCGTAGATTTGTTGATAGACAATTTAGTGATAAATATTTATCGACTGTAGGTGTAAAAATTTCTCGTAAATCTGTAGAAGCAACTGATTCACAGCAGCAAAAAAAACTTAAACTACAGTTATTAATTTGGGATATAGAAGGTAGTAATAAATTTAAGGGAATTTCTAAAAGTTACTTTCAAGGAGCTACTGGAGCAATTATAGTTGGTGACGTAACTCGTCCAGAATCACTAGATAATATTTCAGAACATCTTCAAAGATTTTTGAAGGTTAATCCCCAAGGTAAAGCCGCAATTGCTTTGAATAAATCAGATTTAATTGATGCAGAATTTTTAGAAAAATATAGATATCTTTATAGTTTCAGTAATAATAGTAGTTTTGTTTCAACTAATACAACTTCAGCGAAAACCGGAACAAATGTTGATGAAATATTTCAATCTCTAACACATTCAATGATTTAGTAACATGAATTCTTTATTTACAAATATATTATCTTTACGCCGTATTGAATATTTAATTATTAACGAACATTGGAAGATTATAGAATTATCTCCAAAAATAAATACTTTGGCTGATAGTTCTAATGAAATACAGGTGGGAAAAGATGTTAGGATTGGCTTTCCCGAATTAATTGGAGTTGAAGCAATTGCGAAGGATATTATTACCGGAGAACAAGATAATTTTGAACTTAAGGGAGTGATTAGGACTGAAAAATCTGTAAATCCAATTTATATTGATATTTGTATTGCTAACAATATCAAAAATAATCAAATTAGTAATGAGTTATTGATAGTTGTAGAAGATGTGACAGAACGAATGCTTCTCGAACAATCTTTAGTACAAGGAGCAAACGAAGCTAATCTTTTACTGCGAACTCTAACTGCTTCTAAGCAATATATTGACCAAGTTGTCACATCTATGGCAGATGCTTTGTTAGTAACAACACCATCTGGAAGAATTAAAACTATTAATAGAAGTGCACAAATTTTATTAGAATACGATGAAGTAGAAATTTGTGGTGAATCTATTTCTATTATCTTACGAGAAATAGAAAATTGGCAAGAAGAAATTGAACAAAGAGGCAACATCAAAACACCTTTATTTGGTCCGATAACTCCTTTAATTAAAGAAGTAGAAACCTTTTGTCAAACAAAAAACGGAAATAAAATTCCAGTAGCTTTTTCTTGCTCGAAAGTTCAAACAGAAATTGAGCATTTTCAAGGTTATGTTTACATACTGCGAGACATGACAGTACGCAAACAAGCCGAACTGGCAAAGCAAGAATTTTTAGCAATGATTAGTCATGAAATACGTACTCCAGTCGCAGCAGTAATTGGCATAGCTGAGATACTATTCAATACTGATTTAACAAAGCATCAAGGAGAATTAGTTGAAACTATTAGTAATAGTGGTAAAGCTTTATTAGAAATTATTAATGATATTCTTGATTTTTCTAAAATTGAATCAGGAAAGCTTGAATTTGAAGAAGAACCTTTTCATTTAATCAGTTGTATTGAAGAAGCTATTTCTTTATTAGCTCCAAAGGCAAAGGAAAAAGGTTTAGAGCTTATTTTTTCTCATAATCCCGATCTTCCACAGCTTATTATCGGTGATATTAGCCGACTACGGCAAATTTTAATTAACTTACTTAGCAACGCCATTAAATTTACTGAAACTGGAAGTGTCGAAATTTCAGTCACAAGTAGGAAACGTCAAGTTATTGGTAATGAAACAAAAGATTGCGAAATTCAGTTTGCAGTTAAAGATACTGGAATTGGAATCCCAAGGAATCGCATCGATCGTTTATTTAAAGCCTTTAGTCAAGTTAATTCTTCTATCACTAGAAAGTATGGCGGTACGGGTTTAGGGCTGGCTATTTGTAAACAATTGAGCGAATTAATGGGTGGCAAAATCTGGCTTGATAGCGAGCTAAATAAGGGTAGTACATTCTATTTCACTATTACAACTCGAGTTATTCAAACACAATTAAGTAAAGAATGGGAAAGGGAATCTAATGAATCGGATGTTATCACCATTGGAGATGAAGTCGGGGTGATTGATACGACTATAGCTGAACAATATCCCTTGAAAATACTTTTAGTAGAAGACTACGCAACCAATCAAAAAATAATAACTTTAATGTTACAGCAAATGGGTTATCAAGCAGATATTGCTAACAATGGCTTGGAAGCTCTTGCAGCATTGCGCCGTCATTCCTACGATGTGATATTAATGGATATGCAAATGCCCCAGATGGATGGTATGACTGCAACACAGCAAATTATTCAGGAGTGGGAACCCTCTGTACGCCCCCGAATTATTCTATTAACTGCGAGTATAATCTTACGTAAGAGTACGAGTGATTTACCATATGGTATTGATGATTATCTTGCTAAACCTTTTCGCATTGAAGAATTGGTGCAAGTACTTACTAAGTACCATCTTAATAAAGAAAATTTCCGTAAAGTAAGCGATATTAGTGAAATAGAATCTCACAATCAAAATGATTCTATAATTGATGCTACTGCATTACAAGAAATTTATCGTATCGCTGATTTTAATTGTGCAGTTAATGCTAGAGAATTTCTCATAGAAACTATCGATGACTATTTAGAAGAAACTCCAAAATCTTTACAAGATATTCAAATCGCATTCAATAAAGATAATTTCAAAACTCTTCAGCGATTGGCTCATACTCTTTCTTCTAGTAGTGCTACATTAGGAGCAAGTAAGTTAGCAGATTTATCTGCACAATTGGAGATGATGATAGTAAGTGAAATGTGGCAGAGCTTACCAGAGCAAATAGCTAAGGTTGAAGCTGAATATCTCCATGTAAAAGGTGCTTTGCAGCAAAAGCGGGAGAAATATTAGATTAAAGTTAAGAGGTAAGAGTTAAAATGTAATACCTAGTTCATCACATGCCATAGCTTTTTCTTGCTTTCCAACTCACGCGATGTTATTATCCTGTTATTTCAAGCTTGCTGTGAAGCAGGTTTAATTCCAACTGCTTTACCGCAAGATTCAAGTTCTTCTTCTAATCTTCTCAAGTCATGCAGCGTATTACTTTAGAAGAACCAAGCTTGATTTATATTACAAGTTTTTAACTCCAAAGTCCTCCAAACCCGGCGATCGCTATTCTATAGTTACCTTCACAGGAAGTAAAGTCGATTACAATAAATTACATTTTCTCGAAAAAAAAATTATTTTTTGCCGACCTTTTTCTGGTAATATATTTTATGTGAAGTGTTTTTTATATAATGGTAATATTTGTAATTTTTAAAATTTTCAGTAGATTCCCATTATACAAATATATTTTATCTCTATAATTATCATCCCACACTAAGAGCATTTTTTTCGTCGCAGCAAATAAATTGACTAAAATTTTTTCAACACCGAAGAAGAAAAGTTGTACTAGACATAAGATTCATGTTGCAATGTTAACTAAATAGAGTGATATAACATCGAGTTTTTCTGCATAAAAATACGTAAATACTCAATTATGTGCGAGATAAAACACATTTCGTACTTAAGACTTTGGTGTTTAACTTCTCACCTATATTTATTGAAAGTTAATCCAAACTCTTTTCTCCACCTCTTCACCTGTGCTTCTAAATCTTCCGATAAGCATTTATCAAACTGCGGATAAATAGGTAATCTCGGTAGTAAATTCCAACTATCTGGATCTAATATTTCTCGTAATTCCTGTTCTTGAATATGGGGATAATCGGGATTTACTTCATCTTTAGGACTAATTCCACCCAAATCTCTAGCACCTGCTTCTATACAAGCGAGCAACCATTGCTGATCTTTAACTAAGTTTGGCGGAATTTGAATTGTAATATCTACTGGTAAAATTTCCCGTGCTTTCTCAATTATCTTTGGTAATTGATGCGGATTAAAAGGTACAGCATCAAAGCTTTGTTGACTTCCCGGACTGTGTGGTTGTAAGATTACTTCTTGAATATTTTTGTAGCTTTGATGTAATTGAGAAATTGCTTCTAATGTATTCCAGCAATCTGTTTCTGTCTCTCCAATTCCTAATAGCAATCCGGTTGTAAAAGGTATCTTTAATTCACCAGCCCACTGTAATTGTTGTATCCGTAATTCTGGTAATTTACTTGGTGCATGCTTATGAACAGTTTGCAATAAAGCCGGTGTTAGTTGCTCCAACATTAAACCCATTGAAACATTTACTTTTTTCAGCTTTTGCATTTCCTCAAAACTTAAAGGACCTACATTTGTATGGGGAAGAAAACCCATTGATAAAGCTAATTCACATAAATCATAAATTAATTTAAACCATTGCTCGCGGCGTGGAGAATGTGGATGAACTTCTCCACTAAGTATTAATATTTCACAAACATTTTGATTTTGAAGTCTTTTAAAAATATCTGCTGCTATTGATAAAGAAAGTATAGGACTATTTCCAGGCTCGGTACGAAAATTGCAGTAAGTACACCTGTTAAAGCATTCATAGGTAGGAACAATAGTATATGCAGGGCTATAGGTAACTATACGAGAATCGGAAAATTGCATAGAATAGGGTAATTAAAAAATAATCTTAATCTGTTATTTATATTGCAATATTTTCATTGTAAAGACAAATTATATGAACAACATTAAGTGACAGAAGTAGAATTATTATAAAGGGCTAGCATTCTTATGCCTTGGGTTAAACAATATTAGGACTTACGCAACCGGCACATTTTCCTCGTAGGGTGCTGTGACACTATGCTTGATTGTAAACAAAAAATTCAGCTTTTCGTGTCACGCACCAACCAGGGTTTTGTGACAATTGCGTAAGTCCTGAATATCAAAAAAGTACCCGTTTGAGTACTTTTGTATGAAAAGCAGTTTTTCTATAATAAATACATAACCGTAAGCGAATTTTAGTACTGTTGCCATTTTAAGGCGAAGACTGTAAAAAAAATAATTTGTTTACAGGATACATTTAATTATGGAGAACAGAAATCTCGGCTTGATTTTAAAGATGGCTCAAACGATAAATCCTCAGATTTATCCTGGGCGAGAGTTAAAAATTGAATTAGAAGAATTACGCCAACTTCCCGAAGGTACTTTAGGCAGAGAAGTAGCCCGGTTTTACGATGATAACGGCTTTGAATCCCTCAAGTCTGGTGATTGGATACAGCAAAATCACAATGCTTCACAGGTTATTTCCGGACTTTCTCTATCAAAAAGCGATGAGTTTATATTGCAAGCTTTTACTCGTTCTCAAGTTTTTCGCCATTCTAGTGCCATACTTGTTTTAGGGATTTTACTTATACATAAATGTAATTTAAAAGAGATTACTTATGCTCTTAAAAATGGCAAAATGGCGATAAAATTAATTCATTGGGATATTGAATCTGACTGGGCTACTCCTTTAGGTGAAGCCAGACAAAAATTGGGAGTTATAAGTGATGAGTTATGAGTTATAAATTAGCATTTTGGACTCGAAAATCATCAACAGAGAATATAATTTACTTTCCCCATGCAATAGAAAGTAAAAATTAGGTCTCAAAAATACACAGTATTATTCACAACTCATAATTCCTCATTCATAACTATTTTTCACTGACAACTGATAACTGTTGCTTGGCGTAAATATTTTTCAGATGCTTTTTGACTGTATTGATAGTGATATAAAGCTCATCGGCTATTTTTTGGTAAGAATAGTTTGCTCGACGCAATAACCAAACTTGTGACTCTCGTTCAGTTAAATCATATTTTTTCGCTTCTGAAATCGCCATACTTCGGTTTGTCTGTTCGCTATCTTCTAAAGTAACTAGTAAGTAATTGTCACCACTTTCATGTGGTTGTAAACATCTTACTCTAATACGTATTTTTGCTTCTGTATTTATCTCAATTTCTGATTCCATAGATATCTTTGTATTCGGGAATAGTTTGCAGTTTTCGCTTAAAGATTGACAAATACGCCGAATTTCCTTCGGTATTTGACCTTTATCAATCTGTGAGGTTAATTGCTGACAAATACAACGCGCACGCTCGTTAGCATGAACTAATTCACCTTGTGTTGTCACCACCAAAATCCCATCAACAAAGCTTTCAATTACAGCTTGCATCAGATGCAGTTTGGATACAGGCTGTTTTTTTTCTGGTTTTGATTTTTTCTGGTAAAATTTATTTCTATAGGTGGATGCAATATTTCGATTTTGCGCTATAATTGAGAGACTCATCATTTATCCCCTTTAAAATAGTAAAAAATAAGTTTGACTGAAACTCTTTAGCTGCATTGTGATGCTTGAGATTCTGTATTCGCAATGATTGAGCAGTAAACCCCTAAAGAATATTGAAGTCAGTGAAGGTACAGTGAAGTTTAGGGAATTTCACTGAAGTAGGGTGAAGTTTTTCTTTAGCTAAGCAATACAATATGGTAAAGAGATTGATAATGACTGTATTGCTACACCAGCTTAGAAGAATTTACTGGGGAGCTCTGCTAAATGAATTTACTGAGCATTGATAAATGGTTTGGTATTGAACATCAGCGCAGGTATATTTCTCTTTTGAAAGGAAGAGTAGGTTTAACACGCCGTCGCGCTCAATGTTTTGTGAAGTTATGGGCGTATTTACTGTTAAAACAACAGCAAGAATTAGGAAACACAGTTCAACCTTTAACGGAACTCTCGCTACCTGAAGGTTTTGTTTCTTGCACCCATCGAGAAGCCAACGAACTATTTTACGCAGAAGAGGATAGAGGAAGCGAGCGTGCTGCGGGAATGATGATTGATAAGTTGGTAGCTTTGGGACTTATTGAAAAAGAATTTGATGGCAATAATACTTGTATTCGCATTTGCTTTACATTGCCAGATATTAATGAATCTACAGAAGTTGCTAAACCAGTAGAGCTTGTTACCGATAGCTTTAACCCCCGCACCGACGCTATACCACTTGCGACTTTTTTAGCCCGTAACTACGATTGGATGAACAAAAAAAACACTGCAGCACCCCAGATGATAGCCAGAAAACTGCGTATCTGGGCAAATCTTTATGTAAAAGGCATGCGGGCTTTACGTCGTTGGGATACTCAAGACGCTGTTGGTATTAGCATTCTTTATCCTGTTGCTTCGGAATCTGAGGAGAACTTTTTTCTACCTCCGAGTAAAAGTTTACATCTGAGTACTGCTAGCCAAATCGATCCCTTTAATATTGCAAAACCTGGAGATGAGGATTGCACTTCCGTTTTTGCTCGTAGCTTTCAAATAGATCCTAAGTATTTGCAGCACGAGAGTTTATGTCAATTTTTGGAGGATACCAAGCAAACTTTGATTAATATGCAAGAGGATTTTCCCAATCTTTGCGATTTATATACCTTAACCATCAACCCGTTTGGAGAAAGTCTAGCATTAGCCTTGGGTTTTCAGAAAACTAGCCAAGATCTACAGATTTATTGGTTGTATATGGCGTTGGATAAGTATTTAGCCCTCGATATTGAACAAGCCGTATCAAATCTTAAACTTAATTGATGTTTATACTCCTAAGTCTCTGACTTTAATTTATGGGAATATAATTTTGTTTATATTAGCTGCTTATCCTTACACAGAGGGCTTTTTAAGCGATATTGATTGCGAATTTGGCAGCCTTATATACAATTTATTTCTGAAAAAGCTTTACAAACTGAAATATTTGTTTTAGTATAAGTACATAGGTTAAAAGACCTACATAATCATAAAAAACGCAATTATCCGAACCATGACAACCACATTACAAAGACGCGAGAGCGCGTCAGCGTGGGAACAGTTCTGCGGATGGATCACCAGCACCAATAACCGTTTATACATCGGTTGGTTTGGTGTATTGATGATTCCTACCCTCTTAGCTGCGATCACCTGTTTCATCATCGCTTTTGTTGCAGCACCTCCTGTTGACATCGATGGTATCCGCGAGCCTGTTGCAGGTTCCTTGATCTACGGAAACAACATCATCTCTGGTGCAGTTGTTCCTTCTTCTAACGCTATCGGTTTACACTTCTACCCAATTTGGGAAGCAGCTTCTCTAGATGAGTGGTTGTACAACGGTGGTCCTTACCAGTTGGTATGTTTCCACTTCTTGATTG
>ERZ1740059.197-NODE-197-length-33035-cov-5.295846_pt1 | contig 33035 bp, 32 predicted proteins | sample MGYA00581744_ERZ1740059 | MGnify/ENA primary metagenome ERZ1740059 (study PRJEB43018, sample SAMN04849738) | marine metagenome | isolation source: floating plastic debris | place: Pacific Ocean | collected 2008-08-28 | study: EMG produced TPA metagenomics assembly... | reverse complement strand
CGAACTTCTCTTTGTTGAAGGTCACCTCAAAGAATTCCTGAGACTGGTGGAACGACGCCAAGTGGTAGTGCTTTGATACGTCCTGCATACCAAAGTCACGGTCAGACGTCGGGTTGTTGAATTCCGCCGCGTCGATCAGGCCGGACTTCATCGCAGGCTGAATTTCACCGCCGGGCAGCTGCACAACGGACATGCCCATCTCGAGCAGAACGTCGGCTGCCAGACCAACTGTACGGTACTTAAGGCCGTCCATCTGGCTTGCGTCTTTGATCTCTTCTTTGAACCAGCCCATCGGCTGAGCAGGCATCGGAGAGTTGAAGAAGGACACAACATTAAGGTTGAGGCTCGCCATAAGCTCGTCAAAGAGCTCTTGACCGCCACCGTAGTAGACCCAGCCCAGCACTTCCTGAGAGGACCAGCCAAAGCAGGGGCCCGTGCCAAACAGCGACGCCGCTTTGGACTTGGAGTACCAGTACGCAGGTACGTAGTGTGCAGCGTCAAGAACGCCTCTGTGCACAGCGTCCTGCATCTGAGATGTTTTCACAACGGCGTTCACCGGCAACAGCTCGATCACAAGCGACCCACCGGACATAGCGTTGACGCGGTCCACGTAGGATTGCGCGTTTTCCAAGAAAATACCGCCGCCCCAGGCAGCCTGCATTTTCAGAGTTGTGTGACCATCTGCAAGAGCAGGCGTGGCCAGAGCGCCGGCACCAGCCACGGCTGTGCCGCGCAGAAAGTTTCTGCGGTTCAAAGTTTTGGACATATTACCTCCCATCGGTTTTCCGTCCCATTTTCTATGGCGACGTCGCGCAACCCCCCTCCCGAGGGGCTACGGTACCTGATCGCGCGCCTTTCGGCAGAGGTGTCTTAGTTGTTACGCTGGGTAACTTCAAAGCGTTTTTTTGGATACCGGGCCTGTTGCTCGTTCAAATTATAGTTTTCGAACTAGGGGCGACACAACATTGCGTCATTCAGCCCCTCTACATTCCAAAAGTTACCCAGATCTCGGGTAAAAACGGCTCCGTCTTGTAAGCGAGCTGCCATGATGCGGGACCAATTGCCTGTGGCCAGGATCATTTCAGGCCCGGCCCCGCAATCGCGAATGCCGCCCACAATATAGGGCCAGCCGATCTTATGGTTGGAATACCCTTGTTGCGCGGCAACCTCGGTCAACGCGTTGTTCCGGAAGCGCCAAATGCGCAGTGTCTTGGCCAGGTGCGGTCGATCGATATAGGCGATCTCCACATGTCCATCGCCATCGAGGTCTGCGGCGCCGACGGGGGCCAGCCACCGAAAGGACGTGCCAATATAAGGCGTGTACGCGATGAGCTGGAAATCTTCGCCCAACTTTGGATAACCGTAGATCTCAAGCCGCGCGCCCTGATGGATATGAGAGGCAACGGCAATCACCTCGTTCACGCCGTCGCCGTCAAGATCCGCAAGGCGCGGCTCTGTGTCTTCAAACACGCGGTCTGGACCGGCCAAGACAGTATCACATATCACACGGGCGCCATCATCATAGCGCACAAGAAGGCCGCTGGCCTCGATCGCATCGCCCAGGACGCCGTGCGCATAGGCTTTCGTTGCACCAAAATAGCGGGTCGATACGACGGGACCTTGCTCAGATGTCACAACTTTGGAAAAGGGTGGCGGGGCAGGGCGATCGCATCCGTCTTCGAGGCCACGCGCGTCATCCAGCACTTGACCTGCTGCCGGGTCCGCGAACAGCAAGACACAGCATAGGAGGGCGGACCTCACAATTGGCGTTCCGGCATTTGCACCACAAGACCGTCCAGTTCATCTGTGACCTTGATCTGGCAGGTCAGGCGAGATCGTTGTGGATCTGGGTCATAGGCAAAATCCAGCATGTCTTCTTCGAGGTCACCCAGGCTGGGCATTTTATCGACCCATTTGGCATCCACGTAGACATGGCAGGTTGAGCATGCGCAGGCTCCGCCGCAATCGGCCTCAATGCCGGGGATGTTGTTGTTGCGCGCGCCCTCCATCACCGTGAGCCCGTTTTTGACGTCAACACTGTGTTGGGTGCCGTTGTGCTCAATATAAGTGATCTTGGCCATCGTTTTGCCGGGTTCCGTGTCCGCTAGTGTCCATCTAAAGCATGTGCGCGTGTTTGCAAAACCCTGTGATGGGTTTTGCAGGCGGTTTGCTATGTGACTGGCGCGCAGAGTGTCGCGAAACGCGGCGCAAAACTCCTGTGGTTCACGCCCTTCGTTTTGAAGTGACGTATCAGGTCAAAGGCGAATGGCTTTGATCGGATTGCCCAAAAGGAGGGGCTTGCGCAGCTCGCAAGATGTTCTATTTTTGTTCTATGAGTTTTATCACACCAACACCTAGCCCTTTGCGCCCCTGGCCCCGCCCGCCCGCGGCGCTCCCTGCAGAGCGGTTGGATGAGCCGCCAGCGGGCGCGCGCATCACTGTGGCGGGGTTGGTGATCCTGCGACAACGCCCCGGCACGGCCAAGGGCGTGATTTTTCTGACGTTGGAGGATGAGACGGGCGTGATCAACGTCGTCGTTTGGCGCGCGCTTTATGAACGGTTCCGCCGGGCTGTCATCGCTGGCCGGCTTTTGCGCGTCACCGGGCGATTGCAGCGCGAAAATGCGGTGGTTCATGTCGTGGCCGAAGAGATTGAAGATATCTCGCCCATGCTGGATCGGTTGCTTGAGCCCGAAGACAGACTTCCCAGAGTCGTCGAAACCGGGTAAACTGCCCTCAAAACAACGCCCAAAGCGGCGACTATGAGGCAAATGAGCATGTCCAAACATCGGTTTACGACCGCCATTATGGCGGGTTTTGTCCTGAGCGCGTGCGCGCCAAATGTCTATGAGTTGATCCCAGATGAGGTGACCTCCCGCAATGTCGCACCTCCGGGGGCGGCACCGGGCACATGCTGGGGCCGGGATGCAACGCCCGCGGTGATTGAGACCGTGACCGAACAAGTGATCCTCGAAAAAAAGGCTTTACCCGTTTATCAGACCGAGACGTCGCAAGAGATCGTCACCCCGCGTGAAGATACGTGGTTTGAAACGCCGTGCGATGATGTGATGACGCCGGAATTCACGGCGACCTTGCAGCGTGCTCTGAAGGCGCGCGGCCACTACCAAGGCGCCGTTAATGGCCGCATGGATGGGCGCACCCAAGCTGCGATCCGGGCCTATCAAAAACCTCAAGGCCTCGATTCCGGTATGCTTTCTTTGGCGGCGGCGCGCCAAATGGGCCTCATGCAGGTGGATCTGGAAGATGCGGGCATAGACATCCCGGACGTTGCTGTCGCAGAATTGGACGGCACAGAGGTGCATGTCAGTCCGATCTTGGCCTCTGAACCTGTCGCTGAAACGGCCGCCGCCGCTGCGGCACGGCTTGCCGAGGAACGCGAAGCAGAGCGTTTGGCCGCGATTGAGCGTGACAAGCAGGCTCAAGAAGAGGCCGCCAAACGCGCCGCGTTGCGCGCAGAAGAAGAAACGCGCGCAGCAGAAGCCGCCAAACGTGCTCAGGCAGAGGCGGCAGAACTGGCCCGGATCGCAGAAGCGAAGGCTGCCGAAGAGGCCAGACAAGCCGCGGAGCGTGACGCGCAAGAGGCTGTAGAGCGTGAGAAAAACAAGCGCGCCAAAGAACTGGCACAGGCGTTGGAAGAGGAAAAGGAACGCACCGGCGGCACGGTGTTTGAGCCGCTTCCCATTTCATCTGAAAGCTACTGACATCGCTGGACTTTCATCGCTCCGCTGTTGATACTTCTCGTGTGCGGCGCGGAGAGCGAGATGGTTCAATTCACCGGAGAAGCGGAGCTGGGCCATCCCTATTGGTGGGAGGCGGCTCCGCCCAGACCTGCCCAGGATCCTCTCCCGGATCGGTGTGATATCCTGGTGATTGGCGCAGGCTATGCCGGGCTTTCTGCGGCGATCGCGGCGCATGATGCGGGGGCCAAGGTGGCCGTTGTCGATGCAGGGGATCCCGGTGCCGGCGCGTCCAGCCGCAATGGCGGCATGTTCGGTGCGCATCCACGGCTGAGTTGGACGCAACTCTCAAAACGGTTTGGATCTGATGTGGCCGATGGCGTGTTTGCGGAAGCCGCTCCGGCGCTCGATTGGGCCAAGGCCCTCATTGGCACAGAAAAGATCGATTGTGATTTGCAACAGACTGGGCGCATGCAACTGGCATGGACACCTCAGCATGCGCAAGGACAGCGCACATTGGTGCGCGCCGTATCAGAGAAATCTTGCGTGGCGGTTCAAACGCTTTGCGAGACGGATTTCCGCCAGGAGATCGGGACCAAAAAATACCACGGCGCGATCATGTTTCCACAGCATTGCGGGCTGCATCCGGCGAAGTTTCACGGCGGGTTGCGGCAGGCCCTAGAGAGGCGCGGCGTCCCTATTGCCGGTCAAGCGGAGGTCACGCATCTGCGCCGGGATGGACACCGCTTTGTGGCGCAAACACCGAAAGGAAAGGTGACGGCGGACAAAGTGATCCTTTGTACCAATGGCTACACCACGCGGGCCTTTCGTTGGCATGTGGCGCGTGTGTTTCCCCTGCCGTCCTACCTCATCGCCACAGAAGCTTTGCCGTCCAATCTGATCGGTCATCTGGCCCCCGGGCGGCGCATGATGGTTGAGACGCGTGCCCGCCACAGCTATTTCCGCATTTCGCCGGATGGCACGCGGATCCTGTGGGGTGGGCGCGCCTCTATGAGGCCGCTTCACATGCGTGAGGCTGCGCGCCGGTTGCATGCTACGATGACGGAAATCTGGCCGGAGCTCAGAGATGTGAAGCTCAGCCATGCCTGGTGGGGCAACACGGGCTATAGTTTCACCCATATGCCCCATGTCGGCGAGGATCGCGGCCTGCATTATGCCATGGGATTTTCCGGGTCTGGAACCGTTATGGCACCCTATCTTGGGGCCAAAGCCGCTTGGCAGGCTGTGGGTGATCCGCGCGGTGAGACGGCGTATACGGCCACGCATTTCATGCGCCATATCCTGCATCCGTTTGCGCGCCCGCATTTTCTTTACGCGGTTGATGTTTGGTACAGGACCGTCGTCGATCGCTTAGATAATTGGCGGGCGGGATAGGGCGGCTCGCCGCTCCCTCCGGTCGTGTCTCGCCAGACGCGCCTTGCCAAGTCATGTAAAACGCCCCGCCGGGGATCCGGCGGGGCGCAGTGTTGCGTTAGATTGCTCTATTTATGGTCGCGATACTTGGCGGCTTCGGTTTTTTGACCAACCGCCAGTAGAACAACGGAAACCACGATGGCAATCAGGGTGAATATACCTGGTGTCGCAGTGCCGAAGCCCATAAAGATTGCGCCCGATACACCTTCCCAGGTGCCTTGTTCAAATGGAAATCCCATGAGTTCTATCTCCTTTTAAGTGGAGGCTGGCGGCGATACCGCGATGCCTTCTGGATAAGCCTGAGCCGGTACTTTGACCGTGTCGAGACCTGCGATTTCGACCGCTTCTGGAACACGAAGCATACCCAGCATTTTTAGGATGAGCGATGGCACGTAGCCTGTGATGAAGCCAATGTGAACGAACACGACAATGCCGACGAGCTGGCCGATAAAGCTGATCGTTGGAACCGCGTCACCTGAGAACGCAGCAGCTTCGCCCAAGGCTGGATACCCTGACGCGAAAATACCAAGCAGCAGCATTCCGTAGACGCCCATTGTTCCGTGCACGGTCACCGCTCCAACCGCGTCGTCGATGCCCATGTTTTCCAATATCGACGCTGCAGGCTTCAACAGAATACCCGCGCTGATTGCGATCAGGAACGTCAGCGACGGCCAGTAGATATCAAGACCAGACGCTGTCGAGATCAAACCGGCCAGAGCGCCGGACATCATCCAAAACGGATCACGTGTGAAGGCCCAAGCCCCAATGATCCCACCACCGACAGCCATTAAGATGTTGAAGCTCAGAGCACTCAGGTTGCTGGGCGTTCCGTAGATTGTGTTCCAGTTGCCGGACCAAGACCATGCCTCACCACCGACGACAAGACAGCCCATCAAAAAGCCCCAGAAGCCCACGACGATGAGCATGAGACCCGTGGCAGTAAAGGGCAGATTGTGTCCGGCGATATCGTTTGCTGTGCCGTCTGGATTGAACTTTCCAATGCGTGGTCCGAGGTTGATCAGCACACCGAGCGCAAAGAAGGCTGCAATCGCGTGCACCAAACCTGCCGCTCCGAAGTCATGCACACCCCACTGTTGGATCAACCAACCGTCTGAGTGCCAGCCCCAGGCCGCACCCAAAGTCCAGCTAAATCCGCCCAGAATGATCGCGAGGATCACAAACCCGACGGTCTGGATGCGTTCGATCACAGCCCCTGAGAAAATCGAGGCCGTGGTGGCTGCAAAGAGCGCGAATGCCCCCCAAAACACGCCGTCAATCTGGTCTTCGGTGTTGGGGCCCATGAATTCTGCCGAAGGTCCCCAAGCCCAAGCGATCGAGTTTGCATATTCCGCGCCGGAGATACCATTGGGACCTGCAGAAAACGAAAATCCGGTCGGGAAGCCCCAGTACACCCACCATCCGAAGAAATAGAAGGCAGGGATCACGAATGCGAAAGCCAAGATGTTCTTCACACCCGAGGACAAAGCGTTCTTTGCCCGCGAGGCGCCCATCTCGTAGGCAAGGAAGCCCGCGTGAATGATGATCATGAGCGGAATTGTTAGATAATAATAGAGCTCTGCGAACATTGTGTTCGTCAGATTACCCTTCGATTCAATCGCGGCAACCTGTGCCGCTAGCTCGGCGAGCTGTTCTTCCATCGTTCATATACCTCCGTGCCAAATGGCAAGTTCCGTGATGGTCTTTTGTTTTGGTTGTAAGTGTTGGTGCACCCACCCCTGTGATGCGCAGCTTTCCCCCTTTCATTCAAACGGGTATTGCAGAGCAATTGATGCCAATTACCCCGCCGTCATCGATTTTCTTGCATGACGGTAATAATTCTTTCCCTGCACGGCAAGCGTCGCGTGCTGTTTGAATAGGCACATGAAAAGCAGTGCTTAAAAAACAGACCAATGCACGGCGCTCACTACAAGCTCAATGGGATTGTCGACTGGCGAAAGTGGGTTCTCATACGTCGCGGTTTTTGAAAAGACATGCTGAGTCGGCCGTTTGACAGCAAAGACGGACGCGGTTAGCGGCCAGACATCACGATGCCAGCATCGGTTAAAAACAATGGGTAGTGGGAGCTGAAGCCAGCGTGTAGCCGCGTCGGTCATAGACCCACGCGATGCCCAAATTGCCTCATGCGGCATCGGTCAAACGGCGGGGCTCATCTCCTCGGCCAGTGCCTTTGCCGCAACTTTGTAGGCGGCTTCTGTATGGGTAAGGTCGTCTTCGGTCAGTGCCAGGCAGGGATAGGTTTTGCCTGGAGACTTAAACAGGCCTTGCTCCCGCAACACAGCATTGAAGCGGTTGGACGATTTGGTGTCAGATTGCAGCACGTCGCGATAATCCCGCACATCTCTGCCTGTAAAGACCAGCTCAAAGAGCGTCGGATCGCCTACAACACGGTGGGGAATGCCGTGCTCATCAAGTGCCTTCGTGGCCGCACACATCAGGCGATTGCCAAGGGCGCGTAGCGTGTCGTATTGCCCGTCGCGGCGCAAGATTTCCATGGATTTAAGACCCGCTGCAGCGGCCACCGGGTTGCCCGAGAGCGTGCCAAGTTGCATCAGCCACTTGTCGGCGCCCACAACGGCCTTATCGAAGTGATCCATGATGTCCTTGCGCCCAACCGTGGCCGCCAGGGGGAAGCCTCCGCCGATGATTTTGCCAAGCGTGGCGAGATCCGGGGTGACGCCGTAAAGCTCCTGCGCGCCGCCGTAAGAGAAGCGGAAACCCGTGACCACCTCGTCGAAAATGAGCACGATGCCGTATTTGTCCGCCTCCTCACGCAGAAGCTGCAGGAAGCCCGGCAAAGGTGGGATAATCCTCTGTAAAGGCTCGACAATCATGCCTGCGATTTGATCGCCATACTCTGCCAGAAGCGAGCGGATATAGTCGAAATCGTTGAACGGGGCGATCAGCATTTCATCGGCAACCGACTGCGGAATACCTGCGCTGTCGGGAACCGCTTGAGGGAAGTTGACCATTTTTGCCGGCGCCAGCGACATTTGCGCCTCGGCCGACATGCCGTGATAGCCGCCTTCGAATTTGACGATCTTGTCGCGTCCTGTAAACGCCCGGGCGGCGCGGATCGCATACATATCCGCCTCACCCCCGGACGAGACATAGCGCAGCTGTTCGGCGCAGGGCACGGCGTTGCAGATCTCTTCGGCCAGCTCAATGGCGAGGGTGTTGTTGGCAAAAAAGGTCTGCCCCTTGGGAAGCTGTTCGAACACCACGTCCATCACTTCAGGATGGCTGTGGCCCAGCAACATCGGGCCAGACCCGATCAGATAATCGATGTATTCGCGCCCATCATGATCCCAGACGCGCGAGCCAAGGCCCTTTGCGATGAAAACGGACGGGTCGAAATTGCCAAATCCCCCGCCGGGCAGGACCTGTTTGGCCCGTTCGATCCACTCTGCTTGAGTGCCGATCTTTTCCATCTTCGCTCTCCTTAATCCAGAATGAGTTGTGGCGTGCCAAGCACGTCTTCGTTGACAGTTATACCAAGCCCAATGCCTTCGGGCGGCGAAATCCGGCCGTTGTCCCGTTTGGGCAGATTATGGGCCAGCTCCGGGCCCACGTAGTCGGCCAGATCGCAGGTGTTCAGGATCGCCCGCGCGGGCGTTGCTGCGGCCAGATGCAAGACGGCGGCCGTGGTGATCGAGCCGCCCCAGGTGTCTTCAACGCACATGCGCGTGCCAAGATAGAGACACAGATCGCGGGCCTGACGCATGGTGGACAAGCCGCCAAACTTCGACAGTTTGAGCGCCACGGCATCCATACAGCGCAGACGGTGGCCCTCGAGCAGCGTGGCGGTATCTTGGGCGTTTTCATCGAGCTTCATCGGCAGGCCAGTGGCCGCCTGCACGGACGCGCATTGGCTGAGCGTTTCGCAGGGCTGCTCCAGCATGATATCGAGATGCGCCACGGCGCGACCCACGCGCGTGGCCTCAAGCTGTGTCGATCCACCGTTCCAGTCGCCGTAAACGAGCGGGCCATCGCCGACAGTTTCACGCACTTTTGTCAGGCGTTCCACATCCGTCGTCCAATCGCCACCCGCCCCCAATTTGACCTGGAACTGCGTCATGCCTTTGGCTTGAGCGTCCGCTGCGATGCGGGCCATCTCATCGGGGGCAACGCTCGTGATGGAGTGGTAAAGCGGCATATCGGTCTGTTGCCTGCCACCGAGCAGTGTGTAGAGCGGAAGCTTCGCGGCTTGGGCCGTGATATCCCACAGCGCGGTGTCGATGGCCGACTTGGCGTAGCGATGGTCCAAAAGGTGGCGATTTAGTTTGTCGATGAGGGCTTCGGGTCCAACTGGGTCGGCGCCGATGAGGATGGGGGCCAATTCTGTCAGGGCAGGCGCGACACCGCCCGCGTAGGCCGGGAGGTAATGCGGAATTGGGCAGACCTCACCCCAACCGCTGATGCCTGCGTCAGTATCGACACGGAGCACAACGGTCGTGACGGTGTCGCAGGTCTTGCCGCCTGCCATGTAATAGGTCGCGTGGCTGGTAAGCGGCACGTGCCAAAGGGTGATGCGCGTGATTTTCATGAGCGGTCTCTTTGCTGGGATGTCAGCGGGGGCTGTCTGCCCCCCTGCACCTGCGGTGCATTCCCCCCGAGGATATTTTTGGCCAGAAGAAACATCGGGCTATGCCTCATAGACAGCGATTGGATCACCGAGGTGATCTGTGTCGGGTGTCACGCCCAAGCCCGGCACAGAGGGCGGCGTGGTTGTGCCAGCTGCGTTGCGCGCGCCTTGACCTGGAACCGGGTCGTGGGCGAGGTGATAGTGGCACAGCCATGAGGCGAGGCGGTTGGCCCCTGGCGTGGAACTTGCCAAATGTATAGCTGCCGTGTCCGCGAGCGCGGAGCCGCCCACGTCTTCGATGTGCATCTGCCAGCCGACAGAGACGCCAAAGTCGCGGATCCGACGCGCCTTGGTCAGCCCGCCCACGCGGTTGGGTTTGACTTTGACTCCTTCGCAGGCCTGGGTTTTCCAGGCGATGAGGTGGTCTTCGAATGTGCTCATGCATTCATCCAAGAGGATGGGGTTTGGTACACGCGCGGCCACATGGGCGCATTGCTCCCGGGTTTCGCAGGGCTGTTCCACCCAATCGCGGGCTTTCGTCGAATTGAGCACTTCGATCGCCACGCCGGGCGTCCATGCACGATTGACGTCGAAGGTGACGCGATGACCTTTGGGAAGCGCCTCGGAAATCGCTTCAATACGGGCGATATCCGCCCCAATGTCGCTGCCGCCCACTTTGGCGGAATGGACGGTGTAGCCGGTTTCAGCCGCGCGATGGATCAGGGCGATCATCTCATCGGGTGTGCCCGTCGAAATGGAGGAATTGACGAGCACAGGCGCCGCGTCTGCACCGCCCAGCAGTTGCCAGAGCGGAAGGCCCGCGACTTGGCCCATTATGTCCCAGCAGGCGATGTCTATCGGGGATTTCACATAAGGATGGCCGGGCAGGGCCACATCCATCACGCGGTTCACATGGTCGATGCTGCGCGGATCCTGACCCAGCAGGCTTGGCGCCAGCGTTTGCACGCCCGCGCGCAGACCAGGCCCGTGGGCGGGCAGATACGTCTCGCCCCAAGGGCAGCCTTCGCCCCAGCCTGATACGCCTTCATCAGTGTCGATGCGAATGAGCGTGCTGTCGAGGCGTTCAAATTTCAGCCGTCCGCCGGAAAGCCAGTAGGGCTCGGTCAGCGGCAGGTCGAGTTGCCAAACGGTGATGCGGGTGATCTTCATTTCAGTTCGAGCTCCACAAAGGCCATGGGGACGTCGCCTGCGTTGATCACGTTGTGCTCTACGCCTTGGTCTCGCCGATAGGCGGTGCCCGCCGGAACCGTGACCTCCTGTGTGGTGCCATCCGGCAGCTCAAGGCGCATATGGCAATCGGTGACCGCAGTGATCACGTAATCCATGGCGTGCACGTGCCAGCCGGTTTCCTGTCCCGGTGCAAAGTCAAATCGGGTCACCCGGACGCGGGCATCATCGATCAACAGTGTGGCGGTACATGTGTTGGTCATGGCGGCTTTAAGCCTCTTGCTGCGCGTAATCGGCGATGGGAGCGCCGAGACTGTCAAAATCGGGCGTCACGCCCAGGCCCGGTGCGTCACCGGCATAGAGCTTGCCGCCCTCGGTGGAGGGCCCGCCAATGCCGGTGGAGCGGGTGTTGGAGTTCATCAGATCGGTCGAGTTGATCAGGTAATCCTTGGGCGTGGAGGCCGCGAAATGCGCCACGGCAGCGCTGGTGATCTCTCCGCCCCAGGTGTCCTCGGAGACGACCGGAATGCGGTTTTCAACCAGAAAGTCGCGCACGCGACGCGCCTTTGAAAGGCCACCCAGATTGGAGATTTTGAGACAGCAGATTTCCGCGCCTTTATCGGCCACAATGCGTTGCGCGGCATGCAGGCTGGTCACGCATTCATCGAGCTTCAGCGGCTGCTCGGCCACGCGGCGCACCTGTTGGCACTCCTCATAGGTCTTGCAGGGTTGCTCGAGAATGAAGTCGAGATCTTTCGTGGCGCGGGCCACACGAATGGCATTGTCGACGCGCCAGCCTTGATTGGCGTCAGCCATGGCCTTCTCACCGGGCTTGAGCAGCGGTACCATCTCACGAATGCGGTCGATATCGGTGACCCAATCGGCGCCGACCTTGATCTGGAATTGACGGTATCCTGCAGTCCGATGCCGGTCGAGCTCTGCCACCGTTTCGGGAATGGAGCGTTGCGGCGCCACGCGATACATCGGTGCGCCGTCTGTCAGTTTGCCGCCCATGAGCATCCAAATTGGCTGATCCGTGGCTTTGCCCAGAATGTCCCAGAATGCGGCATCGAAAGGCGCTTTGGCGTAGCCATGGCCTTGTACGATGTGGTCCATAAGGCGTTCCGTGACAGCCACTTGACGGGGATCCTGGCCCAAAAGGTGCGTGGCAGCCAGGCGGGCAAAGGCTTCGACGCCTTCGGAATGGGCGATCATGTAGTTTTCACCGCAGGGTGTGAACTCACCACAGCCTTGCAGCCCGGCATCAGTGTCGATCACAACGACGGTGGATTTGGCAACCTCGATGCTGTTGCCCGCGCCCCAAGCATAGGCTCCATCGACGTAAGGCAAATCGGTTTTGTAAAGGCGGATGCGCGTGATCTTCATGCAGCGCACCTTTCGAATGAGTGCCGAGGGGATAAGGCAGACAAAACCCTCATCTCAGGCCTCGTAGGTGGCAATCGGGTTGCCGAGCTTGGTCAGATCTGGCGTGACGCCGAGGCCGGGTGCGCGCGGGGCCTCAACACCGCCATGACGAACTGGTGCGTCGAGGCTGGCGATCTGGGTGCCTACCATGGCGCGGGGATCAAGCGCGCATCGTAAAAGATGGCGCGGGGTTGACTGGGCCAGATGAAAAATCGTGGCCGCGGAGATCTCGGACCCGACCGTGTCCTGGATCGACATCACAAGGCCCGCAGCGGCGGCAATCGTGCGTTGGCGGGTCATGGCGGTGATGCCGCCTTGCTTGGAGACCTTAAGGCCAACCCCATCACAGATGTCACGGCGGATAGCGTCGATCAGATCGGCCTCGGATTGCACCAGCTCATCAAGCATGATGGGCAGGCGACACCGGGCACGGAGGGAGGCTGTCTCGGCCCAGCTGGAGCAGGGGGCTTCGAGCACGATGTCCGTGGCTTTGGGTAGTAGGGCCAGAAGACGCAGCACCTGTTCTGGGGACATGCCGTTATTGGCGTCGGCCTGAAACCACTCGCCTGGTTGGCGATCTGCAAGACAGGCGCCGATGCGCTCTGCATCCAGCATCGGCCCGCCATCGGCTTCAGATGCGCCAATTTTGATGGAGTGCCCCAGAAAGCCCGCGGCGCGATGATGGGCCACTTTGGCGCGCATCGCCTCAGGGCCGTCGCCCCCAATAGAGGAGATGACAGGAACGGCACCGGGCACACGGCCCCCCAACATGTCGCACAGCGGCAGACCGGCTGCGCGTGCCGTCATATCCCAACAGGCTACATCAAGCGCGCAACGTGCATCGCGATGGCCACTGAGCGCCTCCGACATAATATCCTGACGCCGATCGTGGGCGCGCGGGTCTTGCCCGATGAGCTTTGGCGCCAGCAAAGCGATGGCGGCTCTAGCACCGCCTGCATGCGAGGCGATATAGGTGGATCCAAACGGTGTCGTCTCGCCCCAGCCCTCTAGGCCGTCCTCGGAGACGATGCGCACGAATGTTGCGTCATAAGACGTGTACTCACGCCCGCCGGACAGGCGGTAGATGCCCCCCATTACAGGCAGGTCATGTTGGTAGATTTCGATCCGCGCGATTTTCATGCTGCACTCAGCGCCGGCGCATCGGCGAGCCCTTCTCCGCGCCAGAACACCAACGTCAAAATCGGGCTGTCATGGGTCATCATCGCGTGGGGTTGGTCGGACAAATGGAGGCATGTGTCCTCCGCTTTGAGAATGCGATCAGGCACGCCATCTGCTTTGAAGAGCGCCGATCCCGAAAGCACGGTGTAAAGCTCTTCCGCGCGATGCTGGTGGCGGGGATAATCAAGGCCGGGGCCCCAATAGCCAACTGTAATGCGGGTCTGATGGGTGATAAAGTGACCCTCCGGGCCAGCCAGCTCAAACCATCCGTAATTGTTGAGGAAATGCCGGCCCACCTCGTCTTGCGTATAGGTCAGGCGCCACTCGAGATAGGGCGATAGTTCCTGGAAGGCCTCAACAACGGGTGTCGATAAGGGTGTCGTACGGCCCGGTGCGACCCGGATGAGCTCTGTGGCGGGCAGGGAGCGCGGCGCACGCGGTTCATAGCGCAGATCATCGGGCCAGGGGCAAAACGCATGCACGGGTTGCAAAGCTGCGTGCCACGCTTTCACCGCCGACAGCGCGTCGTCAAAAAGCCCTTGCGGCGTCATGTAAGTTCCTCTGGATTGGTCCAGACGGGTTTGGTTCTCAGGTCACCGCGCCAGAGCACATAGGCGATGATCGGGTGCTCATGGGTGGTCAGCGCGTGGGGTACGTTGGAAGCGTGATAAGTGGTGGCGCCCGGACCGAGGAGGCGGTTCTCCTCACCTTCTTGATGAAATTCGCCTTCGCCTGCCACGACCAGATAGAGCTCTTCGGCCGGATGGTGATGCATTGGGTAGTAAAAGCCGGGCTTTTGATAAATGACAAAGCTGCGCATCTGCTCCGTGCCCAACGGGGTTTGATCGCCAAGTGTTTCAAAGCAGCCAAAGGAGGCATGCAGCGTCGGGCCAAACTCGGTGTCCATATAGGTTTCGCGCCAGACACCTGTATCGGCGGCGCCTGCAAACGCGTCACGCAGCGGTCGCATATGCTCAGATGTTGGGATCAATGCGCTGTCTTGCATCGCTTGGCAGAGAGGGTCGAAATGCGGGGTCGCCTCTTTGTGGAAGACATCTGAAGGGAAGGGACAGAACGCGCTGAGATCCGCGTTGTTTGCATGAACCGCGCGCAGTTCCTCAAGCAGGCTATCCCATCCCGGGCGGGTCACGGCAAAACCACGATATTGCCGGTGTGGCGCTTTTCGATGAAGGCGGTTTGCGCCTCGCGCAGCTCAGCGAGCGGATAGGTGGCCGCCAGCATGGGCTTGATTGAGCCGTCTTCGATGTATTGCACGATGTTGTGAAAAACCTTTTGCGGAATGATCGTCGATCCCGTGAAGGTCAGATCGCGCAGATAAAACGTGCGCAAATCGAAGTTTACGATGGGTCCAGCGATGGCACCTGAACAGGTATATCGCCCGCCGCGTTCCCGCGCCTCGATCAGCGCGGGCCAACCATCGCCGCCCACGACATCGGCAACCACGGTGACTTTCTCATCGCCCAATGCCTTGCGCAGATCTTCCGGCGCGCGGGGCAGCAGAAGATCGGGGTTCAATTCGGCCACATCCTTGTGCTTGGCTTCCGAGGCCAGCGCGATCACCCGCGCGCCGCGTCGTTTCGCCAATTGGATCAGCGCGCCGCCGACGCCACCAGAGGCTCCGGGGATCAAGACAGTGTCCGCCTCGGTGACATTGGCACGCTCCAACATGCCTTCCGCAGTAGAATAGCTGCACTGAAACGTGGCCAGCTGGGCGTCAGACAGATCGCTCTCCACCACGGCGACATCGCGGCGGTCAGCCATGGTGTATTCGGCGTAGCCACCGTTTTTCTCGGACCCGAAGTAATAGGTTTTGTCCATATTGTCCGGATCGTTCCAATCGCGGATCCATCCGTCGATCAGCACGCGCTTGCCTATGAGGTTTGGGTCTGCGTTCGTCCCCACGGCGATCACGCGCCCGACTGGATCGGCGCCTTGAATGCGGGGAAAAGTAATGGGTCGCCCTCCCCAGGTCGGATCTTCGTCGTCGACCTCGTCGTAGGCCCCGCCGGTGGTCGCTTCATCCACCGCTTTGGAATACCAACCAGACCGCGTGTTGACGTCGGTGTTATTGAGCCCGCACGCCCCCACCTTGATCACCACGTCTTCCGGCCCCGGCTCAGGCGTCGGCCAGTCTTCGTGCCAGTGATACATGTCCACATCGCCATGGCCTGTCAGCACCATCGCTTTCATTGTTGATGGAAGATCTGACATCTGTGGGGTCCTTCTTTTGTCTCACGCTCACCCGGATACTGCCGGCCTGTCGCGACGAAATGCGACAGGCCGAAGACGCTTAGGCGACTTCCAATGCGGCATCGGTGCGGGGGAGGAGGCTGTCCGCGTCATAGACCGGCGCATCCAGGATACGACCTTTGCGCGGATGGCCTGCGATGATGACCTCGATCTCGGCGCCTGCGACGTTGGCGTAGGGTTTGATATACGCGAAGGCGAGGATCTTGCCGTAGGTGTGTGCATAGGCCACCGAGGCGGTGGAGCCCACGACCTTACCTTGATACATCACGGCCTCACCGCCATGGCCGTCTTCGACGCCGTCGGCTTCGATCTCCATGTAGGCGCAGACCCAGGGCATCTCACCCTTGGTGGCCGCTAGTGCGCTGGCACGGGTGGGTTCTACGCCCAGATACGCTTTGTCGAGCTTGGCAAAGCGCATCACATCGGCCTCGGGCAGGGTCACTTCATTTGTCAGCTCACCCGCACCTTTGAACATTTTCTCCATCCGCATCGCGTTCATCGCGAAAGAGCCGTAATCCGCGATGCCATGGGCTTCACCTGCGGCCCAAAGCGCATCATAGACCGCCAAAGCGCCGTCACGCGGGATGTGGAATTCCCAGCCAAGTTCACCGGCATAGGACATGCGGAACGCCCAGATCTTGTGACCTGCGACGCTGATCTGCTGCGCCGTGAGCCAGCGGAACCCGGCATTGGTGAGATCAGCATCGGTGCATTTGGCTAGCACGTCGCGGGCCTTGGGGCCGTTGAGCGTGATCGCGGCCCAGTCGTTGGAGCGCAGAACGATGCGCACCGAATTTTCATCGAAAATTCGGCCACCAGCGTTGGCCGGCGATTTTTCTAAAAATCGGTTCTGTTCCAGATGATCCAGCAGACGCTGCTCAAAGAAGGCCGCGCAGACAAGGTAGAAGCGGTCGTCGGCAAGCTTCACCACCGTGGTCTCCAGCTCGATCCGTCCACGACGGTTCAGCATGTGGGTCAGGGCGATACTGCCCACTTTCTTCGGCAGTCGGTTCGCGACCAGGCGATCGAGGAAGGCCTCAGAATCCGGGCCCGCGACCTCGACCTTTGTAAAGGCAGAAATGTCCATAATACCAACGGCTTCGCGGACGGCCCTGCATTCCAGTCCGACCATTTCGTGGACTTCATTGCGGCGGAACGAGTAATGATCGCGCTGCTCCACGCCATTCTTTGCAAACCAACGTGGGCGTTCGTGGCCGAAGACCTCTTCGTAAACCGCGCCTTTTTCCTTCAGGCGCTCATAAAGAGGTGACGGTTTGATCGGGCGGCCCGCCAGACGGTTGAAATGCGGGAAGGGGATTTCGTGACGCAGGCAGTAGTCTTCTTCTGCTTTGATGACCTGCCAATCCTTGGTGGCATAATCGCCAAACCGGCGCGGATCGTACTCCCGCATTGAAATATCCGCCGCGCCGTGCACCATCCAGCGTGCCAGTTCGCGCGTCAGACCAGGGCCCCAACCGATACCGATTTGGGTGCCGCAGCAGCACCAGTAGTTGCGCACGCCCGGCGCCGGGCCGATCAGTGGGGTGCCATCGGGCGGATGGCTGATCGCGCCGTGGACTTCACGTTGAATCCCGAGTTCCGCAAAGATCGGCATGCGGTTCAGCGATTCCTCAAGGTAAGGCATGATCCGGTCGTAATCGGCGTCAAAGAGCCAGTTTTCGTATTCCCATGGGCAGTGATCATGCCAGACGGAATTGGGGTTCTCTTTCTCATAGATCCCGATCAGCCCACGCTTTTGTTCCATGCGGATGTAGCCAGAGACTTTTTTGTCGTCGCGGATCACAGGCAGCTCTTTGTCGAGATCTGCGAACTGCGGCACCGGCTCCGTCACGAAATAATGGTGCGTCATGGATGTCATCGGCAGCTGCAGTCCAGACCATTCGCCCATCTGGCGGGCATAGGTGCCGCCCGCGTTGACCACGTGCTCACAAGTGATCGTGCCTTTTTCGGTTTCCACGACCCATTCGCCGGTGTCGGCCTGCGTTATGTTGGTTGCGCGGCAATGGCGGATGATCCGCACGCCCTTTTGACGCGCGCCAGCTGCCATGGCCATGGTCACATTGGTCGGATCCACGTGTCCATCATCTGGCGTGTGCAGCGCGCCGATGACGCCGTCGAGATTGTAAAACGGGTGATTTGCCGCGATGTGGTCGGTGCCCACCAGCTCGATGTTGAAGCCGAGCGAGCGACCTACGGAAAGCGTATGGCGCAGCCAATCCATTTCGTCTTCTGTGTAGGCCAAGCGGTAGGAGCCGCAGCCGTGCCAAGTCACCGCTTGTCCCGTCTCTTCTTCCAACGCGCCAGAGTAGAGCCCAATGTTGTAGTCGACGCATTTGCCCAGCCCAAACGACGATGTGGAATGGGTGATCTGACCTGCGGCATGCCATGTGCTCCCGCTCGTCAGTTCTGCTTTTTCAAGAAGCACGGTGTCCTCTCCCCATCCTTCGTGGGCGAGGTGGTAGGCCAGGCCAGCGCCCATCACACCGCCGCCTACAATGACCACGCGTGCGTGGGTTGGGAATGCTTTCTCGGACATATCGGGCTTCCTTTGCACAGAGACACAAGTGTGAGTCGCAATTTTGTCGCGAATTTGCTCGACACCGTATCGGAACATCTGTACCATAGTCAATCATGAATGATACAAATGTACAATTATCGGTTCTCGACCGCCTCACGCAGGAGTGGGATGCCCTGACGCCGGAGGCGCAGAAGGCGGCCCGCTATGTGCTTGAAAACCCGGCAGATGTTGGGGTTTCGACTGTGCGTGAAATTGCCGAGGCAGCGCAGGTCAAACCCAACACCTTTGTGCGCATGGCGCGCCAGGTGGGATTCGAAGGCTACGATGATTTTCGCGAGCCCTTCCGCGACGCGATACGCCGTGGACAAGTGTCGTTTCCTGATCGCGCGCGCTGGTTGCAGGACATTCGCAAGTCCGGCGATCTGGGTGGGCTTTACGCTGATATGGTTGGGGCCGCGATCCAGAATATCGAAGAGACCTTCGCTGCGATCAGCACAGATGCGATGCAGCAGGCCGCCGAGGCCATTTGGTCATCGCGCCAAGTGTATACATTGGGCGTCGGGGTCAACAACGCCAACGCCCGCAACTTCACCTATCTGGCCTCAACGGGCATGAAGCAATTCCACGCAATACCGCGCCCCGGATCCACGGCAGTGGATGATCTGGCCTGGGCCGATGAGCGCGATATCCTTATCGCCATGACTTGTCGCCCCTATCGCACGGAAGTGATCGATGCCGTGCGTCTGGCGCGAGAGCAGAACATGACCGTCATAGGCATATCAGACAGCCCCGCCAGCCCGATCATTCTCACAGCGCACCACGGGTTTGTCATTTCAACAGACACGCCTCAGTTCTTTCCCTCGTCGCTCTCAACCGTCGCGCTTCTGGAAACATTGCTGAGCTTTGTTATCGCGGTCGCCAGCGACGAGATTGTCGACCGTGTCGAGAAATTCCACCTCCGCCGCCATCAACTTGGCATCTATCAAGAGGAGCCATGAATGAACGCACCCGTCACCCTTTCCCTTGATGCCAGGTACTATACGGACCCCGCTATTTTCGCCAAGGAAATGGACGGGTTGCTCAGCAACACATGGCAGTTCGCAGGTCATGCCAATGACATCCCCAAAGTGGGCGACTACTTCGCGTTTGAGATCGCAGGTCAGCAGCTTTTCTCGATCCGAGGGCGCGACAAACAGGTGCGCACCTTCTACAATGTATGCCAGCATCGCGCGCACGGTCTTGTTCAAGGCTCAGGCAATGCGCGCGTTGTCGTCTGCCCTTACCACGCCTGGACCTACGAACTCACCGGACATCTGCGCAACGGGCCTAATATCGGGTCCGTGCCCGGGTTCGAAAAAAGCACGGTCTGTCTCACAGAAGTGCGGACCGAGGATTTCAACGGCTTCATTTTCGTCAATCTGGACGATGACGCCGCGCCCATGGATGAATGGTTTCCCGGGGTGCGCGAAGAGATTGCCGAATACGTCCCAAACGTGCAGGAGCTGGCGCCTTTGGAATGGGTCGAAATCCCGGAAAAGTGCAATTGGAAAGTTTCGGTTGAGAATTACTCGGAATGCTACCACTGCCCGATCAACCACCAGACTTTTGCGACCGGGGTGATAAAGCCCGAAACCTACGACATTCAGCCCATGGACAGGGGGTACACCCTGCGCCACACGACTGAGTGTCAAAGCATGGAAAAGATGACCTATCCTGTCGATCTGTCCGTGCCCCATGCTGATGAGTATCGATCCTGGTTTTTATGGCCCATGGTCAGTTTTCAATGCTATCCGGGCAATGTGCTGAATACGTATCACTGGCGGGTCCATGACGTGGACCGGTGCACAGTTTGGCGCGGTTGGTACACGCCTGGCGGCCAGGACAGTGATGTCATCCGTAACCTGGCAATCCAAGACCGTGAAACGACGGTTGAGGAGGATATCCATCTGGTCGAGTCCGTCTATCGCGGCCTCAAGTCAAAGGGCTATCGGCCCGGGCCTTTGGTGGTTGATCCCAAAGGCGGTGTGAGCTCGGAACACTCTGTCCAGAAACTGCAGCAATGGATGCGCGAGGCCGTGGATGGTTGAGGCAGTGATTGGGGCGGTGGCTGAACTCTCCGGACGCTGTTTTTGCGGTCAGGTGACCTGGCGCAGCAATGGGCCGGTACTTTGGTCTGGCAACTGTCATTGTGCCAGCTGCCGTCGCGCCACGTCGGCGCCCTTTACAAGCTTTTTCGGGGTGCCCCGCGACAGCGTTTCGTGGCGGGGTCAACTATCTGATAATCTGTCATCAGGCGGACGGGTCACGCGGCAGTTTTGTGCCGCGTGTGGCACGCAGATGAGCTATAAAAATGTCATCTGGCCTGAGGAAATACATCTTTACGCGGCAACGCTGGATGATCCGGTGCAGGTCACGCCTCAAGCTCATTTTCACTACGCAGAACGCTTGCACTGGGTCGATATCGTCGATGATCTGCCAAAGTATTCGGGGTCTGCCGACACGACGGAGGCGCTTTAGATGCTGATGCCCGAAACCTGGCAGCCCGAGCACAAGCTCTTCCCTTATCAGGTGGGCTTCACCTGTCCGCCTTTTGACTATGATGCAGCCCCGTCTGATTTCCTGCGCATGGCGCCCGAGACGGTTGGTGTGCATGGCTGGATGCTCCACGCGCCGGATTACGCCCACGGGCTCGATCAGCGGAAGGCAAACTTCGGGATGATGGAGGATTTTGTCCACTGCATGGCGCGCAACGGCGTTGATGTCGCGGGTCAGGTGGGCTCCAACTGGGTTCATGCCAGCGGGCTGGGCGTCGAAGGTATCCGCCAGCACTGTGAGGATCTGTCAGACAAGCATGGCGTGCAGTTTCACATGGCAGGCTACGCGATGGTCGAAGCGCTGCGCGCCATGAATGTCGAGAAAGTGGCTCTAAACGCGGCCTACCATTGGCCGGAATGGTGGCAAGGCACGGTGGGCTTTCTTGAAGAGGCCGGATTTGACGTCATCTGGGCTGGCAATTTCCACGATCAGGGCTGGTTTCAAACCCAGGAAGACGTGAACGCTCTGCGCTGGGTGTTCGAAGGGGAGCTGGCCTTCAAGAGCTTCGACTATGTTGCCGAAAAAGCGCCCCAGGCGGATGCCTACTTGATCAATGGCATGTGCAACTTTCGCACCGGACCGGGTGGCTTGCCGCAGCGCCCTCTACACCTGACCAAAGAGCTTGAGGCGCGTCTCGGCAAACCCGTGATCGGCCACGACACAGCGCTTTACTGGCGCATCTTCAAAAGCCTCGGGATCGCGCCCACGCGGCCCATGGGCCAACTGTTGGAAAGTCTCTGAAACACCGCGCTTCTTTTGGCCGCAAATATCCCCGCCGGAGGCATGAAAGTTTTGTCCGGCCGAACATACTGGAACCGCCATGCATAAGATCGTTGCCCTCTGGGCTATCCCCCGTTCCACCTCAACCGCGTTTGAATGGATGATGCGCCAGCGTGGCGATCTTGAGTGCCTACATGAGCCGTTTGGGGAAGCCTGGTATCAAGGAGAGGCGCCGCTCTGGCATCGCTATCAGCCTGGCGCGGTGACGACGCCTGGTCTCACGCTGGAAAGCGTCTGGGACGACATCCAGGCTCGCGCCGAGAAAGGCCCGGTCTTTCTCAAGGATTTTCCGCATTACATCTCGCACATGTGGACGCCAGAGTTCCTCGCCAATTTCACCCATGCGTTCCTCATACGTGATCCGGCCAAGACGATCACGTCGATGCATGACAAATGGCCCGGTTTCCACGAAGGCGAGGTGGGCTTTCCAGAACAGCGGGCGCTGTTTGATCTGCTCTGGGTTTTGAATGGCAGCGCCCCACCCGTGATCGACAGTGATGATCTGCTCGATAAGCCCGAAGAGGTGACACAAGCCTTCTGCGAAGGGGTGGGCATCGATTACATGCCAGAGGCGCTCAGCTGGGAACCCGGTGGTGATCCATCAGAGCACAGCTGGTGGGACGGCGGATCCTTTCATGCCAATCTCGCGCAATCCACCGGATTGACCAGGCAGAAACGCAAATACATTGACATTGACCAAAGCCCGGAGAGGGTGCAGCAGGTGTATCGACGCATGATCCCCCATTATCAGCGTCTCTACGAGCACCGCGTTGTCGTCTGAGCAGGAAGGACACATCCCATGAAAGACTATTGGCAAAACTATGTAGACGGCGAGTGGGTCGATGGCGGCGCGGGGCGGTTGGACGTGGTCAACCCGGGCACCGGGGAGGTGCTGGCGGCGCAGGCCCTGGCCGATGAGGCGGATGTCGATCGCGCTGTGGCCGCGGCAAAACGCGTCCATGAAAGCGGCGTTTTGCCCGCCATGCGCCCCGTCGAGCGTGGTCGGCTGGTGCAAGCCATGGGGCGCTACCTGTTGGAGCATGCCGATGAGCTGGCCAGACTTCTGACTTTGGAACAGGGCAAGCCGCTCTGGGAAGCGCATAAGGAAATTCAGGGGGCTGCGCGTTACTTTGAGTATTACGGCAATCAAGCCGAGACGGTGGAAGGCCGCTCCATCCCGCTGGGGCAGGGGTATTTCGACTTCACCCACTATGAACCCTACGGCGTTTCTGCGCAGATTATCCCGTGGAACTACCCTTTGGAGATGACCGCCCGGTCACTTTCGGCTGGCCTGGCCACGGGCAATGCCTGTGTGATCAAAACTCCGGAGCTGACGCCGCTCTCAAACTACATCTTTGCAGAAGCTGCAGAGGCCGTGGGCCTCCCAAAGGGCGCGGTCAACATCCTGTGCGGATGGGGGCATCAGGCGGGGGCCGCGCTCTCTGGCCATCGGCACGTCAATCAGATTGTGTTCACCGGGTCTGTGAAAACGGGCATCGCTATTGCAACGGCCGCGGCGGCCAATGTGGTGCCGTGCGTTTTGGAACTGGGCGGGAAGTCTGCGGCCATTGTGCATGACGACGCCGATCTCGAGGCGTTTGAGAATGACATTCGCTGGGGGATTTACTTCAATTCCGGACAGGTTTGTTCGGCGATGAGCCGCGTGATCGTCCATGAAAGCCGCCATGATGAGCTGATTGGGCGCGCGGAGGCTGTGGCGAAATCTCTCTCGGTTGGACCGGGCATCGATCGAGGCGAGGCGGGGTTGACGATGGGGGCGATGGTCTCTGAGGCGCAGCGCGATCGCGCCGCCGGCATGGTCAGTGACGCCGAGCGCCAGGGCGCGCGGGTGGTGACCGGCGGGCGCAAGATGAACATTCCAGGCGCCTTCCTGGAACCGACCGTCATGGCCGATGTCCGCCCGGAGATGACCATCGCGCAGGAAGAGGTGTATGGCCCTGTGTTGTCCGTTCTGCCCTTTAAGGATGAAGAGGACGCCTATGCCATTGCCAATGGAACGGAGTACGGTCTTGTGGGCGGTGTCTTCACCCGTGATCTGGACCGGGCCACGCGCGCCGCACAAAAGATCCGTGCGGGTCAGGTTTTCGTCAACGAATGGTTTGCAGGCGGTGTTGAAACGCCTTTCGGAGGCTACGGTAAGTCTGGGTACGGGCGTGAAAAGGGCCGGGAAGCGCTGTGGAACTATGTTCAGACCAAAAACGTGGCGATCAGCATTCGGTAGGGCAGGTGGGCTACACCCTTTACTATTGGCCGATCCCGTTTCGCGGGGAGTTTGTCTGCGCGGTCCTCGCCCTTGCAGGACAGGACTATGACGAGCCGGGATTTGACGATGTGTCTGCGGTCAAGCTCCTGGAGCCAGACGCGCAGCCTGCGCCGTTTATGGCGCCACCGGTTCTGGTCGACCATGATGCGGATCTGACTTTGGCCCAGATGCCTGCCATCTTGCGCTATCTGGCGGCAAAGCATGACTTGATGCCGGAGACGGCCAAGGATGCCGCGCTTACGGATAAGATCGTACAGGATGCCAATGACGTATTGGATGAATTAACGCTTTTCGGCGGTCGCTCCATGTGGACATTGGGAGAGTGGGAGAGCTTTGTAGAGGAGCGTTTGCCCCGATGGATGGCCATTTTTGAACAAACGCTGGCGTTTCAAAACGTTACGGCGGAGACGGGCTACCTCTTTCGTCGAGACACGCCGGGCCTTGCAGATGTCACTGTTGCGATCCTGTGGGGCGTCATGACATCAAAGCTGGATGGCTTGGCCCCCTTGCTGTTGCGTCACGCGCCTCAGGTCGCGGGGTTTGCGCAACGGGTGCTGGCGCTGAAGCCGTTATCGCGTGTGCGCAAAGAAAGGGATGCACGGTTTGGCGATCAATATTGCGGCGGTCTGATCGAAGCGTCGATCCGGGACATGTTGGCGCGTCATGGAATATGAACACAAAGAAAGGGAGGGCAAAATGCCCGATACATTTGACGAAGACCTGTTTCTGAAAGGCTTGGAGCAGCGCAAAGGCACGTTGGGTGCCGAATACGTTGAGAAGAACCTGGCAGCTGCGGACGAGTTTACACGGCCGTTTCAGGAGGCGATGACGGCGTGGTGCTGGGGCTTTGGTTGGGGCGATGATGTCATAGAGCCAAAGACACGCTCGATGATGAACCTCGCTATGATTGGCGCCTTGGGCAAGATGCACGAGTGGGAAATCCACTGTCGCGGGGCGCTTAATAATGGGGTCAGCAAGGAAGAGATCCGAGCCATCATCCACGTGGTGGCGATTTATTGCGGCGTGCCGCAGGGGCTTGAGTGTTTTCGCGCGGCAAAAAAGGTGTTTGATGAGAGAGGGATCTGAGGGCCCGCTCGGCGCTCCCTTTCGGGCGCGCCTCGCTTTTGCTGATGAAGCCCTTTAGAACCGGGATGCGTGTGACGGAAGGATTGATCTCACATGTCCAAACCCTGCATCATTTGCGTGGCCATCACGGGATCCGTGCCGCAAAAGTCTGACAATGCGGCCGTGCCGATCACAGTGGGCGAACAGATTGAGGCCACACATGCCGCCTTTGAGGCCGGAGCGAGCATTGCGCATTGCCATGTTCGCCAGGATGACGGCACGCCCACTTCGGATCCTGAACGCTTTGCCCGACTGAAAGACGGGATCGAAGCGCATTGTCCTGGCATGATCGTGCAATTGTCGACAGGTGGCCGGTCTGGCGCGGGCAAAGAGCGCGGTGGCATGCTGGGGTTGCGGCCTGATATGGCGTCTTTGTCGGTCGGCTCCAACAATTTCCCCACCCGGGTCTATGAAAATCCGCCTGATTTGGTGGCGTGGTTGGCCTCGGAGATGCGGACCTATGAGGTTGTCCCCGAGATCGAGGCTTTCGATCTCTCGCATATATTGCGCGCGATTGAGATGCATGCGGCTGGCGTGCTATACGGTCCGCTCTATGTTCAGTTCGTCATGGGCGTAAAGAATGCCATGCCAGCAGATCGCGCTGTCTTTGATTTTTATGTCGATCAGATGAACACCCGCGCGCCGGAGGCTGAGTGGTGCGCGGCGGGCATCGGCGCCGCACAGATCGTGGTGAACGAATGGGCGATCGCTGCTGGTGGGCACACCCGCACCGGTCTTGAGGACAATGTGCGCCTTGATAAACACAGTCTCGCGCCGTCCAATGCGGCCTTAGTGGAGCGTGCTGCGGCCTTGTGTGAAAAGTATGAGCGGCCCGTGGCGACAAGCCAAGAGGCACGGGCGATCCTTGGTTTGCGGCCTGTTCAGTGAGCTGGGACTGGCATCTTGGCGTCACAGGTGACGCCACGACACGCACACGGCTCTCCTCGGCACGTCAGATAGAGGATTTGCTGAAGGTTGAGGCGGCTTTTGCCCGTGCCATGGGCGATGTGGGAGCTGTTCCCGCTGAGGTGTCTGCCGCCGCGGCGACCGCGATTGAGGCGGCCGCCTTGGACAGGGATATTTTATTCCAAGACGCCGCCCTGGACGGCATGCCGGTGCCCGGACTGGTGCGGCAATTGAAAAAAGTCCTCAATCCATCGCTGCATCCGGCGTTGCATGCGGGGCTGACATCGCAAGATGTGATGGACACCGCTTTGATGCTCGCCGTCAAAGATTATCTTGATTGCATTGAGGCGCGCCTGAAGGGGGTCATTGATCGGCTCGATGAGCTATCTGAAACTGCAGGGGCGCAACCCATAATGGGTCGCACGCGCATGCAAGCGGCTTTGCCGATCACGCTCGATCATCGTTTGCAGGCGTGGCGAGCGCCACTTGCCCTCCAGATGGACAGTTTACCTGCGCTCAGACGCCTGGTCTTGGTGATACAAATGGGTGGACCTGTTGGCGCGGCGGAGAGCTTTGTCGCGCCAGTTGGGCCACTGAGAGACGCGTTTGCCGACAGATTGGATCTGGCTTCAGCTCTCCCTTGGCATACGGATCGCAGCCGTATCATGGAACTCGGCGCCTGGGTGACACGCGTGACAGGCGCGTTGGCCAAGATCGGCCATGACGTGGCACTTATGGCGCAACAGGGCGTGGATGAGATCAACTTGGCGTCAGGTGGACGATCCTCGGCCATGGCGCATAAATCAAATCCGGTGAAAGCGGAGATTTTGGTGGCGCTTGGACGTGATACAAGCGTTCAGTTAGGGGCCTTGCATTTGGCCCAAGAGCACGAGTTGGAGCGGTCGGGCACCGCTTGGGCGTTGGAATGGATGGTGTTGCCGCGGATCATGGAGGCGGGGGGCGGTGCACTATTGCGGGCACAAGATCTGCTGAACGACCTCTCATTTCCACTGCAAGACACCCGTCTCTAGGTCTCATTACCCGTCGTAAAAGAGCGGCGTTCGGCGGCGAATCTAGGCAGTTCGAGTGAGGCGAATATGCGACAGTGGTTGACAGATTTCTGACCATGCAGGGCGCGTGCGACGGATTCGAGATACATCCGTCCACGGTCGCTAAGCGCTTTAAAAGCTGACGTTTCCTCAGCAAACTAGGGCTGAACATGCAATGTGGGTCTGGAACTGTGTGATTATTACGTCACAACGCCAGCAACATCGGCGCAAGCGCAGGAGGCTGCGTTGACCTACCCGCCGATTTCGACCATTCCATGATCAAGCCGTATCGGTGCATTGGTGCGGTGGACTAACCTTATCCTGCTTGATTAGGAGGGATAACCTTGAAAAAGCAACTTCTCTGCACCAGCGCGATCGCCCTTGGCTTCGCAGCTGCGCCCGCGGCAGCCCAGGATTGGAACCTGGACTGGGGTGGGTTCTTTAACTCGCACGTCGCGATCAGCGACATAAGTGGATCCGGTATCGGCGGAGCCGACCCCGAAGGTGACGGCCTAGATCTCCACACAACCGGTGAAATCATCTTCACACCGAGCGTGACTTTGGACAATGGTTTGACTTTCGGCATCAATGTTCAGATCGAAGCCCAAAACCAGGGTTCGTCACTGGGCATTGACTCGTTAACGCGTGGTCGTAGTTCTTACATCGACGAATCTTATGCGACTATCAGTTCTGACACATTTGGTCAGCTTGATATTGGTGGTGAAAACTCCGCCGGTTACAAGTTGATGACAGGTGCGCCTGAAGTCACATCGATGTTTGTAAACTCGCCGTCGACGTCTGCCTTTATTCCGTTTACTGGAACAGGTACAGCTTCTGGTTTCCGTCAGGCTGCAATCTCCAGCTTTACGGAAGTTGCGGGCAACAACGATGTTCAGCGTATCACGTACTACACACCTGACTTCAACGGCCTAACAATCGGTGTGTCATACGCGCCGGAAGCTAATTCGAACGCTACAAGCAGCTTTTCCGTTGATAAGAACTTTGTTCTTTCTGACGTGTTCGACATCGGTGTTAACTACTCCGGTTCTTTTGGCACAACAGATGTCACACTGGCCGCTCGTTGGGGTACAGGTGATGCTGCTGGATTTTCGATCACAACCATTGATGCTGGCCCTGATGGTATCGATGGAAACGGTGATGATAACGTTGTAGTGGCGGCGAATCCAAATAGCGATCCTGAAACTTGGGGTATCGGTGCATCCTTTACGTTCAGCAGTATTACTGTTGGTGGTAGCTACGCTGAAAATGACAACGGCGTTGCAAGTGGCGCTGGCGATCAAGAAGGTTGGAGCTTAGGCGTCGTTTATGACGCAGCGGGTCCTTGGGCCTTTGAGGCTCTCACATACCAGGGCGAAATCACCGCATTCAACGGTGCCGGTGGCGATCTTGATCGTGAAGTTTACAAGATCGGCGCAAGCCGTACTCTTGGGCCAGGCGTCGACTGGGACATCTACCTGTTCTACGAAGAGCGTGACATTGCAACCACAGTTGGTACCGACGTTGAAGGTACTGTACTGGGTACAGCGATCAACCTGAGCTTCTGATCTATCAGAATACTTAGGGGTGGCGGGTGCGAAAGCTCCCGCCACTTTTTTATGGGATGGCTTTCTGTGGTACCGGGGTAGCCATGATAAACAGCATCATTTGGTTGGCATCCTATCCCAAGTCCGGGAACACTTGGACGCGGATATTTCTTGCGAATTATCTGATAAACAGCGATCAACCGGTGCCGATCAATCAAGTCCACCGATTTGGTATGGGCGACTCTATTACGAAGACCTACGCGATGGTTGCTCGCGGTCCGTTTGATCTGCAAAATCATGATGTTGTCCTGAAGCTCAGGGAGGGCGTGCTGCGGGGGATCGTTTCCAACAACGCCGATGTGAACTTTGTGAAAACGCACAATATTCGGTCCAGCGCGTTTGGGGTCGAACTGATACCGCCGAGGTTTACAAGGTCCGCCGTCTATATCGTGCGCAACCCTTTGGATGTTATTGTGTCCTACTCACGTCATTTTGGGAAAACCCATTCGGAAACTGTTCAAGCCATGTCGAGGAAAGACAATGTTACCGTGTCCGATCAATCCACGGTGTTTCAGTATCTTGGATCTTGGTCACAGCACGTGAACAGCTGGACAAAGAACACACTCTTCCCCACCTTGGTTCTGCGGTATGAGGATTTACAGACCAAGCCTGAAGAGTGTTTTTCTTCTCTTCTCAAACACATAGGCGTTCCAGTTGATGCAAAGCGATTGGACAAAGCGATTCGGTTTTCTTCTTTTGACGTGTTGTCCAAGCAGGAAAGCGAAGGTGGGTTTGCCGAAGCTTCGCCAAAAAATGAAAAGTTCTTTTCCAAAGGAAAGTCTGGGCAGTGGGTCACGGATTTGGAGAAGGAGCTTGTCGAACAAACGCGCAAACATCATGAGAGCGTCATGAAGAAATACGGATATCTCGATGGCTGATAAGCGAGGAATTGTCTGGCTCGCATCATATCCGAAATCCGGCAACACGTGGACGCGTATTTTTCTGGCGAATTATCTTGTGAACGGGGACAAGCCTGTTCCGATCAATCAGGCGCATCGCTTCGCCATGGGCGACAGTGTTGCTAAGACCTATGCGATGGCGGCGCAGACGTCCATTAACACGGGAGACTTAGATCAGGTCCTGGATCTGCGGGGAAGGGTGTTGCGTGGGATTGTGGCAAATGGTGCAGACGTGAACTTCGTAAAAACCCATAATTTTCAAGGCTCTATGAAGGGTCGCTTACTCATTCCCAAAGAGCTGACACGGTCGGCCGTGTACATTGTGCGCAATCCGCTTGATGTGGTTGTGTCTTACGCGCGCCATTTCGGCCTTACCCATAAACAGGCTGCGGCGGCCTTGTCGAATGTCAGCAATTGGATTGCGCCCACGGGGGATACGGTCGGCCAATTTCTGGGACGATGGGACCAACATGTAAAAAGCTGGACTGTGCCTGCAGAGTATCCGCAGCTCATCTTACGGTACGAGGATCTTTTGACCGATCCGGTACAGCATTTCGCCAATCTGCTCACTCATATCGGAATACCCATTGACCAACCGCGCCTGAAAAAGGCGATAGAGTTCTCCAGTTTTAAAGAGCTGTCTCATCAAGAGGAAAAGGGCGGGTTTGAAGAGAAATCACAGTTCACCAAAGCCTTTTTTGGAAAAGGCCAAGCGGCTCAGTGGAAAAGCGCCCTTTCGCTTGAACTGGTGATGCAAATTCGGGCTGAGCACGGTAAAACGATGGAAAAGTTCGGATATTTCGATGAGTGATCTCAGACGCATCATATGGCTGGCATCCTATCCCAAGTCTGGCAACACTTGGATGCGTTCGCTTTTGGCCAATTACTTTATGCCGCCGGGGCAAGTCCCTGACATCAACAATCTGCGCCGTTTCACGACCGCAGACGTGCGCCAGGACTTTTTTGATAAAGCAACCGGCGGCCCGTTCAACTCTCCAAATGTGGAAGATTGGCTGAGGGTTCGGCCCAAGGCGCTGGCGCTGATTGCGGGGTCAAAACCTGGCACGCATTTTGTCAAAACGCACTGTCAGGCCGTACGCTACGAAGGACAGGATCTGATACCGCCTCAATTGACGGCTGGTGCAATCTATATGCTGCGCAATCCGTTTGATCTGGCGCCATCTTTTGCCCGGCATCAAAGTGCGGATATCGACACCGCGATCGAACGCATGTGCAATCCCGACGCCATGATGGGATCAGATACAGGCATACGCGACGCGCTCGGCCGCTGGGATGATCACATTCGCAGCTGGGTTGAGGCCCCCGGCTTGCCCCGTCACGTTGTGCGATACGAAGACATGCTCACCCAAGCCCCGAAGACAGTGCGCGGATTGCTGAAGTTCCTCAGTGTTGAGCCCAACAGTGCAAAATTGGCAAAGGCAATTAAGGCCACCAGCTTCAAAAATCTCAAAAAGCAGGAAGAGGAACTTGGCTTCACAGAGCGGCCGGACGGGATGAAAACGTTCTTCGCAAAGGGACAAGCGGGCGTTTGGCGAGATGAATTGACGGCAGATCAAGTGGCCAGGATCCGCGAGGAGTTTTTGCCGACCCTTGCGAAGTGGTATCCGGAACTCCTTGAAGAAACGAAAGACTTTGCGAAAGCCGGTTGAGGCAATGCGGCTTTCACAAAGGGTCAACTAGTGACAGATCACAGTGCCAGAAGGTCTCAGAAAGTTGTTTGGGTCTGCGTAGCGATGGATGAGCTTCCAGACGTCTCCTCAAAGTGAAACACCGAAGTGGCACGCAGTCAAATCGTAGAGATGACATCGCTGCTGCCAATATTGGCCTGACCGCGCTCGGCCTCAAATACGATCGTTAACCCATTGGATGCGTTTGCGAAATTATTACTTTTAAACAGATGTTTATGAAAAGTATCCCGATTTGATCAGATGAATTTTTAGACAGTCACATAAACAATCCATTCAATAGCTGCTCTGCAGACAAAGCGGTCGTACTTTTTATAAAGCCAAGGTCTGCAATAACGAGCGACGCTTAGGAGGCAATACAAATCGGACTTGACCAAGCGACGAACCCATCTTCGGTCACAATTCGCACCCAAATTGGATTATCCCGGCCTAGCCGCAATTGGATGGTCACGGTTTCAGAAAGGTGGCAACAGGTCATTTGTTCAGGCAGCCGGAAAACACGAAGCTTTCTGTCCAGGCCGCCTGCATCCAAAACCGTTTCTTGGTTATTGATATCGGCCAATTCGAAGGAGCCGGACGCGAGGTCAGTTTCGATGAAAATCCGTCTCTTATTGGCTTTTAATCAGATATCGCACCCCCCAAAATTGCCTGTGGTCACGGTGTCAAACACAATGGTTTGCGGATTTTCTATTTCAAATGTCCGATCCAGGTTCCAAATGTTGATCCTCTTCATGCGCCGAATGCTGGCTTCATCCAGTTTAATTTTACTCTGCCAAAGCGTTGTACGCCCCCGGCCGCGGATTGAAGCGCCCGGACAAATCGCACGGATCCGGCCCGCCGGGGAAGGTGCGTGGGGGAGCAGAGTTTCGGTCATCTGCGCACCGTTCAAAATGTCCACTCTCTCGATCGGCGAAGGCGCTTCGACGGAAACGGAAAGGTCAATTTGATCTCTCCCGACGCGCACGATGTCTCCCATAGGTGCGACATTGGAAGGCACCGGATCAGTCTCTTCAATTCTGGGATCAACCGCGTAAACACCCCCTCCGTCCCCTAGATCCGCCGTCACGTTCAGGTGCATTCTGCATCCTATTGTCCCGTAGTGCCTGCGTTGTCTGATGGCTTTGAATATCCCTTCGCGGGAAAGCTCATCGGCAAGAAAACAGGTCAGACCGCTATAGGCACCAAACTCTGACGCACCGGGATAACACGCTCCAGGCGCGCCATTAGCCTCCTTGCCGACCGCGCCTATGACGCGCGGCGGCTGCGAGACTGGCTGGCCCAGCGAGAGTGTGAGGGCGTCATCCCGCCAACCCCGACGCGAAAACACCCACACAGCTATGAACACGCTGCCTATCGCGGGCACTACGTGGTGAAACGCATGTTCTGCCGTCTCAAGGATTTCCGCAGGATCGCAACACGTTACGACAAGCGCGCCGACATCTTCCCATCCGCTGTATTTCTCGCCGCAGCTATTGTGTGGTGGATAAATAGGGTCCTGACCCTAGGCAAGCCGGTGCAAAACGCTTTTGTCGAGAGTTTCAACGGCAAGTTCCGCGATGAGTGTCTCAAACTTCACTGGCTCAGACCACTGCGGCACGCCCGCGAGGAAATCGGCCGATGGAAAAGTCACTGCAACACCAAGCGCCCGCATTCGGTGCTCGGATACCTATTCCCGACGAAGTTCCTGATCAAAGCAACCGCGCCAGCGCTTGAGACTCTTGCGGTCTCCACGCTGCCGCTCAACACTGAAA
>ERZ1740059.195-NODE-195-length-33092-cov-7.925810_pt1 | contig 33092 bp, 16 predicted proteins | sample MGYA00581744_ERZ1740059 | MGnify/ENA primary metagenome ERZ1740059 (study PRJEB43018, sample SAMN04849738) | marine metagenome | isolation source: floating plastic debris | place: Pacific Ocean | collected 2008-08-28 | study: EMG produced TPA metagenomics assembly... | reverse complement strand
AAACCAGCGAAAATACCCTTAAATCCGTTCATTTTGAATAACAATTCGACAAAAATGGGGTTGTTGAAGCATGAAATACCAAAAATACCCATAGAATCTGCCTCTTCAAGACCTAAGCATCCAAAAACAGTCCCAAAACCGCTCAAATTGAGCAGGAAGAGGTCGAAATCGCCTCCAGATAGAAATCCTTTGGATAGATACCTTTATTTGAGGAAAGACTCGCTAGCGTCCTCGGACGATATTAAACGATTCAAAAAAGAAAAGCATAAGTCGTCACTCAAACGACGGCGAGAGTATGCTGATGAAAAGTATTTCCGAATACCACTACTTTGTTAAATACTTAGCGCTTTATTGTTGGCACTAATTATTAGTCGGATATCTCGCTCTAGGCGAGAACAATTCATGATGCTTGTTTTTTTTTGAATTCAACGATTCAAAACAGTTCTTGCTGGAAAAAATATTCTAATTCAAAAATGTCAACCATTAATATTACTCCGGAGATTGCATTTTTCTCCGGAGCCAATCGAAATGTTTGAAATCCTTTTGATTGTACTTCAAAGTCGAGTGGGGATTATTCTTTTTAGAGAGGAAATGATACTTATTGTGCTTTAGAGGATTATTCTTTTTGAAGAGGTAAAGATACTCAAATTGGAAAATTACAAAAATGAATTTACTGAGATGCCTACTGTGCAAGGTTTTCAGATGACGCGCTCCTTATATATAATATAGTTAACCTTCGTTTTACTCTTCAGCATTGATGATTATTCATTGTTTTAATTCTCGGGTCTGCGATTATAGGTTTTCGTTTTAACCGGCGACCTTTAGTTTGAATCTTGGGTATACATCAAACTCATTTTGATTTACTTAGAGAAATCCCAGGGGTAAATCAATCCATCTTTTAGGTATCTAAGCTCCTTTTTAGGGTTCAAGTGGCTTGCACAGGCAAAATAAACTAATTCCAGTAGCTATTTAAGATAAATTGCGACTTCTAGACACAACAGCGCCACCTCATGCGGCTAAAGATGCTCCCATCTGCCATTAGTATGACCCAGAAGGCACGTTTAGTCACCTTCAGGTATGTGGAGTCATTTTTCAAATTTAAAGCAGCTTAATGGATATTTTACTACAAAAGCATACAATCGAAACTGTCAACCATTGAAGCAATACATTTCGGAGAAAATGCTTAACCACCGAAATGAATCAAAATCGAATATTATGGAGCGACTTAATCGATAAAAAACAAACAATTCTTGAACAACATTGAAGCTAAAACGAAGAAGAAGTATATTATATATAAGGGTAGCGTCCTCTGAGAACCTTATATAGTAGGCATTCTGAAAAAATAATTTTTGTAAATTTCCGATTTTTAGCAATACTGCAAAGTAGAAAATTCGGTTACGCACCCTAAGTTAGATGCGCTCAGAATATAAGTAATAAGCATTGTTTCCTCCTTAAAAAGAATATTCTTCAAAAACACAATTTGTTTACTTTTCAAAAATAAAAACATTCCATCAACAATATCAACCCTCAAAAAACTCATCTTTTTCGATTATTCGAGACAATCGAATTAAAGCACTTTCCAACTCTTCTCTTCGTTATTCTTCAAAGCCGGATGAGGAATATTATTTTTAGAGAGGATATTATACTTATCCATATTTTTGCTGATTTCACTGGAGAATTTGTTCAAAACTTAAAATGCCAAAAACTTGAAATTTACAAAAACGACTTTTCTGAGATACTTGCTGTGTAAGCGCTTTAGAGGACGCACCCCTTATATATAATATAGTTAACCTTCGTTTTACTATTCAGGATTAATGATTGTTTTTAGTTCTTAGGTTTGCGGTCGCAGTTTTCACAAAGGTTCTCGTTTTAACCGGCGACCTTTGTTTTGGCTTTCAGCCATACATCAAAATCATTTTGAATCAATTTTAAGATATCCAAACATATTTTTGGGCTTCAAAAGGCTTCTATGGGTAAATTTAACCAATTTCGATAGCCATTTAGGTTAAATTGTAGTTCCCAAACAAACACCAATTCCTAATTCAAGCTAAATTCGCTTCAATTTGCCACCAGAAAGCTCCGCAAGGCACGTTTAACCTCTTTCATGTATATGGAGCAATTCTTCATGTTTAAAGCAGCTTAAAGAATATTCTACTAAAGAAGCGTATAATCAAAACTGTCAACAATTAAGACAATATCTTCCGAAGTTTGGCATTTACTTCGGAAAGAATAAAAATCGAATATCAAGTACAACAATTTTAGCTGATAGCGAAGCGTGAACGTAGGTCATAAATCTTAAAACTTGTTTCAATAAAAATAAACAATCGTCGAACACACTAAAGCTAAATAGAAGGTTAACTATATTATATATAAGGGTGACGTTGTCTGAAACGGTTGCACAGCAAGCATTCTTAAAAAGTTATTTTTGTAAATGCACAATTTTCAGCTTCATTGTAAAGTGGAGAATTTAGCTCTGCATCCTAAGCTGGATGTGTTTAAAATATAACTACTAAGTATAATAACCTCTCCAAAAATAAAAACATTCTCGTAGCTGATGCCATCAAAAAACCTTCCAATCTTTTTCCTTGCAAAACAGCAGAACTTTTAATGCTGCTTTCGCGGAAGTAAGAATAAATTTATAAAAGATATCCGAGCCTTGGGCTTGTGCTTTGGCTCGGATAATTAAACTATCTAATTTAAAAGTAAAGTAATAATTATTCTAGCTTAAATACAATTTAAATATTCAGCAAAATCTTGAGAAACAACACTCAACTAGATTTGCTACTTTTCAATATTTTTCATTTGTTCATGCAGCCTTTTAATTTCAATATCCTTTTCAATTAATTTTTCGCTAAGCTTTTGAATTACTTCACGGGCTTTGGCTAATTCGCCAATGTTTTTATTACCTCTACCTCTAGATATTCCTACATCATATTCATCAAGCTTAATTCTCATCTCTGCTATTCCTTGGATTATTCTGTCTTCAGACAACTCTCCAACTTGACCGATATTGATTTCAAATTTTTTACCCCTATAAGTTTTATTTAAATAAAATGTGGTTCCCCTTCTCGGGAAAACCGCATATCTTTCCCCGTTGTGAATTATCGAGAATTTGAGTATATCTTCCGGTATGCGATCGCCAGCATCCAAATCAATAACTATATTTGCCACCAGTTTCTCCTTGATTAGTTGATATCAACTAGTTTATCACCGAAAATCAGTGGTGCGATATTTTTTCGCTAGTTGACAACAACTAGTTTATTTAGTATGATAGTAGTATCAAGTCAAGCACAATAATCCAAATGGTCGCTCAGGGCGCATCTCAACTACCAAACAAGAGATTTTTCAAGATGTGCCAATATTATTACTGCAATATTTGCTACACGATTTATACCAGTAACGAAGAGATGAATTCAGCTTTCTCCTTCTCTTGCCCATAGTTCTTATTACGAAGAATCAGAAGATGCTCACGAAAAAGCAATTGATTTAATTTTGCTTAATTCCTAGAAATAGATAATATGAAAACGTCAACAACAACTCAATCTAGAATTTCAAACATAGAAAACCAGATTAGATTTGCTGCTCAACGAACAGCCATCCATTCTGAAATGCATTTATGTTCAGACGGTTTAGACCACTTATTTATAAATGTTTCAAGTCTTTTTCGATACTATGGAATATTCCTGGAATTAGAAGAAGTACTACGATTAAGTAAACCCACTTTTAAGGCAATTGATAAACATTTAAACGATGAGTTCATTTCTTTGAAAGGAGCAGCAGCATTAATTCTGGTTGCCACTCAATAGTGTGTAAAGCAAAGCGTCAAAACTAATTGACAAAAACTAGTTGTTGCTATGATAGTAATATCAAATAAAAAAGAGTGGAAGCAGCTTTTTGAAGATTTCAAAAAATATTTGAACAACTAATTTTATTACCAGACGCAAGCAAAAATTGCTTGCATCTACGGCACGCAAAATCGTTTTTGAAATTGCAAAAACAAAGGAGAAAATTTATGAGTTGGGATATTAGAAAATCATCGAATCGCCCTCAAACAAGAGCAGAAAACCACAGAAACGAAGAATACTGTAAAAAACTTCGAGATTTTTATAATAACGCTAACAGCCGCACCTTTGAGATAGAGATGCTTCGAGCTAGGATGTTGATTTTTTACTACGAAGGCAACTCTGCAAGGAAAGTAGCTAGTGAATTTGGCGTAAGCTATACAAATATACTTCAACTATCAAGAAAATTTGAAGAAGAAGGCTTGATTGGATTATCAAATAAACCCGCTAGAGATAAAATCAAACTACTTCCGCAAGAAAAAGAAGTTGTTTTAGATTATCTTGCTTCTTGCGAAGAAGTTAAAATGATTGATTTAGTTGATTTCGTTGAAGAGAACTTCAAAAAAGATTATTCTGCTTCGTCAAAACCCATGCTTTCACTTCTCCATAAAGCTGGATTTAGTTACGATTACAATTCAAAAATTTGGAAATAATAAAAACAATCAAAAAGGTAAAAAATGGACTATCAAACTTTAGCTCAAAAATATAATAGAATCCAAGATTTGCATCAAATTCACAACCAATTTCTCTTTTGTTTTCAAGGAGATGGAACAAAAAAAGCTTTAAATAGATTAATTAATCTTGGCTTGCAAGAATATGAAGTAGATTTTTCTTGTTTAAAAGATAGCTTAAACGCTAAAGATTTAACAGTAGAAGAAGAGTTTTGTTTAATCAAAGCAGTCATTCTTGCTTGGCATTTAAGAAACAGTCCAATTGAGATACTCATTTCTGGTTCTGAAGCAACTGTCGATATTCTGTCAGGCGACGAATCAGAGGTTTCGGGAAATATTATTAGAGGAGGCGATAAATTTGCACTGCACAATCATCCAGGTTGTTATGGCATCGCTCAGTTGTCGAACAACGATTTGTACGCGATGGCTAGAGCTTCTCGCTCCGGAATAAAACTCCCTTACTGGGAGTTAATAACAGCTTGTCAAGAAGAAGGTGGTTTTAGATTTGCAGGTATTCGAGTATTAAAACCCCTTTCTGATAGCTTGATAGAAGAATTGATTGATGTTACAAATAACAATCACTGGCAAAACGTTTCCACTAATATAAATAAAAGATTCGCTGGATATCTTCAAGTTTTTAGCTGGCTTTCTTTTACTCTTACTTTTGATTTTCAGAACGTCTAATCCAACAAACTTTTCAGCCAGTCTTCGCTAGCGGCTCCAGCTTTGGTGCCGTCTTTTAAAATGCCATAGGAAGTCTCAACAAATTGAGGGTAATTTAATCCTCGTCCTATTACAATCCTTAATTTTTTTCTTCCATTTTCTTCGATTACTTCGGCATCAGTCGAATTTTTCATTTGACCAGTATCTTCTCGAAGGTTTTCTTTTAGGAAAGGAATCAGTTGCTCGTCCGCTCGTTTTTTAAGTTCTGCGATCGCAAGCTTTTTCATCTCCCTTTGAGTATTTATAGGTAGTCCAGTCATACAATTATCCTTAGTTTCGTCTAAGGATATTTTACATATGGCTTTAAATGCGGGAGAAGTCTTTTTTCAGGCACATTTAAAGGTAACTGAGGCTGAAAAACAAGCAAAAGCTTTTCAAAACAAAGTTCGCAAGATTTATTTAGATGCACAGTTTAAAAACCTAGATCCAAACAAGTTAGCCCGTCAAGCTGCACAAGCAGCTAAAGTAGCTTCTCAATCAGCCAAGATTCAAGCACAGGTCGAATTGAATCAGCAGCGGGTTCGTAAGAAAGTCGCTCAAGCTATGGCTGCCAGTCAAGATGCATCTCGAATTGAAGCAAAGTTAGAAGTAAATGCAACAAAGTTTAAAAATTCTATATCTTCGTTATCAGTAGCTACTGGGAATACTTTGTCCGCAGGATTAACTAAGGCTGCGGATGTTGGATTGCAAGCAGTGAATAAAGCGTTCTCCGCTACAGGCGGAGCAGTGCTTGAAAGTATTTCTTCTTTTGAAAAAATAGAAGGAACTCTTAACCAAATAGCAGTTAAATCTTCTTTGACTGGAGAACAATTTGATAATTTAAAAGAAAAGATAAGACAAGTTTCCGCTACTTCTGTTACGACCCCTCAACAATTAACAGGACTTGCCAATGTTTTGAGTACAGCCGGTTTCGCGGCGGAATCTATAGAAAAGTTGCTGAAACCTCTTGGTGTTGCCGAAATCGCCTTGAAAAGAAGTGCCGATAACTTAGCTTCAGATGTAGCGATTATCAAAGACGCTTTTACTTTAAATGTTGATCAGCAATCTCAGATATCAAATTTCATTGCATCTGCTGTAACCGCTGGGAATTTAGACGCGAATACTTTGGCTACTAGCACTAGATATTTTCGTTCTCAATTGCAGGGACTTGAAGGACTGCAAGCAACAAATGAATCAATTTTGCTGGCTAGTCTTGCTGGCTTCCGTGGATCAACAGCAGGAACTGGTTTACAGCAGGTATTTGCTCAGGGACTAAAAAAGCAAGAAGAAGTATCCGAACGTTTGGGTGTATCTCTTACTGATGCAGCCGGTAATATTCGCAACGAGTCAGAAGTATTAAGGGAAATAGCAGCCAGTTTAGCAAGAATACGTGAACAACAGGGTAGTGGTGTAGCATCTGCTCTGGGAACTGAATTGTTTGGTGTTCGTGGCAACAGAATTGTTTCTGGATTGTCGAAAGTAACCGAAGATTCGATTAATACTGCTTTAGAAAAAGCACGTAGGGCTGTTGAGGGTGTTGATGTAATTGGACAATTGGCGGATAAAACACTGGAAGGTGTTTCCGGTTCACTGACCCGTATTGGTTCCCAAGTTGATTCATTCAGATTTACTCTAGGAGATACTTTGTCAACAGGTGTTGCTGGTTTATTGACTGGTTTCTCTAAAATATTCGAGGTGATTGTATCTAATCAAAATTTATTCGATGCGATCACATCAGCAGGTGAAAGGTTTTCTCAAGCATTACAATCCGATCGGGTTGTAGAATCTTTGACACAAGTAGGCGAGATATTAAATACAGCATTACAAGGAGTGCTTGATGCGATCGCAAGCCAAGTTGTCATGATTGCCGAATACCTTGAAGCTAATCCAGAAATATTAGTAGACATAGCCGATAAAGCTTTACAAATAGGTAATGCTTTCGTAGAAGTAGGCAGGATTGTCACTGCATCTTTCGGTGTGCTGATGAATGTTTTGAATTCTTTCTTTGAAGGTTTTGCTGCTGGTTTTGGTTCTGCAAAAGCAGATAGCAACGGTCTTATTTCACTAATCGAAAGTCTTGGGAATGCCATTGGCTTTTTAGCTAGACCGATAGGGATGATTGCTGGATTACTAACTAACTTACTAGCAAATTTGACCTCTGTATTTTCTTCCTTAAGTGGTGGTATTTCTTTTGGGATAGAAAGTGAGGCAAGTCCTTTTAGTGGAATTACAGTTGCTTTTGATTCTTTGCTAAATACTATTACAGAAGTAATTACAAAAACAGAATTCTTTGCCCAACTAGGACAGCAATTAAAAACAGTATTTGACGGTGTAGTTTCAGGTATCCAAAGTTTTGTTACTTCCTTCTTGACTAACGCAGCCCCAGGAATTCAGCAATTTATAGAAGGTATACAAGCAGCACTTCCAGGTATTAGTGCTTTAGTACAACTAATTGTAGGTTGGATGGTAGATGCTACACCTATTTTTCAAAGTTTGATGACTTTGACGGGCACTGTTTTGGGAAATGCCGTATCGCTAGCCGGTACACTATTAGGCAATTTAATTACTATTACTGGTACAGTAGCTCAAATAATAGCTGATTCAGGAGCTTTAGATTTAGTAGTTAAAGGTTTGCAAGGAACTGTTAAATTTATCCTTGATACTTTGACTTTGACTTCTAACGTTATTACTTCGATACAAGGCTTTCTTTATAATTCTATTCTGCCTGCAATTAATAGCATAATCCAAGTCATTGGAACTGCCTCGAATATTATCACCGCTGGGTGGTTGGCTCCTTTTCAAGCAGTGTATGATCTTATCTTCCAAACAAACACTTTGGCGGATAATTTTATAATAAAAACGTTAGGTAAGTTTGCACCGCAAATAGAACAACTCGAATCATTCGCTACCGAGCAGTGGAACAGTTTTACAGCAGGCATTTCTAATTGGTTTGGCGATAACCTGCTTCCAATATTTACCAATACAATACCAGCAGCATTATCAAGTTTTTGGGTATCTGAACTAGCAAAATGGGAAAACACAAAACAATTAATATCTGACGGGTTAAATGGGTTCTTGTCCTTCTTTACTGACACTTTACCGAATGCCGTGAGTACTGCTTGGGCGAATATTACTTCCGGTTTTAATAATTTTATATCCGGGATAAATAACTTTATCGGTGATTCAATTTTATCGATATTTGATGCTCAGATACCAGCAGCATCAACTGCGATGTTTGCTGGTATTAACGCTGATTTGTTGTTGTTTGGAACTTCTTTACTCGGTTTCTTTGATACTAATGTTATCAATTATCTCGTAAACATAATCCCCAATGCCATTGCTTCTACTTTTGCAGGCATAACTAATTCATTTACAGAACTAACGACTACTATTGGAGAATGGTTTACTAATTCATTATTGCCATTCTTTTCAAGCACGATTCCTACAAGTTTTGGAAATTTAATTACTGACATCAACAACCGTATACTGAATTTAGGTGCAACTTTATCTGAATGGTTTAATACCAATGTAGTTCGCTATTTCTCAGAAGTTTTACCAGCATCATTCGGAGCATTTCTAACCGGGGTGTATACCCGATTAGAAGAAGTAAAAGCAGGCGTTACCAGTTGGCTGTCAAATACCTTAATTCCATATTTCACAGATAGGCTTCCTGTGATATTCAGTGAGTTTGTAAAAAGTGCTATCGCTAACTTTTTACAATTAACATCACGAGTAACAGAATTCTTTGCAGAAGTTCAATTGTGGGTGACTTCTACTGTTAGGGAGTATGTAGCAAGCTTTGTAACATTCACCCTATCTCAATCAGAAGCTGTTTGGAATAATATTGCTGACAAATTTGCACAAGCGACTCAATTAGTAACAGTCACAATTCCTGAAAATGTGCGTACCATGATTGCTTTGGCAACCGAGCAAATTACAATTATCTGGGGCTTTATTCAGGACAAATTTAATGCTGTAACACAGTATTTAACTGTGACTTTAGTTGATAACTTTAGGGGAATTATTTCTTTCGGAACCGAACAAGCCACTAATCTTTGGAATCAAATTTTAGGATTATTTAATCTAGCTAAAGATTGGATAACAGTTCAGTTTATTCAATATCTTACTCAGTTGCGACAGTTTGCGATAGATAAGGTAAATGAAGTGGTAGCCAGAGCGACATCTTTTTATGAGCAAATAAAAGAATGGTTAACAGTAGCTATTCCTGGATATGTGAACTCACTAATTCAGTTGGCTAAAGATAAAATTCAAGAAGTTTGGGATAGAGTTACAGAATTATTTAATAGTGTTCAAGAGTTTGTCACAGTTACTTTAGTTGGGTACCTTAATTCCTTAAGGGATAAAGCAGTAGAAATTGTTAATGGTATTATTAGTAAAGTACAAGAATTCTTTGCCCAAGTCCAAACATTCATTCAAGAAACAATTCCTGGATATGTTAATAACTTGTTTAGTAGTATAACAGGACAGATAACGAGTCTCGGAACAACAATTGTTGATACGGTGAAGAAGCCGATCGATGACATCGGACAGGTTTTCACAAACATAACGGAAAGCTCTAAAAGCATTGGTTCTAATATCGCAGGCTGGGCTGGAAATGTCCGCGGTTTTATCGGAGAATTTGGTTCTAATGTTTGGAATAATTTGCTAGGAGCATTCGGCGGTGGAACTCCAGGGCAAGGTAATTCTTCAGATTTACTCGCATTCCTTGGCGGCGACTTAACCGCTCAAGAATTTTTAACTCGAAATAGTTTTGGTAGTTCCGGCGGACAACAAGAAGCACTAAGACTTGCTCAAAAATATTATTCAGACCCGGTTACGGGAAGTAATGAAAATATCTTCAAACAAGCAGGGTTTTCCGATGCCTTACTGAGAATCGTTAAATCTGCTGAGGGTTTTTATGAAAATGCTTATTTTGATCCAAATTTATACGGAGGTCGTGGGGGCTACAGTATCGGATTTGGAACCTATGCCCGTAACTCAACCGAAAGAATAGGAGTCGAAGAAGGCAACAGAAGACTTCTTGACGAATTAGAATCTGCTCGAAAACAAGTACTAGAAAGAGCCGACAGGTACGGATATAAGCTGAATTCCTCACAAGTCGATGCCATGATCAGCTTCGTCTATAATGGGGGCATTGGAATGTTTGACCAATTATCAAACTACGGAAAACGAAGCCTGGACGAAATTTCAGACAAAATCCCACTTTATAACAAATCCGGCTCAAGGGAATTGCTAGGGCTAACTCGTAGGCGTGAAATAGAAAAGACTTTATTTGACGGTACGACTGTTAACACTATTGTAAATCAAGTAGGTAACGGATTATACGACTCTTACTTGACAGGGCTAATTCCAGGACAAAAGTATGGGGCAAGTCGTTCTGGAGGTTTACGTCGCCATGCTGGGACAGATTTTGATATTCAAGATCGTGGTGGCACTTTTGAATCTTTCATTGGTGGTCGTGTAGTAAGAACAGGCTACGACGCTGGCGGTTACTATCGTTGGTTTGATATTCAAAATGACGCTCTCGGAATGATTGAAAGGATTGCTGAACTAGATAACGTATATGTCAAAAAAGGCGATATCGTTCAGCCAGGTCAGATAGTGGGCGATTCTAGTACCGACACGGGAGTTGTTCATGTTGAGTATAGACCGATACAAGGCTACAATCAGAATCCTTTTGGTTATTCGGGAACCATTGATCCAATCGATTATCTCGTTGAAACTCTTGGGTTGTTTACTTTAAATGGAACAAAGTTTACTCCAGTAGGGGGATCTGCCACCAGTTTCTCGGGAGACCGAGGGCAGTTCGGTGGTGCTTCTGACACTTTGGCACGTCTTGGTGGCGATTTAGTTCAGGTAGCCGATAGTCAAATGCTAGCTTCAGAACAAATAAGTTCCTTCGCTCAACAAATAACTGATGCTTTATACAGTACAACAACAAGCCAAGGAGCAACCACGACACAACTCGCTTCTTCCATAGATACTTCATCTCCCGCCACTCAAATAGCAGAAGCTTTAGTAGGTGGAGACTCAACCTCGACATCAGCCGACAACATTTTTGCTCAACTACTTGCGATCGCACAAAGAATCGAATCTGACTTAAGAATTATTACCCAATTCTTTGAAACCTTAAACACGCTCACAGAAAATATCGAGGACTTTGTTGCGAATATCCGAAATACAGTAAGAAGCAAAATTCGGATTGGGTTATCCCCAAATGACCAAGAAAATTTTTCGTTGATCAACACATTACAACAAACATATCGAACCGGAAGAGACCAACTAAGAGAACTAACGCGCTCGGATTCTGGGGAGCAGTCAGGACTAGGAAGATTGGTTGGTTTATTGACTGGGCGAAATACAGAAGAAGGAGCATTTAATTTTGGCTTACCAGGAGCTGTATCCAATCTAGCAGAGTCTGCGCGAAACATTTATCGAACTGTTGCTGACAATTATCAATCAGCGACAGAAAAAATCGATTTGGGCAAAATTGGTGATGTTTACGACCTGCTGATGCGGGGGCAAGGGCAAGTTAAGCTCGATATGTCACAGTTTGACCTCCGAGATTTAACATCCTCAACGTTTCAACAGCAATACAATAATCAAGCTTTAGAGCAACTGTCAGAACAAATGGTTTCAAGCTTGCTGGGAATTGAGAATACGAGATTGTCTGCTGAAGCTCAGATGATTAAGCAGTTTGCTGAGCAATCGGGAGTACCCACCGAAGGGCTTGATTTCAGTGCTTCAGGAGTTGAGGACATTTTAGAAGAAATTGCCCAACAATCTGGACGAGACTTTAATGAGATTTTAAATGATTTAAAAAATAAAGTTGGGGAGGCGGAATTAAGTTCTTCTCAAGCAACACAACAACAACTGACCGATTCCCAACAACAAATGGTTAGAGTCGTAGAGCTACAAGCAAAGCTAGCTGAGGCTTTGCTTTCGGAGGAATATCAAGCAATTACTGAAGCAAGAAAAGCACTATTAGTAGACGAGCAGTCCAGGAGTAAGTTGTTCGAGGATAGCTTAAGGAATTCTTTGTCACAGTTAAGTTTGGCGCAGGCGGGATCGATCGATACTCCAGAAACTCAAATTTCAGATGCAATTCAAAAAGTTTTCGCCGATTACATGCGATCGCAAACAATTGATTTATCTCAAGGCACAGCCGTAAACGAAGCTCTCAGATATTTCACTAATACTGCTAATGTTGTGTCTGAGCCTTCGAGTTTAACTGGTACATCTCGTCCTAGTAGTACTAATACTGGAACTGGAGGAAGCGTAACATTTAAGATTCAGTATGAACCAGTACCAGGATCTGACAAAGGATATGTAACTACTAATCAATTGGACGAATTAGTTAATTATCTGAATAATGAATTTTCGATTGACCTCTCAAATCAAACACTCGAAAAATTGCGCCGCAATCCCAGCCTGCGATCATATATTTTGGACGCTTAGTTGCTGATTGCTTCAAAAAGGTAAAAGCGGTGGATACAAATTTTGAATATCCACCGTCATTGCTCTTTCTTGTTGATTGTTGAAATTATGGCATGATTTATCAGGGAATCCTATTTTTATTTATGCTTTGAAGTATTTATTAATAATATAATAAAAAAAATGTTGTAATAAAGCTAGTTTATTGTTATTATTATAAACGTAGATGAAACTTTTCAGGAAAACTTTTGTTTTGTTTTTCTGGCTTTTATCGTTGATTAACAATGTAAATCGCATGGATAATCTGTAAAGTGCTAGCCAACAATAACAACAAGAAAGAGCAAATAAGTCAAGAAAAGGTATCTGAAAATATTCGCTCTGTAGTATTAGAAATTATAGCTATCCAGTCAAAGTTGCTCTCTTTGAGAAATGACAATCGCGAAGTGCTAAATGAGATAAGCAGAACTGCGATCGCAAATACTTTTCAGACGAAAGATTTAGAACCTGGTGATTTACTAGTGAAACAGTTTTCGGAGATAGAACAAGTAGCAATTTCTTTGTTGAAAAGTAAATAAAAATGGATAAATGGTTGGATACTGGTTTTAGTTTTGAGCTTGCGAATCACTTTGAAATAGAAGTCGTTTCGTTTGATTTAAGAAATCCAGAAGCATTAGTTAAATTAAAGTTATTGTTTTTAAATTCCGAAAGTTTTGTTTACCGAACTTGTGGATTAAGACTAAGGATTCTAGACCTTTCATCAGCCAGAAGCGTTTTGGATAAATTCTTTGCAACAACCAATCGTGGCTTTTGTAAGTTGTTCCAATACCGTCACTGCAATCGAACTTTATTTTATTGCGACTTGTACGACGCAACAAACAGGAACATCAACCAGTATCTGATCAATAACAATCTGGCTGAGGATTATGTGGAAGTTGTTGAGGAAGAGCTTGCACTTTAGTTAATCTACTCATTTACTTTCAACTCCAAAAAAATTAACATAAACATATTAGGGGATACCATTCCCGATGCTTTCGCTTGCGAGTAGCGGAAGTTATTAATTCGATGCCTTTCTAATCTCAAAAAATATTAGTTAGCACCCGAACAATAATACTACAAGTGTTTACTTTTATAGTACAAAAGAATAGTACAAAATACCTAGATTTTCAGTTTGTACAATTTGTACACAGACTGTACTTTTTGTACACAGATTGTACAATTTGTACACAGACTGTACTTTTTGTACAAAACGAAAAAATTAGAAAAAATTTTTGCAAAAAAATTCAAAAAATTTAGAAAAAAATCTTAAAAAATTTTTCAGTTTGTACAATTTGTACACAGACTGTACTTTTTGTACACAGATTGTACAATTTGTACACGGACTGTACTATTTGTACAATCCAAAAATCTAGGTATTTTGTACTATAATAGCGCTTAATATTTTCTTAAGATTTTAAAGCAGCCGCACAGTAAGACTTTCGTTCACCGAGGATAATTTTAACTAGAGAAGTGCGCCTGAATTCTGTGATGTCTAATATTATGACATATGTTATAATAAAACAAATGTTATAAAATAAAAATATGAGACGAGATAAAGCTTCCAGGTTGATTTCGCTACCGAGAGAATTAGATGATCGCTTCTTTAAATTTTTTCTTGGTCGAGTCCAAACTCGCAAAGAGATTTTATTTTTAGTTGAGGAGAATTTGATCCAAATAAAGTTCCTGCTTCAACATGTGCGTCATGCTTCTCAAGGTAAGCTCTCGGAAGAGGATTGTTGGTTTGGATATTTTCAATTCTTAAGAAAAGGATTGAAGTTCGGGCATAGAGAAGAACTATACAATCTAATTGATCAAGACGACAGAAAAAACGATAGAAAATCTCCTCCAGAAAATTTACCTTTAGAATCGGGCTTTAGATTACCCCCTGTCTTAGACGAGGTGATTGATTTGCTTGACTCTTACAAAAGCCAAATGTATTTGGAGCTTCCGCCAAGAAAGGAAGATAACAGGACTCTCTATTGGATATTAGATAGTTATAAAGAACTGCTAGAAGATGTAAATAAAAATCTTGAGCCGGGGCTGTTTCTAGAAAAACTTGCGATCGCATTAACTCCAAGCTGGGGAGAAATCCGTAGCTGGTGGTGAGTCGCGCCTTCGGGTAATCGGGTCTTAGAGGGGCAAAGGGACTTAAAACTCTATTTTAGAGGGATTATCTCCATTTAAAATTAATAGTTTTTATTTTACAAAAAATCCCCGTCCAAAGACGAGGAAGCATAGAAGAAAAAACAAAATACTACAAAAACAATTGCTCTAATTATTATGCGTCTTCAGACTTTTCGGGAATGCCAGAGTCTTTTTTTGGACTGCTTTCGGCTGTATTCTCATCTGAGGTTTCGGGAACGTTGTTTGTGGATTGAGCTAGTTTATTTTCAGATTGCATGTATTCTTCGATAATTTTTGCTAGTTGACCAGAAAAGCCAATGCCGTGATTTTTCTTGTATTCAGCGAGTATAGCAGCATCTACTCTTAATGAAACTCTAGTTTTATTGGGTTTACTTGAGTCTTTGGCGAATCGACCTGCTACTCTTGGTTGATTTTTGTGATTTTCTTTCCTTGGATCTTCTTTTGTCATATAAAGTTATCCCTCCTTGATGGAGGGTCTTGCTAAGATTACATTTACATGTCCTCAAAAGATTCAATTAGCTCATCATCGAATGCATTTGGATTGGATTGTTTTTCAAATTGAATATAATACAAAGCTTCTAGTTCAAAGAAACGAGCTGCATAAGCTCTAATTTCGCGAGAGTCTGCATCATAAAGCCGACGAGAAAGTATGCGGTCGCTACCAGGAAAACGCTTAAGCATCCAAGCGGCGAACCTGTGAGTGTTTTTGCTACTTATTGGTAGATTCAGATAAATTGCAAGTTCGGTTGATGTAAGCAGGTGGCAAGTAGAATCTCGGTCAACAACATCGCAATCCTTCCGTTGATTTAATGTCTTGAACAACAACTGATCTTTTGCTTTGTATTCGGATTCAGAGCGCTCAACCCCAAAACTCCTATCGCAAAATCTGCGAAGAGAATCAACAGCAAGGATCGAAAGAAACAGTTGTAGTTTAGGCGATGGCTTCTTGCGAAAAATGTCAACAATATATAAAATCGCATCAACTTCCGACAATCCATTAACTTGCTGCTTGACTCCTCTGGAATCAACTCCGATAAACTTTTTTACCCCTGCGCGAAGCTCGGATAGTGCTTCCAGTATAGGTTCTGCTCGTCGAGAATTCAAAAATTGAACCCCTCCAGCTTTGTTGTCCGAGAAAGTTTTAGCTATCTGTGTTGCAGAAAAATAATAAGTATCGGTTTGATAGTCATAGTACGCATCCAATCCAAAATTAGCTATTTGAATTTTTCTTGCTTGAGGTAATTGGCTGTTAATTGCTAACATTAGTAAATCTCCTTTGTGAGTAGAAAGAGCGGTCTGCTTTCGTCGGTGGAACCGCTCTTTCGTTTGTATGTACTTACTTTACCGCAGTCCGCTGCGGCTGTCAACTTTATTACTTAGTCTAATATCAAGAAGATCAATCAAAGCCTCTTTTGCTCAAGGTTGAGGAAGATGCAAGCAGAACCTCTGCAACAACAAAAGTTTTGCTGGATAACCCCAGGAAACTTTATGTTATAATAAAGACATAAAGAAACTAAAAATAAATATTATGTTTTTTCCAGAACTGCCAGATTTTGAAGTCAGTATAGCTGAAGAATTTTGTTTAGAAGTAATTACCTTGATTTCAGCTAATGAGAATATCAAGCAGAATGAGGATGGAAGGATAAGATTTTACGATCTGCTTGCGATCGCACTTCAATCCGATAAAAGCTCGAAGGAATATCAAACCACAGCCTTAAAAGAATTTGCTAAATATATAAATTTACATGCAGAAGAAGTTGAAGAACTAGAGAATATCCTCATTCCAGTAAAACTCGAAGCTTCGCCAAAATATAGGAAGAAGTTACTCAAGCCAGGGAACTTTGTAAAAAGAAAAGTAAAGGAGTCTGATAATCATGAGGAGTATTTTACCAAGATAATCCGTTGGAGTTCACCTGAACAAGTTCAATACTGGTTGGCACAAGTTTTGAGTCATGAGAAGAATTCGCATGATCCTAGTTGGTATTTTTCTCTAGAAGCTTCTGCTTTTTTGCTTCACCTTCTGGCAGTCAATCCCAAATTATCAAAAGTAACCGATGAAACCATCATTACTAACTTGAGGAAAGGAACTAAAGGAAGCAGCGGGGGTGGATACTCTAAGTTAAAAGAACTAGAGCAGAAGGTTATTGACATGCAACAACAAATTGAAGACCTTCAAAAAGAGTTAGCGGAAGCAAAGCAACAGCATTCAGAAATATGCACTGAATACAAGGAAACCTTGGTTTCACATCACAATGAGTGTTCGGCATGGGCAAGACTGTTGAACTTCTTAACGTTAGCAAATTTAAAACTTAAAGGAACAATCGAAAATCAGCAACGAACTATCAACAAACAATCAGCAGAGTTAAGTTTTTTCACAGAGCGAGATGAATTAGTAATGGAAAATGCTCCTGATTTGAAAGAGTTTTGGGACTTGATCGTTGATGTTTTTACGACGGAAATAAATTCTCCTTCAACTCGCTTCTATAGTGTTAAAGAATTTGTTGAAAACAATTCAATTCCTTGTCACAAAGATGGGAGTCATAATATTCGACTCTTGAACAAAGATGTTCTAGGACTAATGCCATTTGAGGAAAAAGACTTGCTAACAATTGGAAAACCAATGGGAGCTATCTTCAGATGTTTACTTAATAAAGTTCCACTTAAAAGCGGTTCTTTAAAATATCCTGAAAGTTATTCTAAACTCTGCCAATGGTTTGCTTATAAATGTTCGAGATATAATCCCAGCCAGTGGTATCCGTCGAAAGAAAAGGAAGCGGTTAATTCGTCTAACTCAGAGTTAATCAACAAAGCTTTTGAAAAACAAACTGAATTACAAGTAGCTTAAGTTTGTTTGGGTAATCCAAAAAAACTTTTGTAAATTATGTTGCTAGTTGAAACTTTAAGCTGATAAAATAAAGAAGTAATGAATTGGATAGAAAGATGGATGTAGAACAGTTAGAACGAAAATTAGAAGAGTTGAAGCTAACAAAAGAAAAGCTTCAACAAGAAATATATTCTACTAGAAAAGATACGATTGAAATTGAAGTTGCGACAGTAAATCTAAAACAACGTTTAGGATTCAAAATCAATGATTAGTAAGATGCCATCCGAGAGGGATGGTAATCGTTTTTAGATAGCTAAGTCTAATAAGTCCGCAACCTCTCCCTGATGTCTATGTCGATTGTCATCATAAATCATCATAGTTCTTGGATCTTTGTGTCTTGACATTTTCTGAACCTTGCGGATGTTTCCATCAGTTAAATCTAGTGCAGCAGTTATCGAAGAATGTCTCAACGTGTGTGCAGAAACTCGCTTTGTTATACCAGATCGTTCACAATATTTTTTGACTAGCTTGCTATACATATCTCCTGTCAGCCGATGACCTTGGTTTTTAAAATCATGGGCAACAAACAGTGGAGTATCAAGAGGAAGTAAACCTCTAAGATTCAAGTAAGCTTGGATGGCTGCAACAGTTCCGGTAGGAACTTCCAACCATTCGGGTGTATCTTGACCTTTACCTAAAACCTTTATTCTTTTCCCTAAAGAATCAAAGTCCTTGACATTCAAAGCAGCAATCTCAAATCGCCTCAACGCATTACTCCACAATAATCTCAGGATTGCATTGTCTCTAATTTTTAGTATTTCATCATCTTGCTGCTGTACTGCAAACAAAACTAATTTGAACTGATCAACGGTCAGTCCGGATGTGTCCCGGTAGGATTTGACCTTCTCATTTTTTATATCAACTAAATGGAAAGAACATCTGCCTAATTTTCTTGCAAGAGAAACTAGCGATCGCAATGCTGACAATCTTCGATTAATAGACGCAGATGTTAAGCGATTTTGCATTTGCTCTTTGTAACGAAGTCCAATGACGATAGCCTCATATTGTGTCAGATTTAAAAATGTTTCCATCGCAACACCTTCACTAACTCCTGGAAACATTTCAATGAAAAACATTTTTATGTCATTTCGATACGCTCGTTTCGTTTGCGTGCTTCTTTTGTCTGCTACAAGTAAGTCAATCAAATTTTGTTGATGGATATCGTCTTTGACGACATCAAAAGTATTTGTGCCTACGTGCTGTAGTTGCATTAATTATTACTGTCTCTTGTTATTGATAATCTAAATTTACAATAACGTAGATACTGTGTCACGCTTTCTACACCTGTGACAGTTTTACTTAACGTACTCATTGAAAAATGTCAATAACAGTTTGTGGCGAGACTGTGCCAAATAGGAACTTTGTGTGATTTTTCTAGCGATGGCTTAGTCTGCTACAACCCTACTGCATGGCACGGGAGCAACGCCACACTATGGCAATTCCATTCAACGTATCAGTTAAATAATGTCAATGATAAAGTGCTAATTATTTGGATATTTCTTTGGCAAGAATTTTGACAGGTAAATTTCTGATATACGTCTGACTTATGCCAGTATCCTCCTTTACGAGAAATTATTTTAATCCTTAATATCTTTAAATTAACTTTAAAATCTGAAAAATAAATGTGTTAAATACGGGTATTTCTCTGTCCGGAAATTTTTGGAAAATAAGTATTATTTCTATAGGCATTCTGTCTTTAGAATGTAGGACTTACGCAACTGGCACAAGCAATGGTGCGCGAAGCGCACCGAGCACCCAAAAAACTATACTATAGACATAGAAATCTCTGGACGTTTTAGTTGCTCAATTAAATAATTTGAAAGTAAATTATGCTTGATTTGATAAACCGTTTGACCTGTTTTATAAGCTAAATTCTTGAGTCGAAGCCAGACTAGCATGGCACAAGCAATATGATTTCTTTGAAGGCGTTCGCGAAGCGTGCCGAAGGCATACTTTACGACACTGACATGATTCAATACCAGTCAATTGCTTTATTTCTCGATGAAACTCCTCTATTTTCCAACGGATTTTACACACCTTTTGTGCAACATCCGTAGAACTTTGAGACAAGTCATTAGTCGCGACATAATCCGTCCTATCGGTAAAGACAGTAACACGGAAAAGTTTCACTTTTATCTTAGCAGGAAACCCTTTAATTTTGATTATCTTACCATCTTTTAACTCTTCATTATCCCATTCTAAATCTTTTATATTTTTATATTTTTCCTTACCAAAACTATCATCAACTAAACGATTTGTTTTTAAAGGACAATAAAAAACCTTATCTAAACTATCTATATAAAGCATTAATTTATTTACTGCATACCATGTGTCCATTAAAACTGTATCAAAAGGAAGATTCCTTTGATATACAAGACTTGTAAGCATATTTTTCACATGGTCTACCTTACTTAAACCATCATTCTCCGGGTTAAAAATACGATAATCTATTACCCAAAATTGTAGTGTTTTAGGATTAACATATATGCAATTCACTATTCCTATGCCTTTAACAATACCATGCTCATTACCACTATACTGTCTTCGTACTATCTCTATTTCTTCCGAAAATCTTTTATCTATAACTGTGTCATCAAATATAATATAGGCATCATCGTCAACTACTATTAAATCTTTTACATTATCCCAAAGTAAACGAGGAGTGAGCTTTTCATTTTTTAGATAATAATTAATTTTATCATGACTAATATTTTCCAAGTGTTCTGCTAGATTAGTCATTGTATAGTTAATTTGACTACTCAGTAAGTATTGACAATAATTAAGTTTAGTAAATCTCATTGCTAACCAATTTAACGACGCACCCTATAATCATTTTCTCATGAAATTTGAACGACAACTTTAATTGATTAATTACTGTTAACAATTAGAAAAAGGGTTGATTTCATAGATAATCAATTGCAGTACTAAAGTACTTATGTCTGGCGATCGCAATGTGCCGGTTGCGTAAGTCCTAGAATGATTAAAAAAGAATTAAGAATACTTTTTAGGTATAGCTTTGAGCAGACAGTTACTGCGATTACTTGAATACCACGCCGAGAATCATTCAAGAGATAAAGCTATTTAAAATATTGCAGTGCTTCTGTTGTGCCTAGATAAAAAAGGATTCTCGGGGATAATTTTAATTAAAGGTGGATTATATATGAATCAACAATTAAACATTCAAGAATTATCAATTATATTAGCTGTTAAAGAACAAAATCCTACTACATTAAATCCAGACACGCTTAAATATACAAACGTTATTCCTAACGATTGGGAATTAGCGTCAGCACCAATTATTCAAAAAAACTTTGTTCAGTTAAAGTTTACAAGTGGCGTTATAATTATAGCCGAATATAACAGAACAATATTGGTACAATCGCTAGTTGATAAATCAATTGCAGATATTGTTATTCCGGATATCGCTAAAAAATACGCACAAACCTTTCCTAACGTAGAATACCAAGCAGTTGGAACTAATCCTAATGGCTACGTACCCTTTTCAAGAGAACAAGATACAGCACATACCTTCTTAACTCAAACTCTCCTATCTCCAGGTAGTTGGCAAGAAGAGGGAGAGTTACCAATGCGTGTAAACTTGAATTTAGTATATAAGTACGAACGTGCTTCCATGTACTTAAATATCACAGAAGCAGCAATTCAAGCTGAAGATAAAACTACCACCCCAATCGTAATTTTTGGAGCCAATTACTCTTACAAAGTGAATGGAGAAAGCAACGCAGAAAAACTCGCATATCTTCATCAAGTTATTGATAATTGGCAAGCTGATTTAGAAGCTTATTCAAATCTTGTCAACAATAAATTCTTGGCAAGTTTACCTCAACGAGTATCGCCAGAGGTTGAACAACCAATTTATGAAAATAAAGCAGAATCAACAGAAGTAGAACCAAATCTACTTGCTGTACCTGCTTAATAATGATAATGGAAAGCGGACATATCATAGATAATATAGTTAGCATATTAACCGCTTTCCACAAAGTTTAAAACTATAAATATCTAAAATTGCATTTGAGAGGGAGGCGAATAAGTTCTTTAAGAGCTTTATCTTCGTATTGGTTTTACTCCAAAATTATTTGTTTAGATATTCAATAGTTAAAATATTTTCATAGTCTTTACACTATTACATCCGGATACGATTTCATCCAATCGTGTCCTTAATTCGTATGTATAGCAAAATTTTCATATAATGTTTTCGGCATCTTGCATAAATTAAATATAATATAATTTATAAAAATTGATATCAGAATAGACAATATTTATCTAAATCTCTTCGTAAATAAAATTGTACCTTCTAATAAGAATAGCTTAGAATAATTATTAGAAATTAGATAATACTTGCCGTTATAACTAAAAATTTTTCAGGTGTGGAAGTATTTAAGGTTAAAAATATTATTTTAAACTAAACTGATGAGCTTTATCATTTAGACTCAAGCTTTTATTCATAAGACAAAAAATTTATTCTGGCTTTTAATATAATATTACATATATATAGTAATACAAACTATATATATTTGATAATCATACTTCAACGTATTTATACTTAGATATTCTGATCGCTGAAAAATGTAATTAGATATAAGTCTTATTAATTAATAATAAGCCAGTAAAATTTATTAAAATTATAAATACTTAATTAAAAAGAAAAGTTTTAATGAAATGCACGCATTTATATCGACATCTTTATCTATAGAGGTTTTAACTGAATATATAAGCAATTGAAATCTTTAATAATAATTTTCCTTCTGAATGACATCTGGTTTTACAAAGTAAATGTAAAACCAGAAGTATTAGTGAATAGCATTTTATATTAATACCAAGTAATCATCAATAGTTAGTTTAAATAGTGTTTTAAAAGGACTTATCTAATGAACTCAAATTCTACTAATCTGCCTATTACTTTTTTTGATGGAGACTCTTTTGCCTGGGAAATTGATGAAGATGGTTATCTTCGTTACCGTCGTGTTTTAGTAGACCCAATTACGGGTGAGAAAAGTTTTGATGACAACTATGGATATATATATGACAACCATTGGTATTATGATTCTGATCCTGCTGATATATATACAGAAAATAATGGTCGTGAAATTGTCATAAGTGCCAAAACTCTCAATAGTCAATATGGACAATTACCGATTACAGTAGCTAGAAAAATTTACGTTTCTGAAGACGCAAGCTTTGTAAGAATATTAGATATTGTTACTAACACAAGTTCAGATGATTCCTGGAATTATGGATTTTATTATGATAATGAACTACCTTCTTTAAAATCAAAAGTTATTAATACGGATAGGGGTGACAATAATTTTGATAAGGGTGATAACTGGGTATCAGTAAATGGTGTTTACGACGATGAATTAACTGATAATAATCTTTCTATAATTCAAGTTGTTGCAGGAGATGGTGGTTATCGACCATTATCTGCTAATGCAGATGGTAATGTTAATTTTAATTACAACTTAGAATTAGAACCGGGTGAAACCAAGGCTGTAATGAGTTTTGTTACTCGTAGCCAGGATGTAGCCTCACAGCTTGCTCAAATGCAGCCAATAGCTTTGACGGGAATGTCATCCGAAGAAAAAACCCAAATTATCAACTTTAATACTGGGGTTAATGATAATAATCTTCCTCCAGATTTAGTAATTACAGGTTCAGTTGCTGATGATGCAAATTTCGTCCTTGGTGAGGAAGTTTCAGTCACCTATACGATTAAGAATCAAGGAAAAGGAGCGACACCAGCAGATACACAACTAGGTGTTTATGTTTATATTTCGGATGACGATAAATTTGATGACAGACAAGATACGTATGTAGATTACTGGAATGAATATCTTGAAAGCCCGTTAGGATATAATGATAGCTCCCCCACAATTACAAGAGATATTACTATTCCTTCTTCTGGTAATACACCTAGAAATGGATATTTGTTGTTTGTAGTAGATAAAAATAATAATCTTGCAGAATCTGATGATTCTAACAATGTCTTGGCAGTACCTATTGAACAAGAAATTAAAGCACCAGATTTAACTATCACGGGAGTAGATACAGGAACCGATACATCAGAACCGCTTGTTGTATCTTGGGGCGAAAAATTTACAGTTTCTTGGACTGTCAAAAACCAAAACCAAGAAAATGTTACTGCTTATGATTGGACTCGCTACTCTATTGTCATATCTGATGATGAGAATTATGACCCCGAAGTAGATAGGATTATAATTAATGACTCCGTTAATGGTTTGGAACCATTAGCTTCGGGTGATAGCCATACTTTCAACGAAGATATTAAAATATATAGTAACGTCACTCCTGGTAGTTATAATTTGTTGTTTGTAGCAGATTACTTCAACAAGCAAGGCGAAACCAATGAAGATAATAATGTATTCTCAGTACCGATTGAAGTTACTGCACCAAATTTAGAAATAACGGCTGAAATAGATAAAACTCAAGCTATTCCAAGCGAAATAACTCAACTTATTCCAGGCGAAACAATTCCAGTTAATTGGACTGTTACAAACATTGGAAACGGTGTAGCTACAGCCTATGACTATGATTATGTATTCTTATCTAATGATGATACTTTAGATTATAGTGACACTGAAATATATTCTAAAGACATCAGCACTGAAACTCCGCTAGCTGCTGGTGCTGATTACACTGTTAACACGAATATCGCTATCCCGACTACAGTCAGTGACGGCAATCAATATTTACTGTTTATAACTGGCAAACATCCTAGATATAACTACTTTCAGCAACCTGATACCGACGAATCAAATAATATTCAGGCTATTCAAATTCAAATAGGCGCTCCAAATTTAGCAATATCCAATCCCACAATAGTAGGTACGCCCATAGCAGGTGGAAGTGTAACAGCTAATTGGACTGTAACCAACACGGGAAGTTTCGCAACTGGTGCTAGCTGGTACGATCAAATATATATTTCCAACGATAATAAATACGACCAATATATTGATGAAAGCGTAGGTGCTAAAGAAATCGTTACAACACTGGAGGCTGGTGAAAGCTACAACGCCAGTATGCAAATCAATATACCGGGTTCTTTTGATGGTGAACAGCAGTATCTGTTATTTAATACAGATATTGGGGATAACCAAAGTGAAACTGACGAAAATGACAACTTTAAAGCAATATCAATTGATGTCAAAAAGCCGAATTTAACTGTTTTCAACGTCGAAGCCCCAGAAACCGCAGCTTGGGGTGAATACATTTCATTTTCTTGGAATGTTAAAAATGAAGACAACGATTTTGCAGCACTAACTGATTGGTACGACGGGGTTTACATATCTGATGACCAAACCCTAGACCAGTATGACAAGCGACTTGATAGTGTAGAAATCACTAACCAGACACCGTTAGAACCTGGTGATAGCTACTCTATCACGGAAAGAGGGGCTAGAATAACTTCTTACGCAGGTAGCGGTGATAAATATTTACTGTTTGTTGCAGATGATGGTAATAGTCAAAGCGAAACAGATGAAACTGACAACGTTTACGCAAAGAGAATTAAAATAGGCGCACCAGACCTTACAATTTTAGAACCTATTACTATATCAGTATCTGATGCTAATGTTTCCGATGCTCAATTCGGTCAAACAATTGATGTTACATATACCGTTCTCAATGATGGTACTGATGACACGTCAGTGGATTGGAATGATGTAATTTGGCTATCTTCAGACGGTAAACTTAAAGATATAGCATTAAAAGTAGTTAAGCCCGATTCAAAAGACATCCCGCTGGCTCCTGGTGAAACATACACTGAAAAAGTCTCTGTAAAATTACCGCTACAACCAGAATTTAATAGTGGCAGTTACTACATTTTGGTAGAGACAGATAATGATAGTGATAATAAACAGCCAGAATTAGACGAAAACAACAATATCAAAGCCAGCCAAGCTTTAAACTTAGAATTACCACCCATACCCAATTTATTCATCGAAGGAGTAGATGCTCCGATTCAAGGACTATCCGGACAGCAAATAGAAATTACTTGGACGGTGGGAAATAAAGGTACTGGTGATGCTACGGGACCTTGGGTTGACAAAATTTACCTATCGAATGATTCAGACATTGGGAACGACATATTCGTCGGCTCTTTCTCTTTTGACGGCACAATAGAGAAGAATAAATCAATTGAGCGCAAGCAATTTATTACATTACCAATTGATTTAGATGGCGGTTATCGGGTAGTGGTTAAAACTGATGCTGGTGGATGGAATAATTCTGGAGAAATCTACGAACACGCTATAGAAAACGATAATGAATTTATCACTGACAAAGTTACTGATGTTAACCTTTCTGCTTTCCCTAACTTAAAAGTATCAAACGTTATTGTCCCACCAGAAGCAAAAAGCGGTAAGGAAACAGAAATTAAGTGGACTGTTACAAATACAGGAACTGGCTCTACTAGCGCCCCACTTTGGTATGATGCGGTTTACTTGTCTTCTGACTCCTCCGCTGGCAATAGCGATGATATTTTCTTGGGCATAGCGGAAAACACTAGCTATCTTAAGAAGAATGAAAGCTACAACAACAAATTAAAAGTTACCCTGCCCGATAATCTTGACGGTGATTACCATTTCGTTGTCAAAACCGACTTTAGCAGCAGTGTCTACGAATTTCAAGATGAAGGCGATAATTTAAAAGCCAGTGACGAAACTACGGATATAAAACCCACGTCACCGCCTGACTTAGAACCGACTTATGTTTTGCCATATTCTTCAGTATTTTCCGGTCAGAAGATGACTTTGCGTTGGGGTGTGGGAAACAACGGTTCCGATACAAAGCAATTCGTATGGTACGACGAAATTTGGATGTCGGATGATGGAGTGCTTGATAAAAGCAATGATACAATCTTAGGTGCTAAGTATCACTACGGCGGTTTAGCAGAAGGAGAAAGGTACGATACTAGCTATGATGTAAAGATACCAGATGGTATATCGGGTAAAAACTACCATTTCTTTGTTGTAGTTGACGCTGGCAATCAAGTGAGGGAATTAGCTTATAAAGCTAACAACCAGAAAACTCATGATGGTGAGAATGAATCTCCTACTGAAATCCTGCTCACACCACCTCCTGATTTAGAAGCAGAGTTGGTAGATATCCCAACAGAAGCTTTAGCCAGCCATGCTTTGACAATCAATTACCGCGTTGCTAATAACGGGTCTACTGCGATTCCTCCCGGCTATTCTTGGAAAGATGCCTTTTACCTGTCCACAGATACTACTTTAGACCGCAACACGGATATTTTCTTAGGGGAATACTATCGCTACGGATATTTAAATGCTGACCCAAGCAACGAAGAGAACGATAATTTCTACGATGGTACTGTAAAATTAACCCTTCCCGATGGATTAAGCGGCACCTACTATGCCATTATTGATAGCGATAAAGACAATAAAATTTTTGAACTCGATAACGAAAACAATATTGCTCACAGCAGCAACCAAGTTACTATTTCTTCTCGTCCCGCAGATTTAATCGCTTCGATAATTGATTTTCCACAAAACTTGGAAGCAGGTAAATCATCCCTGATCGCATGGAGCGTCACCAATCAAGGAACGGGAGATACTGCTGCTAGAGCTTGGACTGATGCAATCTACGCTTCTAAAGACGGTACTTTGGGTAATAGTGACGATATATTGCTAGGTACTTTCCGTCACAGCGATACAGTAAGTTTAATCGACGGAACTTTTAAAAGCGGTTTGTTGAATCCAGGAGAATCCTACACGCGCACCGAAACAATCAAAATTCCTTTCAAACTTGCAGATGGGTACAACTTATTTGTTGATACCGATATTTACAACCAAGTATACGAGGCTACTGCTGAAAACAATAATTTTGATGTTCGTTCGGTTAATGTCGATCGCCAAACTCCTGATTTACAAGTTACCGCAGTTGATGCCGACTTTACGGCAGCGTCGGGAGGTAAACTAAACGTTAACTGGACTGTAGAGAACCTTGGAACGGGTCGCACTAACTCCTATTCTTGGTACGATAGCGTTTACCTATCTACCGATAAAGTTCTTAACAGGCAACAAGACATTTTCCTCGGTCAAATTTTCCATTCTGGTGCTTTAGACCCGCTACAAGATTATCAGCGTTCTGGTAGTTTCAATCTACCAATTGACCTGAAAGGTAATTACCACGTTATTGTTAGCACAGATACAAGCAGCGATAGCAAATATGACAATCGAGTTCTAGAAGATTCCCAGGTTGGCAACGACTACGGTCCTTTAGAGAAAAATAACTATAAAGAAACCAGTAAAACTACTACTTTTGAACTTGGTGATGTCCCCAACTTGGTAGTAGAAAGCGTTGATGCACCAGTTGAAGCTGTTAGCGGTCAACTGAATAATCTCAATCTCTCTTGGACTGTCCGCAACGATGGTGCCGATACTGGCTACCAACGCTGGTACGATGCTGTTTACCTCTCCCGCGACCAAATCTTTGACAAAAACACCGATACTTACCTTGGTTTTAGTACTCATGGGGGCAATTTAGAGCAAGGAGAGTCATACACCAAACAGCGTTACTTTACTATTCCTCAAGGATTGTCCGGTCCCTTCTACGCTTTTGTAGTTACAGATAAAGGTGATGAAGTATACGAACGCGGCGGAGAAGGCAACACCGTAGGTAACAACGTGGGTTACGACGGTCAGTCTATGAATGTAGAATTACCAAGTGAAGCTAACTTAAATGTAGGTACTATTACTATCCCTGACAGTGCCGTCCCCGGTCAAGATGCTACAATCAGCTACACGATTACTAACAACGGACCCAATGCGGCTAAAGGAGTTTGGTACGATTCAATTTACATCTCTGCCGACGATAAGTGGGATATCGATGATCCTTTATTTGCAAGAGTCACAGGCGGTCCTTATGTGGAGAATGGTGGTAGCTACAACCGAGATATAACTGCTCAATTGCCTGGTGTTGTTCCTGGCGATTACCACGTTATTGTCCGCAGCGACATCCGCAATAACATCCCAGAAAATAACGAAGATGACAACATCAGTGGTTCTTTAAATCAGTTTGAAATCGATGCACCCGAACTACAACTCGATGTTGCCCAAAGCGGTACTTTATTCCAAGGAAAATCGGTTTACTACCGGGTTGATGTAGAAGCAGGAGAAACCTTACAAGTCACCTTTGATTCGTTATCTGATAAGGGATTTAGCGAACTCTATGTCCGCTACGGTGATATGCCTTCTCAATCCGAGTTTGACTACGGATTTGAAGATATAAATGCCGACCAACAAGTTATTGTACCAACAACTGAAGCCGGAACTTACTATATTCTTGCCCGTGCGGTTGAAGCCCCCGATTGGATTAGCTATCAGCAAATCGATGAAAATACTACTATTTCTGGCTTGGGAACCGAATATTCTATTAAGGTTGAGACAATTGACTTTGGCATTTCCTCAATCGCTCAGACAGTAGGCGATCGCGGCGGTAAGATTACTGTAGAAATTGACGGTGCTAAGTTTAATACTTCTATGACGGCAGAATTGATTGATTCTGCTGGTAATTCCATTGTTGCCGAGAATATCTGGTATGAAGATTCTACTGAAGTCTTTGCAACATTTGATTTAACGACAGCCGCAATTGGTACTTATGACCTCAAGCTGACACAGGCAGAATTAGTTCAAAATGCGGAAGGGGAATTTGAATATGTAGTTGTCACGGATACCTTAGAAGATAACTTTAATGTTGTTGAAGCCCGTCCCGATGATATCTTGATTTCGGTGGATTCTACACCTAACGTATCTCCCAATCAAAACTTTGATATCATTGTTTCCTATGCTAATAACAGTACTCATGATGTCACTGCACCTGTAATTGTTGTTAGTGCCGACCAAAACATTCGTTTAGAAAACATTCAAGACGATTCGGATTCGGTTCACTACGGTTCGATAACATTGCTGGGAATTAGTAACGAAGGTCCGGCAGGAATTCTCCGTCCTGGGGAAACTGGTATAATTCGACTCCGGGGAGAAGCACCCGACCTCACCGGAACAGTTAATATCACCGCTCGTCAAATGGTAGATGATGGTAGTCCGATTGACTACAGCCAGTTTGTTGAGTACTTAGGTGGCGATATTTCAAGCCAACATTGGGTGGCTGCGGTTACAGCATTAGAGGAGCTATTCGGAGATTCCTGGACTAGTTTCAATGAAGGTTTGGCTGCATATGCTACTTTCTCTGGTGCTTTGGGTGATTACACTCATTCCGCAACCGAACTTTGGAGTGATGTAGCTATGGATGCTTGGGGTGAAAGTATTTCTAGTAATTCTACGTCAACTATTCCAGCGGAAGATACGCAATCAAATGCGATAGTAGCTGACAGTTTGGTTGTAAATTCTTCGGAAGTAGCGGGTACGGAAGAAAACAGTGTTACCACTGCAAAATTTGCTTTAGCAGAGCAAAGTGTAGATTCTCCTGTAACTTTAGATGATGCAAGTGAAAATTTCTCCGATGAATCTTCCGACACTACAAATGGGGCAGAAAATGTACGGTTAAATGGGCTGCAATTTGTTAAAAGTGAAGCTACTGATTATCAAGAATCAGCAGATTCAAAAGAAAATAAAGTCAATGCTCCTAAATTTGCAAAATTTGCTTTAGCAGAGCAAAGTGTAGATTCTCCTGTAACTTTAGATGATGCAAGTGAAAATTTCTCCGATGAATCTTCCGACACTACAAATGGGGCAGAAAATGGACAGTTAAATTCGTTGCAAGATGGCAATTTTGATGACAATTCTCAAGAATCAGCAGATTCAGAAGAAAATAACACCAATTATTTAAAATTGTCATTAGGACTGGAAAATCCTGCCTTAACTTTTAGAGGTATTGATGAAAAATTGTTGAGTGCAGAATTATTAATACTAAAAGCTGCCCTAAATATAAAAGATTTTGGTGGAAAATATGGAGGAGAAGCTCTAGAATACTTTGTCGGAAAGATTGGTGAAGACGAACCTCCATTTGCTCAGTTCACTGAAAGAGGTCAAATTGATAAATACATAGATAATGTATTTGACGTAGTAAATGATGATATAATAGCTGATGCAATTGTCAAAGAGAGCTTCAATAAAATTGAAGGATGGCAGTTTGTTGGAAAGCCATTAGAAGGATTGTTTTACGGGAAATATCCTCATGAGAGTTTATATCCCATTCAATATTTTAAGGATGGCAGTTTCATTGCAAATGCAGTTAAAAAATCTTCAGAATACCAGCAAAAGGTTAAAAAGAATGATGCTTTAGAAAAAGAAATAGATAAAATAGCGTCTGATTTAGTAGTAAATGGTAAAGTATTGCCGTTGATAGCACCCCAATATCGTGGCAAAGGTATTATCGAAGGTTTTGACTATTTCGACCAGAAGAAGATACAAAATTATCCGAAATATTTTGAGACAAAAGAGTCGAGTGATTTAGCATTTCTAATTGGTAGAACAGGAGGTAATAATCAGCGCATTAGAGTCAATAGCATAACATTTGATGAATCTCAAGACAAACATTCTTGTCACCCTAATAAATCAAATATAAATTACACTGCTGACGTTGATTTCTACTTGTGGGATGGGACTACATTTGACGCAGATGATTGGTACAAAGACGAAGCAGCTAGTATCGGAAAACTTCTTATAGATTCAATTGTAAATTCAATTGCTCCGTTTCCTGTTGAATCGATTATTGGAGAATTAAATACACGAATCACGACAATCGGTGCGGCGCTAGGTGCTGGCTGGGATCTTCAGCAGGCTGGATGGGGTCGCTCAAGGTACAATGTGGTTCACTTCCAAGACACCTTAACAGGCACAATTACTATTGATAATCCCTATCATGGACCTTGCTCAGAAGAAGAGCATAAAGAGCATAGCTCTCCAATTCCGCCTCCTATTGATACATCCCCTCCTGGGCAAAATCAACCAAACCGACCAGGACGAAATTCCATAACTATGGGTCCACCAGGACGATACTCTACTACCAACGTTGTTGCTTCCTACGACCCCAACGACATCCTTGGTCCGGACGGATTCGGCACAGAAAACTGGATAAGTGCGGATGACCCCCTCAACTACACCATCCGCTATGAAAATGACCCAATATTTGCCAGCGCTCCAGCCCAAGTTGTACGCATCACCCAACAACTTGATAGCGACCTCGATTTCCGTACTTTCCGATTAGGTGACTTTGGATTTGGCGACATCTTTGTTGACGTACCGGATAACCAAGCATTCTATCAAACCCGCTTAGATTTAACCGATACTCACAATATCTACGTAAATGTAATCGCAGGTGTTGATATTGCATCGGGACAAGCTTTCTGGGAGCTTTCTTCAATTGACCCAGAAACCGGATTGCAGCCAACCAACCCTTTACAAGGTTTCTTACCACCTAATATCACTAAACCAGAAGGTGATGGGTTTGTCAGCTACTCCATCTATGCCAAGGACGACATAGAAAATGGTGCTGTAATTGATGCAGAAGCTCGCATCATCTTCGACGTTAACGAACCCATCGATACACCTGCAATTTTCAATACTATCGACACTAGTAAACCTACTAGTACAGTTAACGTATTACCTGAAACCACCAACAATACTAACTTCAAGGTTAGTTGGTCTGGTAACGATAATGCAGATGGTTCCGCTTTAGCCGATTTTACGATATACGTTTCAGAAGATGGTGGAGATTTTGTTCGTTGGCTGGAAAATACTACGCTAACAGAAGCTACATTTGCTGGTAAGGAAGGCAGTACTTACACCTTCTACAGTCGCGCTCGCGATAATGCAGGTAATATAGAAGACACGCCAATTAGCTTCCAAGCATCTACGAGTATCGGCTCATCAGTTAGCTTAACTGGTACTCCCTCCGATGATACTTTAGAAGGCGGCGATAGTAACGACATCATAGAAAGTTTTGAAGGCAACGATAACCTACTTGGTGGTGCGGGTAACGATACTTTATTAGGGGGAAGCGGTAACGACAAACTTTATGGTGGAAGCGGCGATGATTCGCTTAACGGGAATGAAGGTAACGATAACATCAAAGGTGAAGAAGGTAACGACACATTAATTAGCAGTGCGGGTAGAGATACTTTGTATGGTGGCAAAGGTGACGATACTTACCTGATTAACAACACAGGCAACTACATTCGCGAATATTCCAATCAAGGTACAGATACAGTTAAAGCTTCAATCGACTACTCAATTTCTAGTTCTTCTTATGTAGAAAACTTGATACTTACTGATACTGCCAAGAAGGGTACTGGTAACTCTCGCAGTAACCGAATTACAGGAAACGCCCAAGACAATACCT
>ERZ1740059.194-NODE-194-length-33185-cov-6.818684_pt1 | contig 33185 bp, 29 predicted proteins | sample MGYA00581744_ERZ1740059 | MGnify/ENA primary metagenome ERZ1740059 (study PRJEB43018, sample SAMN04849738) | marine metagenome | isolation source: floating plastic debris | place: Pacific Ocean | collected 2008-08-28 | study: EMG produced TPA metagenomics assembly... | reverse complement strand
AGGTCATCGGCCGCGCCGGGAGCGGCGTGACCACGGGCCGGGTGCGCCGCGGACGAGGTGCGACGGCGCCCTGCGGCTGGTGCCGCGGAGGGAGCCGGTGCACGCCGACGCGCCCGCGCTCTTCACCGACGACGACGCGGCCGTCCCGGAGGCGACGCTCCGTTCGGACCTCGACGCGCCCGTCGGGCCGCGTCGTGCGAACCACGGTGTGCACCGTCCCGTTCGGCCGGACGCGCCGGGTGCTCTCGATGATGGTGCGTCCGCGTTGGCCCGTGCGGACCTGGCGCCGTTCGACCACGCGGGTTCCGTTCGGCCGGGTGGTCACGCGCCGGGTGGTCCGCACGCGCTCCCCGCTCGGCGAGGTGCCGACGGTCCGGGTGACCCCGGGAGCTTGCGCGCGCCGTTGCGCCTCGACCGAGGTGGGCCCGAAGGCCGTAAGGGCGAGAGCCGCGACAGCGGCGATCCAGAGGCGTGCGTGCATCGTGCGTCAGGTCCTTTTCCGAGCCCCATCCGAGCTCCTGAAGACCGACGCACCGAATCCGAAGTGATTCTAAAGCCGCAGAATTCGGGGCCACTGGGCGCCCGTGCCCGTGCCCCTGCCCGCGCGAAGAAGGTTCGACATCGCTGGCGACTCGGAGGGGGCTCGTCCGGAGCGTCGGGCCGTGCACCACGGGCATGGGCATGGGCAGGGGCAGGCGAGCGGGACGCTTGGGCGTCCCGCTATGGCGTCCCGCTAGGGCGATTTGGTTCCCGGTGCGGGGTCGAAGGCGAAGGAGCTCAGCAGCGCGCGGAAGGTGGGCACCCACTCGTGCCAACGCTCGGGCGGGCCGTCGCACATGAGGACGTAGCCGACGCCGTCGACCACCACGGCGCGGCGCACGGTCCGGTAGGGCGGCGCCTGGTCCGGGAAGGCCGCGTCGAGCTCGATGGTCGGCCGGCCGCCGAGCTCCGCGTCAACGCTCTGATAGAGCCGCCCCACGTGCGTCATGTTCTCGAGGCCGAGGGTGACGTAGGCCTGCGTATCGCCGCCGGGGAAGGGCTCCACCTTCAGCACGCAGCGCGGCGTCATACCCTCGCGGGCGTCGGGGCCTTCGTACTTGGCGGCCACGTGATGGACGAGGCTGGCGCGCGCGCGCCAGCCGGGAGGGACGCGGAAGCGATAGCCCTCACCCACGTGAAGGGGCCACGTGGAGGTGTCCACGCTGGCGCGCGTGCCCGGCGCGCGATCGGCCGCCCGCGGAGCAGACCGTGCGGCTGCCACGGTCGCGCCGTCGAGCGATGCCGGCATCCCGACGGGCGCGTCGAGCGCGGGAGCGTCCGCCTCGAGGAGCTCGGCCAGCGCGTGCTGCAGCGCGACGGCGTGGGGTCGCGCGGCGGGGTCTCGGGCCAGGCAGACGTCGACGATCGCGGTGAGCCGCGGCAGCTCCGGCGTCAGCTCCGCCAGGGGCGTGGGCGCCACGGTGGCCGCGCGGATCAGCACGCCCTGCGGCGTGGGCGCGTCGAAGGGATGGCGCCCGGCCACGCTCTCGTAGAGCACGACGCCCACGGCCCAGACGTCCGCCGCCGGGGTGACGTCCCGGCTGCTCATGAACTGCTCCGGCGCCATGTAGTAGGGCGTGCCGAGCGCGTTGCCGGTGGCAGTGAGCGTCCTGGCGTCCCGGTGCTTCGCGAGCCCGAGGTCGAGGAGCTTCAGGGCATCGCCGGGACCGACGAGCACGTTCTCGGGCTTGAGGTCCCGGTGAACGAAGCCGGCTTCGTGCGCGGCCACCAGCGGAGCGAGGAGCGCATGCACCAAGCGGAGCGCGTCGCGTCGGGTCGTGCCGGGGCGACGCAGGCGCCGGCCGAGGTCCTCGCCCTCGAGGAGCTCCATCGCCAGGAAGAAGGTCCCATCCTCCGCGTCGACGCCCGCGTCATAGACCTCGACGAGCCCGGGATGCCCGATGCGCGCCGCCGCGCTGGCCTCGCGCCGGAAGCGAACGGCGGCCTCGGGGCTCGTCACCACCTCGCGCATCACCTTCAGCGCCACGGGCCGGCGGCTGAGCACGTGCTCGGCGCGGTAGACGGTCGCCATGCCGCCGGAGCCCAGCGTGTCCTGGATGACGTAGCGGTCCCCGACGATGTCCCCGCGGCGGCGCATCGAGCGGAGATTAGTACGGCAGACAGGACTTCTGGGCCGCTGCGCGAGCAGCGCGTCGTACGCTCCCGGCCGGCGCCGGCGGCGCCCGGAGGATCCCCATGCGTGCAGCCATGATCACCGCCCTCGAGGGCCCCGACGCCATCGAGGTGCGCGAGCTTCCCGACCCCACGCCCAAGAAGGGTCAGGTGCGCATCCGCGTCGCCGCCGCCGGGGTGAACTTCCCGGACCTGCTCATGAGCCGCGGCCTCTACCAGCTGCGGCCTCCGCTTCCCTTCGCGCCGGGCGGCGAGGTCGCCGGCGAGATCGACGCCGTGGGGGAGGGCGTGACCGGCTTCGCCGAGGGCGACCGCGTGCTGGCCCTCAACTTCTTCGGAGGCTTCGCCACGCACGTCTGCGTGAGCCAGGCGCAGCTCCTGGCCGTGCCCGAGGGCATGAGCCTCGAGGTCGCCGGCTCCTTCGCCTTCACCTACGGCACGAGCTACCACGGCCTCGTCGACCGGGGGCGCCTGGCCGCCGGGGAGCGCCTGCTCGTGCTCGGCGCCGCCGGCGGCGTTGGACTGGCCGCCGTCGAGATCGGCGCGGCGCTCGGCGCCGAGGTGGTCGCGGCCGCGTCCACCGCGGAGAAGCTCGCGCTCACGGCGGAGCACGGCGCGGCGCACGGCATCAACTACCGGGAGGCCGACCTCAAGAAGGCGGCCAAGGCGCTCGGCGGCGTCGACGTCGTCTACGACCCCGTCGGCGGCGACTACGCGGAGCCCGCGTTCCGCGCGCTCCGACCGGGCGGGCGGCACCTCGTCATCGGCTTCGCCGCGGGCTCCATCCCGAAGCTCGCGCTCAACCTCCCGCTGCTGAAGGAAGCCGCCCTCGTCGGCGTCGCCTGGGGCGCCTGGGCCATGCGCCATCCCGACCGGCACGTCGCGAACCTCGAGGCCATCTTCCGGCTCCACGCCGAGGGCAAGCTGAAGCCCCACGTATCGAAGAGTTACGGCCTCGACGAAGTCCCCGACGCCCTCCGCGCCATGGACACCCGCGCCGTGCTGGGGAAGGTGATCATCGCCCCGTAGGACGCTTCCCAAAGCGTCCTACCCCCTGCCCGTGCCCGTGCCCGTGCCCCTGCCCAGCCCGAAGAGCCCACGCAAGAAATGAACGCCCATTCATTTCTCGCCTGACCTCCGCTAGGCTCCCCGGCCATGGACAAGGCGATCCTCACCTGCGCCGTCAACGGCGTGCTCACCAACCCGAAGCAGCACCCGGTCCCGGTCACGCCGGAGGAGATCGCCGCCTCGGCCAAGGACGCCTGGAACGCCGGCGCCTCCATCTTCCACATCCACTTTCGGCAGCAGGCCCCGAACATGGGTCACATGCCCTCGTGGGACCCGCAGGTCGCGAAGGCCCAGAGCGACGCGATCCGCGAGGCCTGCCCCGGCGCGATCATCAACCAGACCACGGGCGTCGTCGGGCCCGACGTCTCCGGTCCGCTCGCCTGCCTCGAGGCCATCGCGCCCGAGATCGCCGCCTGCAACGCCGGCAGCCTGAACTACCTCAAGCTCCGGAAGAACGGCGCGTGGGCGTGGCCGCCGATGCTCTTCGACAACCCGGTGGCGAAGATCGAGAAGATGCTCGCCGGCATGAAGGCCGTGGGCGCGCGCCCGGAGTTCGAGTGCTTCGACGTGGGCATCGCGCGCTCCATCGTGCTCTACGCGGGAGCGGGGCTCACGGAGACGATCAACTACAACTTCGTCATGGGGGTCGCGTCGGGCATGCCCGTCGACGCGCGCCTCCTCGACCTCCTGCTCGACTACAAAGACCCCGAGGCGCCCTGGCAGTGCACGCTCATCGGGCGGCAGGAGATCTGGGAAGTGCACCAGGCCGCCGCCGACCGCGGCGGCATGCTCCGCACCGGCGTCGAGGACACCTTCTACCTGCCGGACGGGGACCGGACGTCCGGCAACGGGCCGCTCATCGAAGCCCTCGCCACCTGCGCCCGAAACGCCGGCCGAGAGATCGCCAGTGCCGACGAGGCACGCGCGATGCTGGGCCTCCGCGCCGCTGCCTGAGCCCTCCCGCGGCGTGAAGCGCCGCCCGCCGCGCGCGGGATGACGAAACGATGACGCGCCCTTCACGTCCCGCGGACGCGTGCCGTTGACTCTTCTGGCAGGTTGAGGTCGTGCCCCCGTCCATCGTCTCCATCGCTGGCTTCTGCGATCCGGTCGCGTCCTGGACGCACCTGGGGGCGGCGCTCGCGGCGCTACTGCTCGGCGTTCGCTACGTGCGGAGCGGTCGCGACGCGGCGGCGCGCGCGGGCATGACGGTCTTCGTCGTGGGCTCCATCTTCCTCTTCTCGATGAGCGGGACCTACCACCTCCTCGAGCGCGGCACGCACGCCCGCGACGTCCTCCAGCTCCTCGACCACGCGGCCATCTGGGTGATGATCGCGGGCACGATCACGGCGGTGCACTTCGTCGGCTTCGAGGGCGGATGGCGCTACGGCATGACGGCTCTCGTCTGGGCCGGTGCCATCGCGGGCCTCGTCCTCAAGACGGTCTACTTCGACGTCATCCCGGAGGCCCTCGGGCTCTGGCTCTACGTGGGCCTCGGCTGGCTCGGCATGGTCAGCTTCTTTCGCCTCCGGCGCCTCCACGGCGCGGACGCCACGCGCCCCGTACTTCTGGGTGGGCTCGTCTATACGGCCGGCGCCATCGTCGAGGTCCTCGAGGCGCCGTGGCTCGCCCGAGGCGTCATCGGACCTCACGAGCTCTTCCACGCGGCCGTCGTCGTGGGCGCGGCGCTGCACGCTTACGGCATTCACCGCATCGCGCGCCGAGCGCCCGAGTCCCCGTCCCCGGTCGCGGCTACTGCCCTGGCATAAGCTCGACAAGCGCTCGACAAGTGCCGCGTAAGTGGTACGCCCTTCATGATCTCTCCCGCATCCTCGCGGGTCGGGCCAGCCGGGCCCGCGGCCGACTCGGCGTCTTCATAGCGACGAATCCCCACCGTGAGACTGTCCGGCACGTGCCGGGACGCTCGAACCACGGCGGCGAGCACAGAGCGAGTTGAGAGAGACATGAGCAAGAAGCTTTTCGTGGGCGGCCTCGCCTGGGCCACGACGGATTCCGGCCTTCAGCAGGCTTTCGAGCGCTTCGGTGAGATCATCGAAGCCAAGGTCATCACCGACCGCGACACGGGGCGCAGCCGAGGCTTCGGCTTCGTGACCTTCGCGGACGGCGACGCGGGCTCGAGCGCCATCGAGGCCATGGACGGCACGTCGCTCGACGGCCGCAGCATTCGCGTGAGCGAGGCGCAGGACCGTCGCGGCGGCGGCGGTGGTGGTGGTGGCGGCCGCGGTGGCGGCCGTCGCTGGTGACCGCCCCCGCTTCGCGAGCCTTGCCGCGCCGGTCCTGAACCGGCGCCTTTGACCCGACGCCTCCCGCCTCGGCGGGGCGCTTAGTCGGCGCCGGGCCCCTCGCGGGCCCCGCGTCCTCAGCCGAGCAGCGCGTTGAGGCGCTGGAAGAGAGCCTCGAAGCGATCGAGCGCGTCGGGGTCCGGCGCTGCCGCGCCCGTCGCGAGACCCGCCGCGGCCCGCACCCGATCGAGCTCGACGCCCTCCGGGAGAGCAGCGCGTACCTTGCCGAGCACCGGGCCTCCCTCGAGGTCCGTCGCCCGAAGCGTTGTGCCGTGCGCCGCGTTCACGAGCGCGGCGGTCGTCTTGGCGCCGAGGAGGTCTTCCGCGTCCGCCTCCGGAACGCCCATGGCCTCGGCGTAGGAGGTCGCCCGGTTGCGTACGAGCAGGTGACGCTTCTCGAGCCCCTCGATCATCGTCGGGTCCGCGAGGCGAAGATCCGCGAGCACCGCGAAGGGATGCGAGGGCTGGAGCCCGGAGAGCGCCACGTAGGCGGCCAGCCGCGTCGCGCCGCCCATGGGCACGAGGCGCCAGCGCGGGTCGAGGCCGGCGCGCCGCGCCGCCTTCAGCGCGCTCGACATGGCCTCCACGATGACGAGGTCCGCCGTGCCCTCGAGGAGCAGGCTCGCCGGCCCCGCGGCGAGGTTCTGCTGGATCTCGAGCGCCAGCGCGCCGGTGAGCGGGAAGAGCGTGTCCTCCTCGGCGGCGCTCACGTCCGTGAAGACCTTCGTGCCCTCGATGGCGTCGTAGTCCTCCGCGTCCTCGTCGGGCACGAGGTCCTGCACGATGCGCACGCGGTCGAAGCGCGTCGCCTCGATCATGAAGGGCGAGTGCGTCGTGTAGACGAGCTGGTGCTCCGGGTTGCTCGCGACCTCCTGGTCGAAATAGCGGAGCAAGTCGCGCTGGGCCCTGGCGTGGAGCGAGAGCCCGGGCTCGTCGAGGAGCAGGACGAGCGGCTGCTCCTTGCCCTTCTCGGCGGAGTACCAGGCGAGGAAGGAGAAGAACCAGACGAAGCCCGTCGAGCGGTCGCCGAGGCCCGTCGAGACCATGTGCTTGGCGTCGTAGACCTCGCCCCAGAGGTTGGTGCCGTCGCGCATTCCCTCCGGGTCGTCGTCCTGCGCGGGACGCACGTCGAAGTTCATGCGGAGGTCCTGGTTCTGCGACCAGTAGGTGAGGAGCTGGCGGCTCAGCCGGTTGCTCGCGCTCTGGAGCGCGTTCTTGAGCCCGCGCGTGCGCTTGCTTCCGAGAAGCTTGTCGAGGTCGAGGCGCGCGAGCTCGAGGAGGCCGAGGAGCGGCAGGTCCGAGGGCAGGAGCGCTTCGGCGTCCCGGCGTGCCTTGAGCGCCTCGAGGTTCGCCCGCCCCGTCATCTGGTAGTAGCTGTCGAAGTAGAGGAACTTGGGCAGGCCCTTGCGGAGCGTCGTGTTCCAGACGTGCATGGAGAGGCTGCCGTGCGCGAGAACCTCGTCGAGCGCGTCGCGAAGGCGAACGAGCTCCGTCTCCTCGCGGCCCTCCAGGAAGTCCCGCAGCGCGAGCGGGTCCGGGAGGTAGGGCGCGCATTCGTGCGCGAGCGCCGCGGGCACGCCGGTACGCACGAGGAGGTTCCGGTCGAAGGCCTCCGCGTCCACCGGCACCTTGATGAAGCGCTGGTTCCGGCCCTTGTCGCTCGCGAGGTAGCCCTTGGAGATGAGCACCGCGGGCTCGGTGAGCACGCCCGGTCCGAAGGCCTCTTCGATGGCTGCGAGCTCGCCTTCGTCGAGGGCGAAGCTCGCCTCGATCACGGTCGCGTGCTCGCGCGTGCCGTCCTCGACCTCCTGAAGGTAGTCCTCCGCGGCGGCGCGGGGGTAGTCCTCGACCGGGTCGAAGTCCCCATCTGCGGGTACGATCGGGTTCAGCTTGTAGAGGGCCTGGAGCAGGCAGGTCTTGCCCGCCTCGTTCTTGCCCACCAGGCAGGTCACCTTGCCGAGGGTGAAGGGGTCCGAGTCCCAAATGGACTTGAACTCGCGGACGTGCACGCGCTCGAGCTTCATCGCAGGGGCCTTCGCTGGTTCTCGAAGAAAAGGAAGCGGTTTCGGTCAGGATCGGGCCGCGAGGCGAGCCTTCCGGGTCACACGACGGCGCCGCACCCTACGTCCGCCTCGACCCCGGCGTCCAGACCGCTCGGGCCTTCGTGGCCACGCCTCGTGCCCCACGTCACGCGGGCTTTGTTCAGCCTTTGGGCGTAATCGCGTCGCCTAAACCTCGACTCCGGGTGGGCACGAGGAATGCGTAAAGCTGACTTGACACCCGCACCTGTCAGGCGACATTGTCGCCTCTGGGCTTCGGGCGGTCCGATCAGCCGCGCCGAGAGACATGAACGCGATGAAGACCCGCATTGAAGCTTCGCTGCAAGCCGCCCTCGAGGGTGTCGACCGAGACGCGCCGCCGCGCCTCCGGGCCGCGCTGCACCACGCCGTCTTTCCCGGGGGTGCCCGCGTCCGTCCGCGCCTCGCGCTGGCCGTGTCCGGCGCGTGCGGCGGCCATCCGCCGGGCCTCGCGCTCGCCACGGGGTGCGCGCTCGAGCTGCTTCACTGCGCCTCTCTCGTGCACGACGACCTGCCCTGCTTCGACGACGCCGACCTTCGCCGGGGCCGTCCGAGCGTGCACAAGGCCTTCGGGGAGCCCCTCGCGGTCCTCGCCGGCGACGCGCTCATCCTCCTCGCCTTCGAGACCGTCGCGCGCTCGGGGCATCTCGCACCCGAGCGCCTGCCGGCGCTCATGACCCTCCTCGCGGAAGCCGCCGGGCCCGCCAGGGGCCTTGTCGCCGGTCAGGCCTGGGAGAGCGAGCCCGAGGTGGACGTGGCGCGCTATCACCGTGCCAAGACGGGCGCCCTCTTCGTCGCGGCGACGCGGGGTGGCGCGCTCGCCGCGGGGGCGGACCCGCAGCCCTGGACCCATGTGGGCATGCGCCTCGGCGAGGCCTACCAGGTGGCCGACGACCTCTGCGACGCGCACGCGACGGCGGAGAGCGCCGGCAAGCCCACGCAGTGCGACGTGCGCAACGACCGGCCCAGCGCCGTCACGCGCCTCGGTACGGCCGGCGCGCTGGCCCGGCTCCAGGACCTCGTGGCGGAGGCGGTCGAGGCCGTGCCGGCCTGCGAGGGCCAGGACGCGCTCCGGGACCTCGTCGTGAAGATCGCCGAGCGTCTCGTCCCGGCGAGCCTCCAGCACGCGGCGGCGTGAGCGCGAGCGGCGTCCCGACCCTTCTTCGTCGGGCCGTCGACGCCGCCCACGCGCTTCGCATCGGCATCCTCTCGAGCCCGCGCTTCCAGCGCTGGGCCGCACGTTTTCCCTTCACGCGTCTGGTGGCGCGGCGCCGAGCCCGCGCGCTCTTCGATCTCTCGGCGGGCTTCGTCTACTCGCAGGTGCTCCGCGCCTGCGTCGAGCTCGAGGTCCTCGAGCGGCTCGCCGAGGGTCCGCAGCGACCCGAAGAGCTGGCGCGCGCCGTGGGCATCGCGCCGGCTGCCGCCGCGCGCTTGCTCCGCGCGGCGGCATCCCTCGGGCTCGTCGAGGCTCGGAGCGACGGCCGCTTCGGCGTCGGCATCCATGGCGCCTCCTACCTGGGCAACCCGGCCGTGAAGGCGATGGTCGCGCACCACGCGCTCGTCTATGCGGACCTCGCCGAGCCGGTGGCGCTGCTTCGTGGGGACGCCCCCGCGACTCGGCTCTCGAGCTTCTGGAGCTATGCGGGGCCGGCGAGCCCGGAGGCCGAGGCCTACTCGGCGCTGATGGGGCGCTCGCTGACGCTCATCGCGGAGGACGTGCTCGAGGCGGCGCCGCTCGGAGACGTCCGGAGCCTCCTCGACGTGGGCGGTGGGGAGGGTGTCTTCGTCGAGGCGCTCGCCGCACGCGCACCCGAGCTGACGCTGGGGCTCTTCGATCTGCCGGCGGTCGCCGCGCGGGCCGAGACGCGGCTGAGAGAGCGTGGCCTCGGTCGCATCACCGTGACGGGCGGGGACCTCTTCGAGACGGCGCTCCCGGGTCCCGTCGACGCCGTATCGCTCGTCCGCGTGCTCCACGACCACGACGACGCGGCCGCCCGCGCCGTACTGCGCGCAGCCCACGACGCGCTTCGCCCCGGAGGTCGCCTCCTGCTCGCCGAGCCGATGGCTCACCCGCGCCATCGCTCTCGAGTCGGAGGGGCATACTTTCAGTTCTATCTCCTCGCCATGGGACAGGGACGACCACGGACGCCGAAGGAGAATCAAGCGCTCCTCGAGGGCGCCGGCTTCCGCTTCGTCCGTCGTCTTCCGACGCGCCGGCCGATATTCTCGGAGCTCCTCGTCGGCGAACGCGGGCCGGGCTGACACACGCGCGGTCACCAACGCGCCGTCCCCGGCGCGGATGGAGTCCCCCCTGCGCCGTCCTGGCATAGTGTCAATTAAGCTTGACGCTTACGTGCGTCTATGTAGATTGACGTACCGTGTCCACGTCCGCGTCCACGTCGCGTTCCGGCCTCCGGCGGGGCGCTTCCGAGAGCGTTGCCGTCGTCTTCGAGGCGCCCGGCGAGCTCTCGCTGCGCGCGCTGCCGCGGGACGTCGCGGGTGCCGGTGACCTTCTCGTCGACGTCGAGTTCACGGGCATCAGCACCGGCACCGAGCGCCTTCTCTTTACGGGGCGGATGCCGCCCTTTCCGGGCCTCGCGTACCCCCTCGTGCCCGGCTACGAGACGGTGGGCCGGGTGCGTGAGCCCGACGCGGAAGGGCGCTTCGCCGAGGGTGACCGCGTCTTCGTCCCGGGCGCGAGCTGCTTTGGCGACGTGCGCGGTCTCTTCGGGGGCGCGGCCTCCTGCCTGACGGTTCCGGCGGCGCGCGCCGCGAAGCTGCCGCCTCCCCTCGCGTCGACCGACGGCGACGAAGCGGTCCTTCTCGCGCTGGCCGCGACGGCTCGGCACGCCCTCGAGGGCGGTCCTCTCCCGGAGCTCATCGTCGGGCATGGCGTGCTCGGCCGGCTCCTGGCGCGCGTCGCGCTAGCCCTCGGCGGCAGCCCCGTCGTCTGGGAGAAGAACCCCACGCGCTTCGCCGGCGCCCAGGGCTATGGCGTCGTCTCCCCGGACGACGACGCGCGGCGGGACTACGCGGCCATCTGCGACGTGAGCGGGGACGCCTCCCTCCTCGAGCCTCTGCTCCACCGGCTCCGCAAGGGCGGCGAGCTCTGCCTCGCGGGCTTCTACTCGGAGCGGCTCTCCTTCGACTTCCCGCTGGCCTTCATGAAGGAGGCGACGATGCGCGTCGCCGCCGAGTGGCAGCCCGCGGACCTGGAGGCCGTGCTCGGCCTGGTAGGCGAGGGACGCCTCGACCTCGGCGGACTGATCTCCCACGAGCGGCCCTACGCCGAGGCCGCCGAAGCGTATGAAACCGCGTTCAATGACGCGGGCTGTTTGAAGATGGTTCTCGACTGGAGAAGCTGCGCATGATCGACCTACGCTCCAACTCCGACTCTGGCCCGCTTCAGCAGATGGCGGAGAAACTTCGCGAAGAGGCCGCCGAGGCGCCGCCTCCTCCCGCCACGGAAGAGGTCACCAAGGAGACGCAGATCATCGCGATCTACGGCAAGGGCGGCATCGGCAAGAGCTTCACGCTCTCGAACCTGTCCTACATGATGGCGCAGCAGGGGAAGAAGGTGCTTCTCATCGGCTGCGACCCGAAGAGCGACACGACCTCGCTCCTCTTCGGCGGCAAGGCCTGCCCGACCATCATCGACACGTCGGCCAAGAAGAAGCTCGCCGGTGACCAGGTCACCATCGGCGACGTCTGCTTCAAGCGCGACGGCGTCTTCGCCATGGAGCTCGGCGGCCCGGAGGTCGGCCGGGGCTGCGGCGGGCGCGGCATCATTCACGGTTTCGAGACCCTCGAGAAGCTCGGCTTCAACGACTGGGGCTTCGACTACGTGCTCCTCGATTTCCTCGGGGACGTGGTCTGCGGCGGCTGCGGCCTGCCGAGCGCTCGCGACATGTGTCAGAAGGTCATCGTCGTTTGCTCGAACGATCTTCAGTCGCTCTACGTCGCCAACAACGTGTGCTCGGCGGCGCAGTACTTCCGGAAGCTCGGCGGGCACGTCGGGGTCGCGGGTGCGGTCATCAACAAGGATGACGGTACCGGCGAGGCGCGCGCCGTCGCCGACAAGGTGGGCATCCCCGTGCTCGCGGCCATCCCCGCGGACGACGACATCCGCCGGAAGAGTGCCAAGTACGAGATCATCGGCCGTCCCGAGAGCCCCTGGGGATCGCTCTTCGCCGAGCTGGCCGACAACGTCGCGACGGCGCCGCCGCTCGGCCCCGCACCCCTCGACCAGGACCAGCTCCTCGGGCTCTTCGATGGCTCCGACGTGGGCCGGGACGTGGTGCTCGAGCCCGCCACCCTCGAGGACGTCGCGGGCCCGCAGCAGGCGCGCCGGAAGTCCCTCGAGGTGATCTACGACCGGGGGGTGTGACGTGAGCGGGGGTGACGTGAGCGCCGGCACTCAGACGCCGCCCGGCGAGGCCGTCCCGAGCTGCACCGGCTCCAAAGCCGACCTGCGCGCCAAGGCGGCCGCGGCCGGCAAGGGTGAGGTGCTCGATCGCTACGCGGCGGACTACCCCATGGGCCCGCACGACCAGCCGCAGAGCATGTGTCCGGCCTTCGGGTCCCTCCGCGTCGGCCTTCGCATGCGGCGGACGGCCACGGTGCTCAGCGGAAGCGCATGCTGCGTGTATGGGCTGACGTTCACGTCGCACTTCTACGGCGCGCGCCGGACCGTCGGCTACGTGCCCTTCGACTCGGAGACGCTCGTCACGGGCAAGCTCTTCGAGGACCTCCGAGACGCCGTGCATCAGCTCGCCGATCCCGGCGAGGTCGACGCCGTCGTGGTCATCAACCTCTGCGTACCCACGGCCAGCGGCGTCCCGTTGCGCCTCCTGCCGGACGTGATCGACGGCGTGCGCATCATCGGCATCGACGTGCCGGGCTTCGGCGTGCCGACGCACGCGGAGGCGAAGGACGTGCTCGCCGGCGCCATGCTGGCCTACGCGCGCAAGGAAGCCGAGGCCGGGCCGGTGCTGGCGCCGCGCAAGGGTCGCGAAGACCGGCCGACGGTGACGCTGCTCGGGGAGATGTTCCCGGCGGACCCGGTGATCCTCGGGCGCATGCTCGAGCCGCTCGGGCTCGCGGCGGGCCCTGCGGTGCCGACCCGCGAGTGGCGCGAGCTCTACCAGGCTCTCGACTGCGCGGCCGTGGCCGCGATTCACCCCTTCTACACGGCGTCCATTCGCGAGCTTCAGGCAGCGGGGCGCAAGGTGGTCGGCTCCGCGCCCGTCGGCGCCGAGGGTACCGCCGCGTGGCTCGACGCCATCGGTGACGCCTGCGGCGTGCCCCAGGCGAAGGTCGACGGCGTCAAGAACGGCCTCGTCGCCGCCACGCGCGGCGCCCTGGCCGGGGCGCCCATCAAGGGCCGCGTGACCGTCAGCGGCTACGAGGGCTCGGAGCTCCTGGTCGCCCGGCTCCTCGTCGAGAGCGGCGCCGACGTCCGCTACGTGGGGAGCGCGTGCCCCAAGACACCCTGGTCCGCGCCGGACCGCGAGTGGCTCGAAGCGCGCGGCATTCCGGTGCAGTTCCGGGCGAGCCTCGAGCAGGACATCGCGGCCGTCGACGAGTACGAGCCGGACCTTGCCATCGGGACCACGCCGGTAGTGCAGCACGCCAAGGAGAAGGCCATCCCGGCCCTCTACTTCACGAACCTGATCAGCGCGCGGCCGCTGATGGGTCCCGCCGGCGCCGGCGCGCTCGCGCAGGTCGCCAACGCGGCCATGGCGAACAAGGAGCGCTTCGACGCCATGAAGGCCTTCTTCGAAGGCGTCGGCACCGGAGACACCGCGGGCATCTGGGAAGACACGCCCAAGCTCCGGCCCGAGTTCCGGCAGAAGCGCCTGGTGCAGCTCCGCAAGCGCCAGAAGAAGACCGACAAGGGCGTCGCCGCGCCGCCGGCGGAGCGGGGTTTCTGATGCTCGTCCTCGACCACGACCGCGCCGGTGGCTACTGGGGCTCCGTCTACGTCTTCACGGCGGTGAAGGGGCTCCAGGTCATCATCGATGGCCCCGTCGGCTGCGAGAACCTGCCCGTCACCTCCGTGCTCCACTACACGGACGGGTTGCCGCCCCACGAGCTGCCCATCGTCGTGACGGGCCTCGCCGAGGAGGAGCTCGGCCAGAAGGGCACCGAGGGCGCCATGAAGCGCGCCCATGCCACGCTCGACCCGGCGCTCCCGAGCGTCGTCGTGACGGGCTCCATCGCCGAGATGATCGGCGGCGGCGTGACGCCCGAAGGCACGGGCATCCAGCGCTTCCTCCCGCGCACCATCGACGAGCACCAGTGGCAGAGCGCCGCCCGGGCCATGCTCTGGCTCTGGAAGCACTACGGGCCGAAGAAGGGGCCGCGAAAGCGCAAGAAGAAGGAAGGCGAGGCGCCCAGGGTCAATCTCATCGGACCGAGCTACGGCATGTTCAACACCTGGTCGGACCTCGCCGAGATCCGTCGCCTGGTGGAGGGCATCGGCGCCGAGATCAACATGGTCTTCCCTCTCGGGACGCACCTCGCCGACGTGTCGAAACTCTCGAATGCCGACGTCAATGTCGTGATGTACCGGGAGTTTGGGCGACTCCTCTGCGAGGAGCTCGACCGGCCCTATCTCCAGGCGCCCATCGGGCTCCATTCGACCACGAAGTTTCTCCGCAAGCTCGGCGAGCTGACGGGGCTCGACCCCGAGCCCTTCATCGAAAAGGAGAAGCACACGACCCTCAAGCCCATGTGGGATCTCTGGCGTTCCGTCACTCAGGACTTCTTCGGCACGGCGTCCTTCGGTGTCGTGGCGAACGAGACCTACACGCGGGGACTGCGCGCGTTTCTCGAGGACGAGCTGGGTCTGCCGTGCAGCTTCGCCGTACCGCGGCTGCCCGGGGCGAAGACCGACAACGCCGACATCCGCCAGAAGATCCACGAGAGCCCGCCGCTGGTGCTCTTCGGCTCGTACAACGAGCGCATGTACCTGGCCGAGGCCGGTGGCCGCGGCTCCTACGTACCGGCGTCCTTCCCGGGCACGGCCATTCGGCGGCACACGGGCACGCCCTTCATGGGCTACGGCGGCGCGTCCTACCTCCTCCAGGAGGTGTGCAACTCGCTCTTCGACGCCCTCTTTCACATTCTCCCGCTCGGCACCGAGCTCGATCGCGTGGAGGCCACGCCGACCCGCCTCGATGCGCCGCTCACCTGGGAGGAGGAAGCCGAGGCTGCCCTCGACCACGCCGTGGCCACGGTCCCCGTCGTCGCGCGCATCAGTGCGGCCAAGCGGCTCCGTGATCTGGCGGAGAAGGCGGCGCGAGATCGTGGCGCCGTGCGTGTCACCCGAGACGAGGTGCTCGCCGCCGGCGGCGGTGACGGACGAAACCGGACCTTCCGTGGAGCCGGTTCGAGCCGCGTGAACTGAATCGCGCGCGCTTTCGAGTGAAACGAGAGGAGGTCACCGACCGATGGCAGATAGACAGGGCTCCATGACGGGGCTCACGGAAGAAGAAGCGATCGAGTTCAACAAGTGGATGATCCGCGGAACGATCATCTACATCATCTTCGCGATCGCAGCTCACTACTTCGTTTGGGCCTGGCAGCCCTGGTTCGCGAACGATCCGGGTAACTTTGGCCTTCTCGAGACCGTGACCAACACGGCTCAGACGTTGCTGAGCTGAGGGGATAGTCGACATGCATAGGATCTGGCTGGTTTTCGACCCGCGTCAGGCTTTCGTCGGCCTTCACCTCTTCCTCTTCGCCCTCGCCTTCGTGATTCACTTCACCCTGCTGAGCACCGACCGGTACAACTGGATGGGTCAGCCGGGCGAGGGGGCTCCGACGGCGTCTGCGAACAGCGCTTTGCCGAACAACTGAACGCCGACTCGCGCGCGCGAGCGCGCCACACGCGAAGACGCCTCCGCCGGTTCACCTGCGGGGGCGTTTTCCTTAGGGGCTACGACGGCCGGTCAGAAGTCCGGACCGGATCTCTGTCCTGACGTCCTAGCTGGCCAGCGCGGGCGCCCGGTACGCGCTCGGCGGCGCGCCGAACTTCCGCGAGAACTCGCGACTGAACTGCGTCGCGCTCTCGTAGCCGACCTCGAAGGCCGCCGTCGACACGGAGTGCGCCTCGCTCGTGAGCAGGCGCCGTGCTTCGGTGAGCCGGAGGTCCTTCATGTACTGGAGCGGCGTCGTCGCCGTGACCCGCTTGAAGTGCTTGTGGAAGGCCGAGGTGCTCATGCCAACGCTCCGGGCGAGCTGCGGCACCTCGAGGCGTTCGCGATAGCTCTGCCGGAGCCGTTCGATGGCGCGCCCGATGCGGCTGGCGTGGCTGTCACGGTGAAGAAGCGTGCGGAGCATCGTGCCGCTGCCCTCGTGCAGCAGCCGGTAGGAGAGCTCGCGGCGGATCAGCGGCGCCAGCACGGGTGCGGCCTCCGGCTCGTCCAAGAGCGCGACGTAGCGCGTGAGCACCGCGAGGAGCGCGTCGCTCACCGGAGCGACGGCGTAGGCGCTGGGGTCCTGGGGCTCGTGGGTCTCGCCGACCTCGTCGTGGAGGCTTCGCAGCTCTCCGAGGTCCAGGCGCACGATGAGCGCGATGTAGGGCTCCGCCTCGCTCGCTTCGGTGATGCGCGCCACCACGGGGAGGTCGTGGCTCACCAAAATGTGCTCGCCGGCGGCGGCGCGGACCATCCGGTGACCGACCGAGGTCTCCTTCGCGCCCTGCAGAATCAGGCACATGAGAGGGTCGTAGACGAAGGCCTCGAACTCGGTCGGTGCACTGCGTCGGTAGAAGCTGAGTCCCGGGACGGGCTTCGGATCGGGCATGCTACCCGCCGAAGAGCCAGCCTGGCTCCGGTGATGGGCGTCCACGCGGCGCGCGAGCTCTTGGATGCTCATGCGACCGAAGGTAGCCGGTCGAAGGGCGAGGCGTAGCCGATCTTCGCACGCGAGAGAGAATCGGGCAGGACGCCGAGAGGAAGGGGCAAGCGCGCGCCGCGGGGACTGCCCAGAGTGCATGCACCGTCGTGGAGCCCATGCCGCGGCGAAGGAGTCCCCCATGACCATCACCACCCAGCATCTCCAGACGCTCCTCGAGGAGCACACCCGCGACATGTCCGGCCAGGTCGTCGCCATCACCGGTACGACGAGCGGTACGGGCTACGTCTGCGCCCGCGAGCTCGCGCGCCTCGGGGCCCGCGTCTTCCTCCTCAACCGCGAGAGCCCCCGCGCGGCCGCGGCGCTCGAGCGTCTCCGCGAGGAGGTCCCCAGCGGGCGCTTCGAGCCCATCGCCTGCGACCTGCAGAGCTTCGCGAGCGTTCGCGAGGCCGCGAAGGCCGTACTCGCCGCCACGGATCGCCTCGACGTGCTCTGCAACAACGCCGGCGTCATGGCGCTCCCCGACCAGGCCACGCGCGACGGCTACGACGTGCAGATGCAGACCAACGTGCTCTCGCACTTCCTGCTCACGAAGGAGCTCTTCCCGCTGCTCCGGAAGAGCGAGGACGGGCGCATCGTGAACCACTCGTCGAACGCTCGGCGAGGCGGGCCGCTGGAGGCGCAGTACTTCGAGAAGCGCGGCGGCAACCTCGGCGGCGACGGCACCGAGGAGGAGAACGCCGGCTTCGGCGGGCCGCGCTGGGCGCGCTACCACCAGACCAAGCTCGCCAACTGCGCGTTCACCTACGATCTTCAGAGTCGCTTCGACGCCGCGGGCCTGGCGAACCTGAAGGCGCTCCTCGCGCATCCGGGCCTCGCGCTGACGAGCCTGCAGTCGACCACGTCGGCGACGGGCGGCATGGAGTCCGACAGCCCGCTCATGCAGAGCGCGCAGTCGGCAGAAGACGGTGCGCTCGGGATCCTGCGCGGCTGCGCCGACCCCGAGGCCAAGGGGGGCGACTTCTTCGGCCCGGAGGAGTGGACCGGTTTCCCCGACCGCCTCGAGCCCGAGGACTACCTCGCTGACCCGGAGAACCTCCGCATCCACTGGGAGGGCTGCGAGGCCGCCGTGGGCGCCTTCCGCATCTGACGCAGGGCATCCGACCGACTCAGGCACCGGGCGGTGCCTTTGGGGTGCCCGCTTCCGGCTCCAGCGCCTACGGGTCGTAGGGGCTCGCCCTGAAGGCCGCCAAGGCGCGGAGGTCGACCTCGGGACCGTTCACCCGGTACGCGCGGGCGTGTTCGTGCGAGGCTTCCCAGGGCGAGCACGTTCCGTCGTGGAGCCGGAAGAGCGGCGTCTCGGCGGGCAGCGGCGCTCCCGCTTCCCGGAGGTGCAAGACGGTCTGCCGTCGGTCGCAGCCCTCGCCGATGAAGCCCCACTCCGCCACGTACGCCACCTCTTCGCGAAGAGCGCCGGCGGCCCAGCGCACCTGCTCCGTGCACTCCGAGTCGAGGAAGATCCCCGTCGTGGGCTCGAAGGAGACGTCGTGGCGCAGCGTTCGGAGCGGCACGCAGCGGACGATCTCGGCCGTCGCCCCGGGCAGGCAGTCCTCGTCCCGCTCACCGTCCCGGTAGGTGGGCCGGAAGCCAAGCTCGCCTCCGAGATGTTCGCTGCCGAGTGAGCGGTCACTCGCGGCCACGGGCCACGCGCGGCCGTCGGCATCGAGGAGACGCACCGGCCGGAGGCGACCGGAGCCCACGGCACGTCGCTCGAGGGCCATGAACGAGTCCAGCGGAAGGGGTGCCGAGAGCCGCACGGCCGTCGCAGGTCCCGCGGGCTCGCAATCCTCGCCGCGGAGGCGGTAGGTCTCGGCAAACGCCTCGGTCGCGCCGACCGTCGCGCGGATGTCGCCTGCCGGTGTCGAGAGGCCCACGCGCAGCAGGACCGGATCGGCCCCCGCATCGAGGGGTTCTCTCGACCGCCAGATCAGCGTCTCGCACGCGGCGTCTGCGAAGGCGAGCGTCGAGGTCGTCGCGGCCAGGGCCGGAACGCAGCGGAGCGCGCCGTCGACCGTCGACGCGGCGAAGCAGGGAATCGTGAGCTCCCGGAAGCGCTCGACGGTCCCGTCCTCCCAGCGGCGCGTGACGTCGCGGAGGCCCCCGCCGAGGTCGCTCTCCTCGCGGCCCTCGACGGCCACCATCTCGGCTTCGGCGACGAGCTCGGCGGCCACGTGCGCGGCGCCGAAGAACGTCGCCTCGTAGGCGCGAATGCGGTCGGAAAGAGGTAGGCACCGGCCGGCGTCGTCTCCGCCGATGGCGTGGTCGTAGACGGGACCGCTCACGTCGACGGGCCGGTCCGTGAAGCGAAACGCGCGTTCGAGCCGCGCGTTCGCGCCCGCGTCGCGGACTGCATCGCGAATGAACACCGGACCCGTCGCACACGGCGCGGGATAGACCGCCGCCGTCGAGCACTCGGCGTCGACGAAGGGGGGCCCGCCGTCGGTGCTCAGCAGGTACGCACCCCCGTACCCGCCTGGCATGCAGCGCCCACGGCCATCTTCGGTCAGCTCCGTAAGCGCGCAGCGCGCGAGCTGCGGGTCATCGAAGAGTCGCGGCGCGACGACCGACGTTCCGTCCGCCGGCACCCACGCGAGCGGACGCAAACGCACCCCCGCCGCCGTCCGCGCCGTCTCCTCGGGTCCCAGCGGCCCGGACACGACCGCCGCCGTGCAGGCCGCGGCGCCAACGCCGATCAGGACGGTGACGCAAAGGAACCCTGCCCGCATGCCAAGAGACTACCAGACCGATGGGTCCTTACGGCCGCGCGGCGCCGCCCATGGAAGCGCCCAACGCCTTCGCGTCCGACTCGAAGGGGGCTCGCCGCGCGAATTCGTGAGCTAGCTCGAGGGGCTCGGGTCGCCGATGCCGTGGCGGCGGAGCTTCGAGTAGAGGCTCTGGCGGCTCAGGCCGAGGAGCTGGGCGGCGGCCGCGCGGTTGTTGCTGCTCACGTCGAGGGCCGCCTCGATGCAGAGGCGCTCGATGAGGTCCGCCGACTCCTTCACGATCTCCTTGAGGGAGACCCGGCCCACGAGGCCGCGGAGCTGCTCGACGGAGCGGGGAAGGAAGGTCGAGGTCGGCGGCTCGGCCACGCGCGACGAGACCGGGCGAATGGTGAAGCCGTAGGTCTGCGTGTCGCCTTCGTTCGCGGCGACGGCCGTGACGATGGCCTCTTGCTCCTGGCCGAAGTCGCCGCGAACGATCGTCGCGAAGTCCCGGACCACGCCGTGCTCGCGGAGGTTCGCGACGATGATGTTGAGGTCCACGCCGGGCCGTCCCAGCCAGTCGTCGAGGGTCCGGCCCACGACCTGCGCCTCGTCGGCGCGCTGGACCAGGTCACAGAAGGCGGGGTTCGCGTTGAGGATGCGGAGGTCCTCCCCCGTGACCACGAAGCCGTCCGGCAGGGACTCTAGGGCCTTGAGCAGGCGGCCGTCCCCATGGTCCTTCGCCGCCAGAGCCCCCGAGGGCCACAGCCGCACGAGCAGCAGCACCGTGCCCGACTGCCGGAAGGTCGACGCCCCCACGCTCAGCGGCAGCTCGCTCGAGCGCGGCGTGAGCTCCACGTTGACGTCCGCGCCGGCTTCGACGGCCCCGAGGAAGGAGGAGAGCCGGTCGCGCGAGCTCGACGCGAAGAGCGTGTGCAGGCCCTTGCCCTGAATCGCGTCGGCGGATTTCCCGAGGAGCGAGGCGGCGGCCGGGTTGGCCTCGACCACCACGCGATCTTCGCCGCGCACCACGAGCACACCCTCCGCGCAGACGTGGAAGAGCACGCGGTAGCGCGTGTCCGCCTGGCGGAGCCGCCGGTACTCGAGGTCCATGGCCTGCTGCGCGCTCACGAGGCGCTGCTGCAGCTCCGCCAGCGGCCGGAGGTCCGAGGCGGGCACCACCACGCGCTCGTCGTCGATCTTCGCGCCGCTGCAGCGCAGCGGGAACTCGGCCCCCGCGCCGACGCGCAGGTTGATTTCGCGTGGCTGCACGGTGTGCCCGTCGAAGGCGTCCTTCAGGAGCTGCTCGGCCTTGCGCGTACTGTCCCGGAGCACGGTCTCGCTCCAGCGCCGGCCGGCGAGCGAGTCCCAGGAGGCCTCCGTGCGGAGCGTGGGACCGACCCAGACGTCCTCGATGAGGCCTGCGCGGTCCACGATGAAAGCCACGTCGGCGGACGACGCCACGACCCGCGACGCCACGGGCCAGGCGTCGGCGAGGAGGTTGGGTACGTCGTTGCTACCGGGCTCCACGAAAGGTCTCCATCAGCGTGGACGGTTGTCAGGGCGGAACAGGTGGTCAGGGCGCCCGAGAAGTCAGCGCACCAACCGTGGCTTCTTCGGAAGCTGCGCCAGCGCGTCTTCTGCGCACCGGCAATAGGTCACGCCGAGGGACTCGGCGTGAGCGGCGAGATCCTCACAGCCTCCGACGATGAAGCGGAGGTTGCGATTCAGCGAGGCCTCGCGCGCGGTCTCGAGCACCGGCGCGAGGGTGGGGATGAGATCGGCGTGGCTGATGCTCAGCCCGACCATCTCGACGTATTCGTTGGCGACGAGGTCGGCGAGGCCGCTGGCGTCGACGCCGGTCTCGACCTGAGCGCCCCAGCCCTCGCGGCGGAGGATCTCGGCCACCACGTGCACGCCGAGCGTGTGCTGCTCGCCCGGCGCGGCTAGCAGGATCACGAGGCCACGGTGGCCGGGCGGCTCGCTGTGGCGGCAGAGCTGGGTGACGCTGCGCTGGAGCGTGCCGAGGCCGACCGTCACGTCCACGAAGCTCCGCGTATCCTCCAGCCACTGATCGCCGAGCATCCGCGCCGCGGGTGCGACGAGGTGAAGCAGCAAGGACTCCTGCGTGAGGCCCTGGCTCACGAGCGTCGCGAAGAGCTCACGGAGCGCCGTCGTGTCCTGGGAGACCGCGAGCTGTGCACAGCGCGTTACCTCGGCGTCCGTCGGCGGCAGCCGCGCGTCGTTCGCCGGTGTGGCCCCGTTCAGCGGCTCGTCGCCCGTACGGTGCGCGAGCATCAGCCGCGGGATGATCTGAGCCTCGATGGTGCTCATGAGCTCATCCCCCAGGCCGGGGCGCCGGAGCGTCCCCCATAGGCCGCTCCGGGCCCCCGCGGGGCCTCCAAAGGCAGCCACCCCTCTGTTTCGCAATCCCATCGCGCGCTGGCCCATGGCCTCCCCCATCCCGGGTCTCCAAACCCGGAATTCATCGAAGGAGCCAAGGTTAGTTCGAAGGTTTTGACGAAGAAATCTCCCAGACTGGGGACGCTTCGGGGCCCGAAAGGCTCGAATGGTCCCCGATCAGGGGGCTTCGCCGCGTACCAGGAGCTCATGGCCTGTCCTCCTGCAACGTGGACCCCAGCGGCGGCCGTTCGCGCTCGTTCACCGCCCAGCGCCAGAGCGCCGCGTCGGGGAGCGGGAGCGTCAGGAAGAGGTGCTCGAGAAGCCCGAGCAGAATCAGCGACGCGACCATCGTCTGCCCCGCCGCGACGAAGGGGCTCGCGTCCGACGCGAAGGCCTCGCGGAAGGCGAGCCCGGCGAAGCCGCCCGCCAGCACGAAGGACGCGGGCATGAGCGGGCTCAGCCGGTCGCGGCGGAAGTACCCGAGGAGATAGCGGAGCCGCTCGGGCACCAGCTCGTCCGCGAAGCTGCGCACGCCGAGGAAGACGTTGAGCTTCGCCGAGAGGCGAAGCGCCCAGAGCGCCACGAAGGTCTGCGCCGCGACCTGGTTCGGGGCGCCCCAGGTGGCCGCGACCAAGCCGCCCGCGCTCGCCGCCAGCAGCAGCTCATGGTGAATCAACGTCGCCGCCGCCAGCCGGAAGCGACGAAAGCCCGTCGCGTCGGGGGGGCAGGGCGCGTGCCGCGGCCCCGTCACCACCCCGAGGAGGAAGGTGAGCTCGTGCCACGCCCACACGACCAGGGCGCCGGCGAAGCTCACGTAGGCGCCCGTCACCGTGGCCTGCTGCGCCGACCACGCGATGGCGCCGAGGCCGCCGAGCGAGAGCACGCTCAGCGCGAGGAGACTACGCGCGTGTGTCCGCGCGCCGAGCCACACGAGACGCAGCACGAGCCCGGTGCTCAACCACCAGGCTCCCACCACGAAAAGTGCGGCTGCGACGTGTTCGTTCATGGCCCTCGCTCGTCGGTCCTCTGTTCCTTCAGTCCCGCTCTCACCAGGCGGGCGCGGTGCGGATCTCGGATGGAAGCGCGTTGGATTTCGTCGGCAGGAAGTAGAGCTTGAGAAAGGTGGCTGCGACGCCGAGCTTCAGCGGAATCGCCCGGAGCTTCCCGAAGAAGCCCTTCTTCGAGGTCTCCTCGATGCGCAGCGCCAGCGAATGAAGCTTCCGCAGCCCCTCGAGGAACTTCGGGTTGTCGACGTCGAGAATGTCCGGGAAGACCTGCTTGGAGATCTCCGCCGTGATGCGGAAGACGTCCATGCCGTACTCCTCGGGATCGATGCCGAGGCCCTCGTGGAAGGCCGGGCGACTGTGGTCCCGGACGTACATCGTCGCGAAGACCGCGAGCTGGAAGAAGCGGATCCAGAGGCGGTTGCGGCCCTGTAGCAGCTTCGGGTTCGCGCGAAGGATGAGCGCGAGCGCCTCCCCGTGCTTGAACTCGTCGTTGCACCACCGGAAGAACTTCTGGAAGATCGGGTGGAACTGGTGGTCCGGGTTCTGCTCGAGATGCCGGTAGATGCGGATGTAGCGCGCGTAGCCGATCTTCTCGCTCAGGTAGGTGGCGTAGAGGATGAACTTGGGCGAGAAGTGCGTGTACTTCTTCTCCTTGACGAGGAAGCTCATGTCGACCTGGACGTCGAAGTCCCGAAGGCACTCGTTGATGAACCCCGCGTGCCGCGACTCGTCGCGCGCGAGATACTTGAAGAGCATCTTCATGTCCGGGTTGAAGCCCTTCTTGTGAAGCTCCGCGTAGAGCACGCACCCGGAGAACTCGGCGGTCAGCGAGCTCACCATGAAGTCGACCATCTCCTTTCGGAGCTCGTCCGAGAGCAGCGCGGGGTCGACCTGCCAGTCGTCGTTCCGCTTGAAGTGACCGAAGTTCTTGTCCGCCGCGAACTCGGCCATGAGCGCATCCCACTCCGTGCGCACGCTCTCGATGTCGAGGGCGTTCATGCCCTTCACGTCGGTCGTGTAGAAGCGCGGGCTGAGCGCGGTGGTCTCCACGGCCATGCGCGTGGTGTCGTTTGGCGGCGCCGCCGCCAGCGGGGTCGTCGCGGCTGTCATAGCGTTCTCCTGTCCGTGAAGCTGACCTCGAGCAGCTCGAGGCATTCGAAGTCTCCGGTGAGACGGGTCCACGTGCGCTCGAGCCAACCGGCGCGGCGCACGGTGGCCTGGCGACGCTCGACGAGGACGTCGCCGAAGCGGAGCGAGGGCGCCTTGCCGTGCACCAGCACGCTGTCGCCGGGCTCCGGGTCGACGCCGTCGAGCTCCACGTTGGCCGTGAACTCGTCCATGGTGTGGGCGACGCGCAGCGTGCAGGGCACGTCGAAGGTGTGCGGGAAGAAGCGGCTCATCGCGTGGCCTCCGTTTCGTGGTTCCGCGCCGTCGGATCGGGTGCCGTCGGCACACCGGGCAGCGCGAGAAGCTGCGCGAAGGCCCGCCGGTTGGTGGGCCCGAAGGAGTCGAGGGGAACGCGCTCGCCGGTCGCTGGGTCCGTGAGCACGAGCGCGCCGCTCGCGTAGAGGCCGAGCTCGAGGGGCGCGTTCACGTCCTCATGGGCGCGCTGCCGGACGCGCGTGAAGGTCCGGAGAACGCCGCCGACGAAGCCCTTGCTCTCCTCCGGGACGGTGACCGTCATGCCGTCGGAGCGCTCCACCGTCAGGCTCCCGTCCTCCTGCTCCCCGAACGTGAGGAGGAGGGCGGTTTCCGGCCGGGGAAGCGGCTCGCGCGCGGCGGCCTCGAGGTTCGCGCTCCGCGCCGTGCCGGCGATGATCAGGCTCGTGAGCATCAGGACGCCCGTCGCGATGAGCACCGGCTTCGGAACGATGATCTCGTCGTGATGCGCCATGGCTCAGCCTCCGAGCTCGGGGTGGAGCTGTCCGCCCGCGGGCAGCCCGCTGGAAACCGGCGTGCGCTCCGGCGAGGGCGCCTGCGGCCGCCGCGTGACCTCGATGGAGCCCACGTCCTGCTCGGCCCAGGCAGCGACGGCGTCCTTGAGAATGCCCGCCACCTTCTCCGGCTCGCGAAGGCTGCGGAGCGCCGGTCGCGCCGCCACGAAGCCCCGCGCATGCGGCCAGAGCACCATCCACCGCACCCGCTCCGGCGCGGAGAGCCGGAGCACCACGTCGCCGTCGTTCGGCTTCCGGAGCACCAGGTCGGCCGCCGCGAGGCGCTTGAAGGGCAGGTTCAGGTGCAGCGAGAGCGCCACGCCGATGCGCATCACGATGCGCCGGTTCGTGATCGTGTAGACGGTGACCTGCGCCTGGAGCCAGCCCATGAAGCACAGGAGCGCGAGGCATCCGCCGAAGAGCACGATCATATGCCCCACGTGCTGGCCTCCGAGCTCGCCCTGGTTCTCGCTCACCGCCACGGCGATGCGCGCGACCACGAGGAGCGCGAAGTAGAAGGTCAGCCAGCGCAGGCGAAAGACCTGCCGCGCCAGGGAGCGCCAGCTCGGACGGCCCTGCCAGAGCACCTCCTCGCCCGGCGGCAAGCGCTTCGGGAGCCCGTGGACGGGCTCGATCTCCGGATGGTCCGTCACACCAAGGGCTCCCGCATCTTCTGCGTCGCGTAGAGGCGCGCGCCGGCGTAATAGGCACCGATGCGCTCCTCCTCATCGAGGGTGGCGCGCTCCGCCTCGCCGAGCGTCGGCACGTGCACGAACTGGTTCAGGCGCATGGCCTCGACCTCGAAGCACGGCCGCCGGCTCCCGCGGCGCACGAGGCCCATCTGAATCGGGACGAGACGCCGCGTCCCGGCCTGGTCGCCGCCCGCGGCCTCGTTGAGCTCGAACTCGAGGTAGCGCACGAGCATGTCCGCGCGGTCGACCCAGATGTCCTTGATGGTCCCGGCCACCTCGCCGTCGGCGCCCACGATGGGCCAGCCGCGTACGTCACCGCCGCCGACGACCTCGTAGCCCTCGTCGACGCGCATCGGCACGATCTGGTCGCGTCCGTCGATGAGCAGCTCCACGTGTGCCTCGCGGGACGCGAAGGCGCTCGGGCCCACCGCGGCCAGCATGGGGTCCCCCACGGGCTCGCTCGGCGAGCCGTTGCTCAGCGCCGTGCGCTCGATGGGGAACTCCCGCTCGTCCCGGTCGAAGTTCGGCGCCGTGTAGGTGCTGCCGTCCGGGCGAAGGTAGGTCTTCGGCTTGGCGAAGAGCGTGTTCGTGGTCCGGCCGATGCGCCGCGGCGAGTCCGCCTCGAGCGGGTAGCCCTCCCGGCGGTCCTCTTTTCGGATCCAGTAGATGAGTCCGATGAAGAAGGCCCAGAAGAGATAGAGAACGACCTGCGCGAAGTCGATGTGTTCGGTGATCATGGTGAGCGGCTCTCGAGGTTCGGGTTTCGACGCGATGAGCTCAGCCGGGGAGCTCGGCGAGACCGAAGCGGGTCGGACCCCGTTCGCCGGCACGAACGAGGGGCCCGATGGCCACGAGGGTCCCGAAAAGAAGTGCAATCTCGACGTGGTAGACGAAGCTGTAGCCCACGTAGGCCTCGGCGAGGCCCGGGCCCAGCTCGCCGCCGACGGCGAGGGTTTGGATGGCGTCGCGGAGCGCGCCGCCGAGCGCGATGCCCAGGCCGGCGACGGTGGCCTGCACGGCACCCCAGGCGCCGATGACCACGCCGCTCTTTCCGCCTTCCGAGGCGGCCATGGACGCGATGAGCGTCCCGACGCTGAACCAGCCACCGCCGAAGCCGATGAGGGTGGTGCCGGCTTGGAAGAGGAGCACCGAGCGCAGCGGCGCGGCGAAGATGACCGCCGAGAAGCCGAAGATGCCGAGGAGCACACCGAAGGCTGCGAGGCGATGCGCGTCCATGCCCTTGCCGATCTGCCGGGACGCGATGAACAGGCCCACGAGCGTGCCGCCGGCCATCATCGCCGTCAGCACGGTGGTGCCCGCGACGCTCATGCCGAGCATCTCGCCGCCGTAGGGCTCGAGCAGGATGTCCTGCATGCTGAAGCCGGCACCGCCGAGGCCGACGGCCCAGAGCAGGCGTGAGGTGCGCCGTTCGCGGAGCAGCGCGCCCAAGGCCTCGCGGAAGGGCGGCTCCTTGGGCGCGTCCTTCGGGTACTGGCCGCGCTGCTCCTGCTTCCAGAGCGCGACGAGATTGCAGAGCAGCGTGATGACCGCGGCGCCCTGGATGACCTGGACAAGGCGCTCGTAACCGAAGGGGTCCAGGAAGGCGCCGAAGAAGAGCGACGCGCCCACCATGCCGACGAGGAGCATCACGTAGAGCAGCGCGACGACCCGGGGTCGCGTGTCCTCCGGCGCGATGTCCGTCGCGAGCGCGAGGCCCGCCGTCTGCACCGTGTGCATGCCGACGCCGATGAGCAGGAACGCGCTCGCCGCCGCGATCTCGCCGAGGTGCTCGGGTGCGTTCGAGGCGCCGCCGCTGAGCAGCATCAGCGCGAAGGGAAGGATCGCGAGGCCGCCGAACTGGATGAGCGAGCCGAGCCAGAGGAAGGGCACGCGGCGCCAGCCGAGGGCCGAGCGGTAGGCGTCCGAGCGGTAGCCGATGAGCGCCCGCGCCGGCGCAAAGAGGATCGGGAGCGCGACGAGCCCGGCCACCATCCACGCGGGGATGCCGAGCTCGACAATCATGACGCGGTTGATGGTCCCGTTGAGGAGCACGAGGACCAGGCCGACGGAGACCTGGAAGAGCGAGAGACGGAGCAGCCGGCCGAGGGGAAGCGCGTCGGACGCCGCGTCGGCGAAGGGCAACGCCTTCGGGCCGAGGCTCCGCCAGAGCTCCACCATCGATCGCGGCCGCTCGTCGCTCATGGGCGCACCAGCTCCAGCGTCTGCGAGGTGTAGAAGCCGCTCTCGATGCGCTCCGAGCGCCCGAGCGAGAGCGCGAGGTCCTCGCGTGCCTCGAGGCGCTTCCGGATGCCCTTCGGCGAGATGGGCACGATGTCCGGGCTCCGGTTGCCGCGCGGGAAGGCCTTGCCCACCGTGTGCATGGCGGCGAGGAGCGGCGTCCGCGGCGCGAAGGTGAAGGCGAAGCCGCGCTCGGCGCGCACCGCGAGGCGCACGATGAGGTCCTCGAGGTCGTCCGCCTCGTAGTGGATCAGCGAGTCCATCGCGACGATCCAGTCGAAGCGGCCGAGCGCCACGTCGGTCATGTCGCCGACCTCGAAGCGAATGCTTCCGGGCCCCTCGGGAAGCTCCACGCGCTCCCGGGCGAGGGTCACGAGCGTGGGCGAGATGTCCACGGCCACGACCTCGGCGCCACGGAGCGCGGCCTCCTGCGCCAGCGCCCCGGTGCCGCAACCCGCGTCGAGCAGGCGCTGACCGCTCAGATCGTCCGGCAGGTAGGAGAGGAGCAGCGCCCGCATGCGGTCGCGGCCGGCGCGCACGGTGGCCCGGATCTTCGAGACCGGCGCGTCGCTCGTGAGCTTCGCCCAGGCGGCGGCTGCGGTGCGGTCGAAGTACTCCTCGAGCTGGTCCCGGCGCACGTCGTAGCGCGTCGCCGTCTCCTGCGCGGTGTTGGTGGTGGTCGTGGTCGGCATGGCGGTGCCCTCATTCCAACGCGGCCTACTCGAACGCGGCCTACTCGAACGCGGCCTACTCGAACCCCAGGAAGTCGAAGATCTCGCGGTCCTCCATGTGCGAAGGATCGAGCGGGTCGACGCCGGCGTAGAGCTCGGCGGCGAGGCGGAGGTACTCGTTCTGCACAGCCTCGAGCTCCGGCGAGGGCTCCATCTCGAAGAGCGTCGCCTTCTTGAGCCGGCTCCGGCGGATGACGTCGAGGCTCGGAATGTGCGCCAGGCGCCGCAGCCCGGCGGCGTCCGCGTAGCGGTCGATTTGGTCCGTGTCCTCGGAGCGGTTCGCGATGACCCCCCCGAGGCGCACCTGGTAGTTCTTCGACTTGGCCTCGATGGCCTGCACGATGCGGTTCATCGCGAAGATCGAGTCGAAGTCGTTGGCCGCGACGATGAGCGCCCGCTGCGCGTGCTGAAGCGGCGCCGCGAAGCCGCCGCAGACCACGTCGCCGAGCACGTCGAAGAGGACGACGTCCGTGTCTTCGAGCAGGTGGTGCTCCTTGAGGAGCTTCACCGTCTGCCCGACCACGTAGCCGCCGCAGCCGGTGCCCGCGGGCGGCCCGCCGGCCTCGACGCACATCACGCCGTTGTATCCCTCGACGACGAAGTCCTCGGGGCGGAGCTCCTCGCCGTGAAAGTCGCACTCCTTGAGCACGTCGATGACCGTCGGCTGGAGCCGCTTGGTTAGCGTGAAGGTCGAGTCGTGCTTCGGGTCGCAGCCGATCTGCAGGACCCGCTTGCCGAGCTTCGAGAACGCCACCGAAAGGTTCGACGAGGTCGTGCTCTTGCCGATGCCGCCCTTGCCGTAGACGGCGAAGACCTTGGCGCCCTGGATGGTCTGCGGTGTGGTCGCGTGGAACTGCACGCTCCCTTCGCCGTCGCCCGCGCCGTCACGCCTCGAGATCTGAATCAGCGTCATCGTCTGGTCCTCTGGGTCATGCCGCGCCCCGGTCGCGCGTCGGAGCATCTGCGGAGGGCTCGGCGCTCCCGAGTCCCTCGAGCTGGTCTTCGAGCTCGTCCCCGGCGGCCTCGAGGGCCGCGAGCATCTCGGCGTCCGGCTCCCAGTAGCTGCGCTCGGAGGCCTCGAGGAGGCGCCCGGCCAGCTTCAGCGAAGCCTTCGGGTTCAGCTCGGCGAGGCGACGCCGCATGGCCTCGTCGAGCACGTAGGTCTTGGTGAGCTCGCGGTAGACCCAGGGATCGACCTGCCCGGTCGTCGCCGACCAGCCGAGCGTGTTCGTCACCTGTGCCTCGATCTGCCGGACGCCTTCGGCGCCGTGCTCGAGCATCGCTTCGGCCCACTTGGGGTTGAGCGAGCGCGTGCGGCTCTCGAGGGCCACCTGCTCGTTCAGCGTGCGCACCTCGCCGTCCGAGCGAGTCTGGTCGCCGATGTAGACGGGGAGCGCCGCGTCGACGCCGGAGGTGCTCCGCCGCGCCTTTCGCGCCGCGCGCCCGATGCCCCCGAGCGTGTCGAAGTAATGGTCGATGGTCGTGACGCCGAGCTCGAGGGACTCGAGGTTCTGGTAGGCGAGGTCGACGCCCGCGAGCACGCTCTCGAGGAGCGCCTTCTGCTGCACCGGCTGGCCGTCCGCGCCGTACGCGAAGCTCTTCCGCGCGGCGTAGGCGTCGCCGAGCTCGTCCTCGTCCTGCCAGGTGCCGCCATCGACCAGCGCGTTGACGTTCGCGCCGTAGGCGCCCTCGGCGTTGCTGAAGACCCGAAGCGCGGCCGTCGCGAGGTCGCCGCCCGCCCGGTCCTGGTAGGCGAGGGCGTGGTCCCGGAGAAAGTTCGCCTCACGGGGCTCGTCGGCCTGCGCCGCGAGGAGCGCCGCCTCGGCGAGGAGCCGCGTCTGCAGCGGGAGCAGGTCGCGGAAGATGCCGCTCAGCGTGACGAGCACGTCGATGCGCGGGCGCCCGAGCTCCTCGAGGGGGATCAGCTCCGCGCCGCAGAGGCGTCCGTAGGGGTCGAAGCGCGGCCGCGCGCCGAGGAGCGCGAGCGCCTGGCCGATGGGGCCGCCGCCGCTCTTCAGGTTGTCGGCGCCCCAGAGCACGAGCGCCACGGAGCGCGGGAGCTCTCCCGTGGCCTCGCGGTGCTTTTGGAGCAGGCGCTCGGCCTGCCGCGCGCCGTCCGCGAGGGCGAAGCGGCTCGGGATGGCGAAGGGGTCGAAGCCGTGAACATTGCGCCCCGTCGGGAGCACCTCGGGGTTCCGGAGCAGATCGCCGCCGGGCGCCGGGCGGATGAAGCCGCCGCGGAGCGCGCGCAGGAGCGCATCGATCTCCTGGCTCTCGCTCAGGAGCGCGTTCGTGGCCGCGAGCTGCGTCGCCCGGGCGAGCGCCGGATCCTTGCGGGCCACGCCACCGGCGCGGAGCGCGGCCTTCGGCGCGGCACCGGCGGCGAGCGCGTCCATGGTCGCGTCGGGGAGGGCGTCTCCCGGCGCGGCGGCGGCGATGGCCGCGAGGTAGTCGCGTCGCGCCGGCTCCGGCATGCCCTGGCCGAGCACGTGGAGCCCGCAGGGGATGAGCGTCTCCTCCAGCTCCTGGAGATCGGCGCCGAGCTGCGCGAGCGCGGCGGCGTCGTCCTCGGTCCAGGCGGGCTCGGCGGGCGCCAGCTCGAGCGCGGCGGCTTCGGCCTGCACGGCGGGGAAGAGCCGCGCGCGCTCCTCGTCCCCGGGCGGCAGCGCGCGGAGGCGCCGGAGCGACCCGCGGAGCTCCTGGAGCCCCTTGTAGAGGCCGGCCTTGGTTACCGGCGGCGTGAGGTAGCTGACCAGCGTCGCCGCCGCACGGCGCTTCGCGAGCGCCCCCTCGGAGGGGTTGTTCGAGGCGTAGAGGTAGATGTTGGGCAGGTCGCCGATGAGCCGGTCCGGCCAGCACCGGCCCGAGAGCCCAACCTGCTTGCCCGGCAGGAACTCGAGGGCGCCGTGCGTGCCGAAGTGGAGCACGGCGTCGGCCTCGAAGCCGTCGCGGAGGTAGCGGTAGAAGGCCGCGAAGGCGTGCGTCGGCGCGAGCCCCTTCGCGTGGAGGAGGCGCATGGGGTCGCCCTCGAAGCCGAAGCCCGGCTGCACGCCGACCATCACGTTCCCGAAGCGCGCGCCGAGGACGAAGATGCCGCGGCCGTCCGAGAGCTGTGTGCCCGGCGCGCCGCCCCAGGTCGCCTCGATCTCCGCGAGGAAGGGCGTCCGGCGCACGTGCTCTTCCGTGTCGAGCACGGTGAGCACGTTGGCGTCCGTGCCGTAGCGCGAGGCGTTGCCCTGGAGCAGCGCGGCCTCGAGCGCCTCCACGGTCTCCGGGACCTCGACGGAGTAGCCGTCGTCGCGAAGCGCGCGCAGCGTCGCGTGCAGCGACTGGAAGAGCGAGAGGTAGGCCGCGGTTCCCGTCGCGCCGGCGTTGGGCGGGAAGTTGAAGAGCACCACGGCCACGCGGCGTTCGGCGGCGGGCGTCTTGCGGAGCCGCACGAGCCGCGCCACCCGATCCCCGAGCCGCGCAATCCGCTCTTCGATGCCAGCCATGTATGCCGGCGCGGATCCCGTGCCCCTGCCCGTGCCCGTGCCCGCATCCGAGGCTTCGGCAGCGCTGGCCGCCAGCGACTCCTCGCCGCCGCCCGCCGCCTCCTCGCGCCCCCCGAAGACCATCGGCCCCGTCGCCCCATCGAGCTCGGGGATGGCGACCATGATCGTCGCCTCGATGGGCGTGAGCCCCTGGCTCCCGCTCTCCCACTGCGCGACGGTCTGGAACTCGAGGGGCTGCGCCGCGACGTAGGGCACGTCGAGGCGCGCCAGCAGCTCTTCGGCGGCGCGCGCGTCGTTGAAGGCCGGGCCACCGACCAGCGAGAAGCCCGTGAGCGAGACGAGCGCGTCGATGCGCACGTCGCCCTCCGCCGCGAAGAAGCGCTCGATGGCCGGCCGGTTGTCCAGGCCGCTCGCGAAGGCCGGCAGCACGCGGAGCCCGCGCGCCTCGAAGGCCTCGATGACGCGGTCGTAGTGCCCCGTGTCGTCGGCGAGCACGTAGGAGCGCATCACCAGGAGGCCCACGGTGGCGATGGGCGCGGCCGGCGCCGGCAGATCGTTCGGGTCCTCGGTGATGCCCGCGCGCGGGTGGTAGAGCCCGACGTCCGGGTAGATGACCGGCGCCCCGGGGTCCAGCGTGCCGCGCAGCGTGCGACGCGGTCCGTCCGCGTATCGGTTCACGAGCAGGCGGACGAGGTTGGCGAGGTTCTCCGTGGACCCGGAGAGCCAGTAGGAGAGCGTCAGGAAGTACGCCCGGAGGTCCTGGGCGGTGCCAGGAATGAGCGCGAGGAGCTTCGGCAGGCGCCGGAGCATGGCGAGCTGCGCCGCGCCGCCCTCGCTTCCCTTGGTCTTCTTCTTCCCGCGGAGCTTCTTCAGGAGCCCGAGGCCCTTCTTCGAGCCCCTCATCTCGAAGTCACCCATGCGCGTGAGGCGCATGACCTCTCCGGTGCTCATGGCGCAGACCATCGCGTCGCAGTCGTCGCGCCGCGCTTCGAGCGCCGGGAGCACGGCGCGCACGTGCTCGTCGACGAAGAGCATGTTCGCGAAGACGATGTCGGCCTCGGCGACGTCCGCGCGGCACGCCTCCGCGGCTGCCGCGTCGCGGAAGCCCGGCGCCGCGGGCATGCGGAGGGCGAGGCCCGGCAGCTCGCCCGCGAGCGCCGCCTTCATGCGCGCGATCGCGCCCCCGACGTGCTGGTCGAGGGTGATGAGCACCACGCGCACCGGGACCGGCGCCGAGGTGTCCTCAGCGGCCGTAGTGCGCCTTCGCCTCATACAGGGTCTCCAGCGTGATCTGCCGGGCGCCGCGCTCCTTCGCGAAGGCCTCGGTGTTCCGTCGCGCCTTGCCGCGGACGAAGAAGGGGATCTTCTTGAGCTCCTTCTCGGCGTCGCGGCTCCAGCTGAGCTCGGTCGGCGCGGTTGGCGCAGCGGGCCGGGCGGGCTCGGG
>ERZ1740059.192-NODE-192-length-33252-cov-7.318252_pt1 | contig 33252 bp, 27 predicted proteins | sample MGYA00581744_ERZ1740059 | MGnify/ENA primary metagenome ERZ1740059 (study PRJEB43018, sample SAMN04849738) | marine metagenome | isolation source: floating plastic debris | place: Pacific Ocean | collected 2008-08-28 | study: EMG produced TPA metagenomics assembly... | reverse complement strand
TAACGATAGCCGGATGTACCTCCACGGCTGATATTGATGTAACGTTGAGTGATCCGGTACCCCATGAGATATTGACGGCATTAGGCACTGATCCTACGACTTGTGGAGGTAGTGACGGTTCGATCGCCTTTACGTTCAGTGGCGTAGCAGATGGCACGTATGATTTAGACTATGTTGATGGGATGGGTACCCCTCAGGTTTTGAGTGGAGTAGTGATCAGTTCGAATGCAGCTACTGTGACGGGCTTACCGGCGGGTATCTACAATGACATCACCTTAACGATAGCCGGATGTACCTCCACGGCTGATATTGATGTAACGTTGAGTGATCCAATTAATTTCACCTTAAGTGTCATAGGTATGGACATCAGCACCTGCGGAGGTAGTGATGGAGAAGCAAACCTTACAGTAACTGGAGGCAGCGGCGATTTCAGTTTCAGTTGGACTGGTCCAGGCAGTTTCGTGGCGGCGACAGAAGATATTTCGGACTTGAGTTTGGCGGGGACTTATAGTGTGACGGTGACTGATAACGTGAGTGGTTGTGTGGATAATATATCTGTAGCGATCAGCGATCCAGGTGGTTGTGGAGGTACCGATTGCGCAGCCTTCACAGCTATAATTCCAAACGTTACCCGACCAACATGTGACACTTTCAATAATGGCGTTCTTTCATTTGATATTCAAGGTGGTTCTGGCAACTATTTAGTGGATATGACTGATTCTCAAGGTAACCCTTTTAGTACTCAGTCTGCTATTCCAACTTTTACTTCGCTATCACCTGAAACCTATACCTATTCGGTAACGGATATTGTTACAGGTAGCATATGTAATGATGGCAGATCTATAACTGTGAGTGTTCTATCTACTGTAGAAGCAGAGGTAGGATCCACAGAGGATGTAGTATGCTTTGGAGAAACCGGCTCAGTTACGCTGATGAATATTACTCCTCCTCTAGCTCAGTACTTTTATTCTATAGATGGTGGAACGAATTGGTTTGAGCTTCCTGGAGATAATCGAATTTCAGGGTTGTTGGCAGGTACCACCAGTGTTAGATTAGGTGATGAAGACGGAGATCCGTGCCCGGCTTTAATTGACGTTACGATCAATAATCTCAATCCTGAAATTACGGCAACCTTTACACCAATTTCTGATGCTTCTTGTACGGGGAACGATGGCTCGGTCAGCTTCACCAATATCCAGGGTGGAGATACAAGTACACCTTATACCTTCACTTTAGATGGATCACCATTTACGTTACCGGCAGATGGAGTGATAACTAGCTTAGCGGGTGGACCTCACGAATTAGCAATTATCGATGCCAGTGGATGTATTGATATAAACAATTTTGATGTAATTCAGCCTGGGTTAATTGCTTTAACCAGTACTGGAATTGAGGGAATTGCCCCAACATGCTCTACTGATCCTACAGGATTCGATGGAGTTATCCGAGGTCAAATTGATCCTTCTTTTTTGCCAGGTACCTATGAGGTAAATGTTACAAATGGAATAAATTATGATAGCACCTTCAATGTGCTACCCAGCGGTCTTTTTGAAACCGGAAGAGAGTTAAGTCAAGGAATATATACAGTATCAATAACTTCGACTGATCCTGGTTCTTGTCCTAATGTATTTACAGATGTAATAATAGATGGCGGCCCAGTGGCTATAGATTTTGAGTCAGCGACGGTTTTATGCTCAGACGGAAACAATCAACAGTCAATATTAATTGAGGGTCTTTCAGGAGATTTCGATCAACCATTTCAAATGATCTTCGATGAAGTAGGCAATGTTCCCAGAGATCCAGTTTCATTTGATGCCGACGCTTTCAGTGAAACGGGTTTAATAGAGGGAGCGTTTTTGAATGTTGGAGCTACTTACAACTTAATCTTAGTGCAAACACAGACTAATTGTAGTGAACCATTGAACTTTACTTCTGACGATGAACTTATTGTACCTGAACCTTTGACTGGTGCAGAAGTGACTCTTTTATCTGACTCACCTCTGGAGCGAAACACTGGTGCTTTCGTAATTAATAATATTCAACCAGATGATGGTCTTGGGCCATATTTTGTTAGCATCAGTCTTACAGGGTCAAATCAGTCATTTGATATTGTTAGGGATACAATTCCCAGAAATAGAAATGGCGAATTAGAAGTGACATATCAGGATTTGCCAACGGGTTCGTATATAATAGCGATTGAAAATGCTATTGGGTGTGAAATTGCTGTTGGTAACCCATTTGTTATACCTGTAAATACGGATGTCATTATTCCAAATGTATTTACGCCCAACGGAGATGGTACGAATGAAACGTTTGAAATTATAAACATACCTGGTTCTGGAAATGGCACGGAAATGCTAATAACTAATCGCTGGGGTAAAGTCGTTTTTGAGTCTGAAGACTATTATTTCAACAGCGAAGGTGATAATAGTTTTTGGGACGGTGGAGATGAACCCGAAGGTGTATATTTCTATACTGTTGAAATAGAAGGGGATACGTTTAAGGGCTGGGTAGAAATCATAAGGGGCCAGCCATAGCTTGACGAATTGTCAATTATCTATTGGTCAGGTGGCACTTCATAATTTCGCCAAAAATTCCATTGTATCAACCCTGTCCGCGTAATCGGTAAGCCCAGGTGATTGCGCTTGTCCCAAAGGTATGCTATCCTCCCAAAACCCGCCTTGGGAAACAAAGCACTGGATCTTGTGCTCGTCCGCTTTGAGAAGCTTTTGTAGCTCCTCTTGGCTAGAGTAGAAGTTGTAAAAAAGAACGGAAATAGGAGAAACAAGATTGTTGTCTTGCTTAAGCAACAGGACTCCGTTATCCAAATGTGGTTCTTTATTTACAAGATAAATACTCTTGTTGTAATCATAATTGTTTCGATACTTGTGATGGCTAATGATATGATCATATTGCTCGTAAGTAGCGAGCATTGTGGAGAAGTCGTAAGCTAATGGCACGTAAAGCTTTGATACATTTCTGCACCCCAGTCCAAAATAAAGAAAAATGTCACGACCAAGATGCTGGAAATCAGAAGTCGTTTCTTCACCGTTTAAAATGGCAACCGAGGTTCTATTTTTCCTTATAATGTGCGGGTAATTCTTAAAATAATATTCGAAGTATCGTGCAGTGTTATCACTGCCGGTGGCTATAACGGCGTCAAGACCTGCCAGCCTGTCCACTATATCGATACGCTCTTTTAGCCTGGGTTCTATGTCTATAAGCTGATCCAAAAAATAACTTATAAGAGAGCTATCCTTCTCGCTGAGTTTGGCAACCAATTTATTTCCACTAACTAATACACAAAGTAAGTCATGAAAACCTACGGCTGGAATGTTACCAGCCATTACAGCGCCTACTCTTTTTTGGGATGGGTTAAATGTGTAATTGGACAACCATTCGTTCAGATCGCTTGATAGCATTTTGATAATACCGTCTAATGCCGCTAACACGGAATCAGGGGTAAACCAGGGATTCAGGCTATATGTTTTATCTACTAATTCGCTTTTGGATGATTCATCCATTTGCATTAACCGTTCTCTTAAAATTTCAAAAGCCCTTATAACCTCATTATTACTCATTTTTTAAACTTTTGACAGCGCCTAACTGTTTGGAGCCTTGAAGATAGTTACTTACTTTGCAAAGTTTAAAAAAGATACACATTAAGAAGTAGTAGAAATATGGCAATAATGATAACCGATGAATGTATCAACTGCGGCGCGTGTGAGCCGGAGTGCCCTAATACCGCCATATACGAAGGCGGGATTGAGTGGGATTGGGCAGGTGGTACAGAGCTAACGGAAGTTGAATTGGAAGATGGTTCTGTGCTTGACGCCAAAGAGGAGCAAGAACCGGTTTCAGATGAGTTCTATTATATTGTATCAGGAAAATGTACAGAATGTATGGGCTTTCACGAAGAACCTCAGTGCGCGGCAGTTTGTCCGGTGGATTGCTGTGTCCCTGATCCTGATTACGAGGAGGAAGAAGAAGAATTATTCGCTAAAAAAGCTTGGATGCATAATGAATGATTAAACGGTATTAGTCACTGGTAACCAATAACCTCACCGCATTTTAGCTCTTTTAATGAGGTAAGCGTTCAATACTGCATCATATCCCTTATTAATATCTGCCTCGATAAAATCTATTTTAAACTGAGCACATTTTAATTTAAGTTTTTTGTAATAAGTGCCGGCGGCTTTCGTGAAGTGTTCCTTAATTTCTGACGGTTGAAGTTTTATTTTTTCTCCTGACTCTAGATCTATGAATTCATGAGGTCGATCTGTGAATTCGAAATTTAGCTCAGTTTTTTGATCAGTTACATGAAAAAGTAAAACTTCGTGCTTGTTATGCTTGAGGTGCTTAAGCCCACTGAAAATTTGCTCTAGCTGATTTTCGTTGTCAAACATATCACTGAAGATTATTATAAGCGAGCGCTTGCGATTTTTTTCTGCAATCTCATGTAATACAGGAGCTACTGTACCTGGCTTTTTTTCTTCCTCGTCTTTTAATAAGTTTTGAAGATGTACCATTAACTTATTGATATGGGAAGGGGTGGATTTAATATCTGTTGTGATATCAATCCTGTTGGAAAAGATTGATATGCCTACGGAGTCGCGCTGTCTTTGTAATAAATGACTGAGCGCTCCCGCTGCCAAAGAACTAAACAGAAGCTTACCCTTGTTCTTGACAGGATAGCGCATTGAAGATGAATTGTCAATAACAATCTGACATCTTAAATTCGTTTCTTCCTCATATCTTTTAGTGTAAAGTCGATCAGTTTTGGCAAAAACTTTCCAATCTATATGACGGGTACTTTCACCGGTGTTGTACAGGCGATGTTCTGCAAATTCAACAGAAAAGCCATGGTAAGGTGACTTATGTAGCCCGGTTATGAACCCTTCAACCAACTGCTTTGCCAGAAAGTCAATTTTACCAAAATCTCTAATGTCCTCTAATTCTTGAAGCATTTACTCTAGTTCATTTACTACAAATGACCCGGATAACGTTTCTAAAGCCAAATTGTTTTAATTATGAAGAAGTCCATTTGCATTAAATATAAATATTATACTATATTTAGCATATAATGTTCTGGAAAAAGCCGAGGCTAACTAAATTTTAAAACCATAATTGTGGACGAAAACAACACTAACGAAAGGGAAGAAATATACTCTGAGAGAGTGAGAGCAGGAAAGCGTACGTATTTCTTCGATGTGAAAGCGACTAGGTCAAATGACTATTATTTGACAATTACAGAAAGTAAAAGGAGGTATAAAGACGATGGCTTCTCTTATGAGAAGCACAAGATTTTTTTGTACAAAGAAGACTTTAATAAATTTCTAGATGCCTTAAATAACACTGTTAACCACGTTAAGGATGAATTAATGCCAGAGGTTGATTTTGAGCAGTTCGATAGAGACAATCGTGCGCCTGTTTCCCAGGAGAATGCTAGTGTGGATTCAGAATTGAAATGGGATTGATCTGAAATTTTAAGCTTTTAAGAATTTACTAAATTTAACCTTATCCTTTCGATAAGGTTTTTTTATGATCAAAAACACCCTACTATATCTAATTTTCGGCATGGCGCTATTTATACTATCCGCCTGGCTGTTTTCAGATATCTTTGTTTATCTGGCAATTAGTATTGTTTTAAGCGCTGTACTTAGACCCCTTACACAGAATATTGCCAAGGCTCAGTTTTTTAGGATTAGGATACCCCGTTTAGTCGCGGTTATCTTGTCCTTTATCATTTTCTTTTTGTTTATTGCTTCTTTTATCATACTCTTCATCCCTTTAATTTCTGAGCAGATAGAAGTGCTTTCAAAGCTGGATTACGAGAGTTTGTATTACAGAAGTACAGGTCCCTTAAAGAATATTGAACAGTTTTTAATTGAGAATGATCTAACCTCCCAACCCAAAGGATTCTTAGTGGATACGCTAAAAAAAAATATGCTTTCGTTTATCTCAGATATTAACTTTAGCAATGTACTGAATGAGCTTATTGCCTTTACAGGACAGTTTTTTATAGGTATTTTGGCAATAGGTTTTATAACCTTTTTCTTTTTATATGAAATGGGTTCTATGAGAAATAAGCTCATATCCTTAATTCCTAATCGTTTTTTTGAAGTAACAATTGCAGCTTACAACAAAATTGAACGTTTACTTTCTAACTATCTTGTAGGCCTTCTTATTCAGATGTTTTCGATTTTTAGTATTGCAGCATTAGGATTGAGCATTGTAGGTGTGAAGTATGCCTTAACAATTGCACTTTTTGCGGCTGTGGCAAATCTTATTCCCTACCTCGGACCTATTTTAGGAGCTTCTTTTGGAATTATAGTAGGTGTATCAATAGGTTTGGAGCTTGACACTACAAGAGATTATCTATTTCTTATTGTAAAAGTAGTATCAGTATTTAGTATCGTACAACTCGTAGATAATGTGGTTTTACAACCGCTGATTTTTTCAAAAAGTGTTAAGGCCCATCCGCTCGAGATTTTTATAATTATATTTGCTGGCGCTTCTTTGGCCGGGGTGGTGGGGATGATAGCTGCTATTCCTGTTTATACAATAATTAGAGTATTTGTTTCAGAACTTTACCATGGTTACAGGAGCTATACAGTATTTAAAATTCAAAAAAATCAGTCATAAATGGCCCTTAAATGTGGAATTGTAGGCTTGCCCAATGTAGGTAAGTCCACATTATTCAATGCAATATCTAATAACAAGGCGGAGGCGGCTAATTTCCCTTTCTGCACCATCGAGCCAAATGTTGGTGTAATAACCGTTCCCGACCATCGTCTTACAATTTTGAAAGAATTGGTCAACCCAAAGAATTTATTACCTACTACTGTAGAGTTTGTGGACATTGCTGGTCTTGTAAAGGGCGCCAGTAAAGGCGAGGGATTAGGCAATCAATTCCTTGCAAATATCCGTGAAGTGGATGCGATAGCTCATGTGGTAAGATGTTTTAATGACGATAATATAGTACATGTCGATGGACGTGTAGATCCTTTAGCAGATAAAGAGATCATCGACACGGAATTGCAACTGAAAGATCTTGAATCTATTGAGAAAAAGATTCAAAGGGTAGAAAAGGTTGCTAAAACAGGCGATGCCACGGCAAAAAAAGAATTGAATCTTCTTAATACCTGCAAGGATCACTTGGAGTCAGGAAAAAATGTAAGATCATTAGAGGTTTCTGAAGAGGACAGGCAGGCCGTAAAGAACCTACAGCTGCTTACCACCAAACCCGTTATATACGTTGCTAATGTCGAAGAAGGGGCTCTGCCTGAGGGTAATGAGCGCTCTGAGAAGTTAAAGGCCCTGGCCGCTGATGAGGGAGCAGAGGCGGTGGTGATTTCCGCTTCCATTGAAGCTCAAATTGCAGAGCTTGAAGACCAAGAAGAGCGGGCTTTGTTTTTGGAGGAATATGGATTAGAAGAGTCAGGTCTTAATAAGCTTATAACAGCGGCGTATTCCATCCTCGATTTGATAACTTACTTCACCGCCGGTGAAAAGGAAGTTCGCGCATGGACGATTAAGAAGGGCTGGAAAGCACCTCAGGCCGCCGGTGTTATCCATACTGACTTTGAACGGGGTTTTATAAGAGCTGAGGTGATAAAACTAAGTGATTACGAAAAGTATAAAACAGAACTTGCATGCAAAGAAGCGGGTAAAATGGGTGTCGAGGGTAAAGATTACATTGTACAGGATGGCGATATTATGCATTTCAGGTTCAATGTTTGAAATAGCAATCAAATAAAGTATATAATATTACATAGGCTTTTGCATTTCATTTTAATCGATTATTTTTACTATCTGTCTCAAGATACAAGGTTGGGTTTGTAACCTTAGAAGCAGCTATTTTTTTAGGTAGGATCAGGTAAGAATCACAGACCATTTTTTAAGAGGAAAATTACCAGTTTGAGAGTCCGTATAGTATTTCTGTTAAAGAATAGAGGGAGCTATGTCCCCTTTCATCACCAATTTCTTTTGGCGCAAATGATAAAAGGAATATTGGTTAAAGGTGGGAACAAAGAATGGATAGACTATTCACTATACAATTTTTCCGGGTTAAAGGGCCAAACGAAAGTCAGTAGAAAGGGTCTGCACTTTTATTCAGCCAGAATTACATTGGTGATATCGAGCCCTAATAAAGGCTTTGTTGATTATTTGCTTACCAACTTATTTAGTTTTGACCAAATGGATTTGGGTAATATGGTTATTCAGCCGGAAGGTGTTGAACTTGAAGAGGAGGTGAAATTTTCTGAAAGTATGAAGTTCATTTGTATTTCACCTTTAGTTATTTTGAATTCTTCTTTCAATGATAGCGCCGCTAAGCGATTCATTCCTCCCGAAACGGATAGCTTTTCGGATTTGCTTTATGAGTCTACCATTAAGCGTATGGAGGAAACCCAACTTTTTACGGAAGCTCAGCTAGCTTCATTCTATAAATTCCAGTTGGTTCCTGACAAAAAGTATATTGAACGACTTACGTCATCACAAAAGAAGTTTGCTCGTATCTATCCTGTTTTTGATCAGGATGTGAAATACGAAATAAGAGGCTACACCTTTCCATTTACGCTTTACGCTGCTAAAGAGGTACAAGAGTTTGTATTCCATAGTGGTTTAGGACAGTTCACACATAAGGGCTTTGGGATGCTCGATGTGGCTAATGCAAATCCAAATAAGCGTATTATTAAATACGAGATGGATATTGTTCAGGCTTAGTTGTTCCTTGTATTAATAGTAACTGGCGCGTAGCCAACTAAAATGTCTGCAGGTAGATTCATGGGCCTGAGATAGACCAGTATCTCGTACTGATTTTCAGTTTCGAAATGATTGCCCTCAAAATAGCTTGTGTTTAAAGTATCCCCATCAATCAGATACTGATAATTATAAATACCCTGCTTCAAAATAGTTTGATAGGACAATGTATTACTTCCACTTTTTTCCATTTTAGAGGAAGGTGAGTAATTATTCATTTTTCCTATTACATAAACTTTACCGCCAATATCATGATCAGTTTTCAATTTGAAAACCACGTTCAAATAGTCTGATTGAACTTTTCCATTTCCCGTGTCCGTATTTTGAACATAGTAATCGCCATTTATATCTTCATATTGGGCATAAGCCTGGGTACCCCTTACCTTATCACCCATTAAATAAGCAGTGCTCGGATAGGTGTTTAAGTCAACTTTTGCCACGTTTTGTCCGGGATATCGTACTGATCTCAAGTCGAAAATGCGATATTCATTGCCAGCTAAAAAATTACTTTTTCTATCAAAAAACCTGTATTCGATAATTTGTTGCGCCTCCTTGACAAATTGTGGTTTAATGTCAGTCATAACGTTATCCCAACGTTGGTTTTGACGGATAACTACCTTTAACTGTTCTTGCGGATTTAGTATCTCCAGCTGGGGATAAGTAATGTTAAAGTCGATTTTTTGCCTTCGTCTGTCAATGGAGGTAAGTCCGATACGGTTGCTGGTGACAGCAATTCCGACACTTCTTTGGTATACCATAAAACGTTTACTAAGAATAATATCCTTAGTATTCGCGCCCCTGTAAGCCACAATTAAATAGTTCCCGGATACTTTTACATTTGGTACTTTGAATGTGTAATGAACATAACCAATTTTAGTGTCTACACTATATTCAAACTGATTGATTATGAATTCGTTATATGTTTTTAAATAATCCAAAGGCTTTAACTTGGATGCTGTCCAATCCGCGTTGCAGTGAATAAGCATAACCCTATAGTCTTCATGCGATTCTACTAAATCATCAAATTCAAGCACCAGCGTATTTCGATCAATAGCTACAGCCGGAGAATCAAAGACGTCTTGCGGATTTCCGGTATCAGGGTAGAGTTGCACCGTTTTAATTTCTTCTTCATAGCTTTTGTCAATATATTCAAGCTTCTTTGATTTTTGAGATCCATACTCTCCAAACAGGAACATCAGAAGAGAAAAAATCATAACTCGCATAGAAGTAAATGTTTAATTTTAATGTAACGAATATAACTATTCCAACCGTTTCATTAAGTACTGTGTCTTACTAACAAAGCGGGGCCACTGTAGTATATGACTTCTGAAAATTCTCTGATCTCAGGTTGTAAAAATGGTGATAGGAAGAGCCAAAGACAGCTCTATGACCAATACGCGTCCAAGATGATGATGGTATGTTTGCGTTATTCCAAATCTGATCAGGAAGCTGAGGACATTTTGCAAGAGTCCTTTATCAAGGTTTTTGATAAAATTAAAGGCTTTAAAGAAGAATCAAGACTAATCTATTGGATAAAGCGAATTGTAATAAACACGGCGCTAAACCACGGCCGGAAAAAGCTGTATATGTTTCCAATGGTAGATATTAATGAAGTTGAAAGACAGGATAACGACGATATTTCGATTTCATCTTTACAGCTTCAGGAATTGTTAAAAATGATTCACGAGTTGCCTTCAGGGTGTCAGATTATCTTTAACCTGTACGCCATTGAAGGCTATAATCACAATGAAATTGCCGATATGCTTGAAATAAGCGTAGGTACTTCAAAATCACAGTACGCTCGGGCGCGCTATCTGTTGCGCGAAATGATAGGAAAAGAGGAAATAACTTATGGAAATGCCAGATAAATTTGAGGAAGAGTGGAGAGCGGCATTTGAAAATGCAGAAATGCCGCCAAACCCTGCCATATGGGATAAAGTTGAACTTGCTGTCGCTAATTCAGCTAATGGTAATTTTAAGAGGAGGATATTTATTTTCAAACTGATGACGGCGGCGTCCATCGCTTTTGCCCTCACAATAGGTGGCGTCGGTGTTTATAGAGAGTTTTACATGCCAAAAAATGATCAGCTTCTAAGTGAAAGTAAGGAGCTGAGCACAGACTCCACCGGTTCTCAGAATAAAGCAGAGGAGCTTATGGAAAAAATTGCTGGCCCAGAAAGAAGTTCCGGAAATAGAGCTGTAGTAGACGAGAATAAACAGGGGAGTGAAGCTATTGATCGTGATCCTGAAACTAACAAAGATTTTGAGCGGCAATTACTAGCAAATAGTGAAAAACGCGGAAGTGATACAAGGTCTAATGGTCGGGTTCTACCCGATAATAATGTAACTAATACCCAGAATTTTCTTTCTCTTTAAGTTAAAAAGTAAGTTTATGATTCAATAGGCACACAAGATATCGATCTGTCTGAGATAGGGTCTGCCAAGTTAGGGTCTGGTAATAAGTCCGATTCTTCGGAAAAAGAGTCGTATGAACAAATAGAAAATAAATCGGCTCTTCCTAAAAAACTGGAGAAGTTAATGGTTGAACTTGATTCGTTTTCATTTTCTGATCCTGAATTATCGATGGTACCCTGGTATTCCGGCGCCATTGTAAATAATACAAAAGGCGGTGAATTTGGAAGGCTTTGGGCAGGGCTGGGGATGGCTGGAGGTAGTTTTAATCCTACGGGAGGAGTGAGTTCAGGTAATTCCGATGAAGCTTCGATCAGCCTGAATGAAGATAGTTTCTCCCAGTCGGTCCAATCTCCATTGATTGGCAAAGAAGAGAATGGGCGGGTCATAAATATAGGAGCGAATTTTGGCGCCAGGATAGCTCCAAAATGGATATTACAGTCGGGTATTGTCTTAGTAGACAGGAGTACTACCAATACATCAAATATTGCTCAAAATGCGGGTAGCGCCTTAAGGGCCGTAAATGACTTTAGTGAACTTTCAAATACATCTGACTTAAGCGTTGTTGGAACATATGACATTGACAATTCATACCGCTTTATTTCGGTTCCTGTTCAGGCAGGTTATATATTGTTTGATAGAAAATTTGGGATTACACTTTTAGGCGGAGTTTCAAATGATCTATTTCTAAAAAAGAGCATAGATGGGGAGAATAACGGCTTTCAAGAGTATGATGTAGATGAAGGCATACGTACATATAATATCACTGGTCTTTTAGGGACGGAATTGGGTTATCATATCGGGAGCCATTATTTGATAGCGCTTACGCCACAGATAAGACAGGCTATTAATTCTACTACAATATCCGGAGAAAAGGTGAGGCCTACCTTCTTTGAACTTGGTTTTAGGTTTAAGTATTTGCTAAAGTAGCTTTAGGGGCGGTTATAGCTTCCAACCCTTTTGTTCGAGGGAGTGTCATAAATACAAACCCAAACAACAAACCAATGAAAAAAGTAACTTCTACAAAATCTGACTTACAGGTTATTGGTATCCAAGCCGCAGTTTTCACCTCATTACTCATACTCCTATCGATTTTACTGGGTGGTTGTACAGATGAATGCGAAGTTCAACAACAGTACACTTATTTTGAGCCGGTATATACGAGTATGGCTGATGTAAGGAGTTCAGTTGATGTTATTGCCCCTCAGGAAATACAACAAGTAGGAAAAATATTTTTTCAGAATAATACATTATTCATAAATGAACCTAACGAGGGTATCCATGTGATAGACAATTCCGATCCTGCAAACCCCAACCCTGTAGCTTTTATTATCGTCCCCGGATCCTTTGACCTGGTAGTGCAGGATAATGTACTTTTTACAGATAGTTATATAGACTTGGTTGCCATTGATATTTCTGACATAAACAATGTTATTGAAATAGGCAGACTTGAGAATATTTTTGACGACTATAATTCATATGGGTTCTACGTCGATGAAACGCTTGGGGTAGTTACTGATTGGGCGCCTGCTACTTCTGTTGAGGTGTACGAATCAGATTGCAGTACTAATGTTTATCCTTGGGGAGGTTTTTACTATGAAAGAGGAATTGCTGTAGATGAAACAGCTGCCTTTAGTTCTACTGCCGCAGTGGCTCCTACTAATCCAGGAATAGGTGGTTCAATGGCACGATTTGCCCTAAGTGGTAATTTTCTTTATACCATCGACATTGACGAGCTACAGCCGGTTGATGTAAGTGTACCTTCTAATATGACCACAGGTACACGAACGCACATCGATTGGGGTATTGAAACCATTTTCCCTAAAAACGATGTCTTGTTTATAGGCGCCCAGGCAGGTATGCATATCATCGATATATCAAACCCTCTGAACCCATCGGAAATATCCAGGTATCAACATGTAAGAAGCTGTGATCCTGTAATTGTGGATGGAGATTTGGCATTTGTTACACTTCGCTCCGGAACTGAATGTCAGGGGTTTACTAATCAATTGGAAGTGATTGATATTTCTAATCTGGAGTCTCCGGAACTACTACATGTTTATACTATGGATAACCCTCAAGGTTTAGGAAAAGACGGTGATGCACTTTTCATCTGTGATGGGAGTTCCGGCTTAAAGGTCTATAACGCTGCAGATGTAAGTGCTATTGATCAAAGGCAACTTGCCCATTATAGTGAGATTCAAGCTTTTGATATCATCCCATTCAATAATGTAGCCATGATGATAGGGGCTGATGGCCTGTTTCAATATGATTATTCGGATTTAGAGAATATCCAACTGTTAAGTCACATTCAAATTTCTAATAATGATCAATAGAATAGTATCTATTCTATTAGGTTGCCTTTTTACATTAAATGTTAGCGGGCAATCTGGTAAGGTTTTGCTTAAAAACGGCAGTGTGCTTTATGGTCATATTGGCAAACTTGATACCAGGGAACTTGAACTTTTGATAGAAGAGGAGTTGCTGTCACTCCCCGTAGATATGGTGCGGATGGTAAATATTAAAAAGAAAATCGACGTATCTGTAATCGACAAAGAAGTTTATGAGAGCTTAAGCCTATATGGTAAGAAAGGTATTGAGAAGAGTATTCAGATTGGACTTCTACATGGAAGAGAAGATTCTGATGCTTCAGCGAGAGAAACATTTTCCGGGGCTGTACAGGTAAGTTATAGGTTTAACAGTTTTGTTCAACCTGGCATTTCCGTTGGATATGATCATCATGATGAGTTTGGCATAATTCCTGTCTTGCTCACATATAAGTTAGATCTAAGTCCAAAATGGTCAACTCCCTTTTTATATGGAAGCGCCGGATACGGTTTTGCGAAACTCTTTGAAGAGAATGACATAAATCCGGGTATAGACAAGGTAGACGGTGGACTCAATTATCAGCTGGGTTTGGGGTATAGATGGAGGTCGGAAAAAGTTGGCTTTGAATTTGCAATAGGATGGAAGCGCCAAAAAGTCGATTTTGAATATGAAAATTTTGATTGGTTCTGGACGGATAACGAAAATAATATAACTTTGATCCGTAAGATTAATCGGGCCGAGTTTAAACTTGGTATTATTTTTTAAACTATCCGTTTCAGGTCAAGTCCAACCCAATAGAATATTCCTGTTACTTTTTTGAATTAACCAGTATAAATAACCAATATGAGTACTTACCAACTTCAACTTAAAAAACTAGCCTGGAGATATGTGGTGGTTGCAGCCGTCTGCGTGTTGTTGATTTTAATAATCTAAAAAGATTATTGATCTTCAATTCTACCAAAAACCTCCTCCCAACTTTTATTCATTTCCTTCAGTTGTTCAATTGCGCTGCTATACTGTAAATTTACCGCTTGGAGCTGATCAGGATCGCTGTAAACCGCTGGTTTAGCCATTTCATCTTCCAGAAGTTTGATTTTATTTTCTAGTTCTTTAATCTCGCCTTCTATTTCTCCAAGCTCTTTCTCAAGCTTCTTCAGTTCATTCTCCGGCAACGTAGTTTTTTGCTTAGCTTTCTTCTGCTTTTCTGATCGTTTTGTCAATTGTGGAGTATGATCTGCTTTATTTTGATCAGAAACCTCGTTTCGCCAATACTCATATTCATCGAACGTACCTGGGTATTCTTTTATTTGCTTATCCTCTATATACCAGATCTTATTAGCTACTTTAGATACAAAATGTCGATTATGAGAAACCACTATAAATGAACCAATATACTGTTGTAAGGCCTGTATTAAGATGTTCTCAGATATGAAATCCAGGTGATTAGTCGGTTCATCCAGCAATAGAAAATTAGCTTCAGAAATAAGGGTTTTGGCTAAGGCCACTCTTGACTTTTCACCACCTGATAATACCTTAATTTTTTTAAATACATCATCATCGCTAAACAGAAAGCATCCTAATACCTGGCGCAACTCAAGTTCGGTTTTGTCAGAACCAGCTTGCTTCAACTCTTCCAGTATTTCATTGCTTACCTGAAGCGCCTCAAGCTGATGTTGTGCATAAAAGCCTCTGATCACATTATAGCCTTCTTCTCGCTTGCCTTCAATGGGCTCGGTGCCAGCAATGATCCTCAGTAAAGTGGATTTTCCTTTACCATTTGCGCCAATTAGTGCTATTTTATCGCCTCTCTCAATTGACGTTGTTGTGTTTTTTAATATATCAAGTTGGCCATATGCTTTTGAAATATCTTCCAACTTAATGATATGCCTGCCAGATTTCTGTTTAAAACTGAACTTGAAGTTTACGGCAGCGTTTTCATCCACCACATCTTCAATTTTATCCATCCTGTCTAGCGATTTCACCCGTGATTGAACCTGGCGCGCCTTTGTAGCCTTGGCACGGAATCTTTCAATAAAACGTTCGGTCTGCTTTATTTTTTGCTGCTGGTTTTCAAAGGCGTTCTTTTGAATTTCTGATCTAAGTTCTTTTTCTTCCAGGTAAAAATCATAATTACCTTCATAAGAAGTCAATTGCGTGTTAGCCACTTCAACAATTTTACTCACACAATTATTAATGAAAAGCCTGTCATGAGACACCACGATGACTGCTCCTTCATAGGTTCTTAGATAATTCTCTATCCATTCTATGGATGGTAAATCCAGATGGTTTGTAGGCTCATCGAGCATTAATAACGATGGCTTTTCCAAAAGTAGTTTCGCCAGCATTACTCGCATACGCCAGCCTCCGGAAAATTCTTTTAACGGGCGATTTAGGTCTGCCGTATTAAATCCTATACCCTCAAGTATCTCTTCAGCCTTAGCCTGCATACTATATCCGTCCAATGCTTCAAAGCGCTCCTGAGCCTTAGCAAGCTTCTCAACCAAATCATCTGTATAGTCCACTTCCATTTGTTTGAGAATCTGATCTATTTGTTTTTGAACTTCAACAGCTTCCTCAAAAGCTTGCATGGCAACAGAAAGAATACTATCATCTGTAAGGTAGCTTAATAGGTCTTGATTCAGAAAACCTAGGGTACAATCTTTACTTTTGCTAATCGATCCATCATCAGGAAGGTAATCTCCATTTATGAGTTTTAGTAAGGTAGATTTACCTTTTCCATTAAGGCCAATCAAGCCTATTTTGTCTTTTGGCTTTACATGCAATGATGCATGCTCATAGATTGGCCGGCCACCTATATAATAAGAGAGATTGTTGATAGCTAACATGGCTGCAAATCTATTCATATGAGGTTTCTCAAAAAATCTAAACCTCACATACTTTTATGGCTGCTCAGGAATGCAGAACTTTAACATCATGAACACATCTTATCGTAGCGTTTTATTGGCTTTGGTATTAAGTACTACTTTTTTAATGGCTTGTGGAAGTGAATCGGAATCGGGGAGTAGCAGTTTGAATTCTGATTCTTCTGCGGTGACTTTAACTGAATCAGATTATCCCCTGGAAAAACTCAATTTACCGCCCGGCTTTAAAGTTTCCATTTTTGCAGAAGTTGAAAATGCCAGATCACTGGCAATGAGTTCTTCAGGTGTAATTTATGTTGGCAACAGATCCGCCGACAAGGTATATGCGCTGAAGGATACCAATGGAGACTGGATAGCGGATGATAAATACATCATAGATGAAGACCTTATGATGCCGAATGGAGTAGCTTATAAGGACGGAGATCTGTACGTGGCTGAGGTAAGTAAAGTTTGGCGATATAAGAATATTGAAGCTAACCTTTCTAATCCTCCTGAACCCGAACTGGTTTATGACGAATACCCCACTGAAGGGCATCATGGATGGAAATACATTGCCTTTGGACCGGATGGGAAATTGTATGTGCCGGTCGGTGCGCCTTGCAATATTTGCAAAAGTGATGATCCTGTATTCGCTTCTATTACACGTATAAATGCGGATGGAACGGGTTTAGAGATAATAGCAGAAGGTGTACGAAACACAGTAGGTTTTGCCTGGCATCCGGAAACAAAAGAACTATGGTTTACCGACAATGGCAGGGATATGATGGGTGATAATGTCCCACCGTGTGAATTAAATAGAGTAACCTCATCAGGACTGCATTTCGGTTACCCGTATTGCCATGGCAGTGACATTGCTGATCCCGAGTTTGGCAGTGAGAGGCACTGCAACGATTTTAAGAAACCAAGTTGGAAGTTTGGCGCCCATACGGCGCCTCTTGGAATGAAATTCTACACGGGTAATATGTTTCCCACAGATTACAATGGTGATATCATAGTTGCGCAACATGGTTCTTGGAACAGATCCAGGAAAGTGGGCTACAGGCTGATGCGTGTGACAGTAGAAAATAGTGCTACTACTAAAGCTGAAGTTTTTGTCGATGGCTGGTTAAACGATGATACCCAGGATGCCTGGGGCCGTCCTGTAGATGTACTTCAAATGCCTGACGGCTCCTTATTAGTGAGTGATGATTTTGCTGGAGTAGTGTATAGGATCAGCTACGAGGGCTAAGATATAATTTAGGGGGGAAGTGACCTCCCGCCCCCAAGAAAATGTGTAAGTGTTTCTATCGATTTAGCAATCATCTAAGTTCATGAATTTATCTGGATTGGCAGGCTCTCCACTTTCATGTACTTCATAGTGTAGATGTGGCGCGATAGATTTACCGGAGTTACCTACATATCCAATAAGCTGGCCCTTTATTATTAACGCTCCCTTCATTACTACGAAGTTTTTAAGGTGGGAGTACTTCGTTTGATACTCTTCAGAATGGTTAAGCGTTACAAAATAGCCGTAGTCCTCATTGTATTTAGCCTCGCTGACCGTGCCGGACGCTGTGGCGTAAACAGGGGTGCCCAGCTTAGCTACTAAATCAATGCCATTATGAAAAACCTCTTCCTTTTTGACGGGATGTGCCTGCATGCCGTACTTGGATGATATTTTGATAAGTTGGCCTCTTTGTATGGGTAGGCCTTCAGGTTTATCGTTGAACTCAATCAATAAGCCTGAAGATGCGATACTTTCTTTGATTGGCATTTTTAGCTCTTCTCTGGTACTTAGCGCCATCAGCATCGCTGCTGCGGGGATTATCCCTAAAAGAGAGAATTTAGCCCATGGTTTTGAGTTTTTCTTTGTCATCATTTCTATCCTGGTTTTAAGTGGTGTTGTAAAATTTATTGTCAGTGTTGAATAATTATTTTTGATCAGAGCCATCGAAACTAACATCGATTGATAGTTCAGTAAATCTCCGCCCTGTGAAATCACACTTCTGTCGGCTAAATACTCCATGTTCAGCCGAATAGCTCTTTTGTACAGATAAACGATTGGGTTAAACCATAGAAATACAGCTGCGACTTCTATTATCAGGATATCGATAAAATGCCATTGCTTTATATGTTCCTTTTCATGATCAAGGATCTCCTTCGGGATCTTCATGTGCCAGCTTTTAGGAACGTGGATACTTCTGAATAAGGAAAACGGCTGATCGATAAAGTCATGCTCATACACACGCCTTTTTTGCAATACGCGGTATGATCCTTTTCTATACAACATCACTATTTTAAAAATGCCGGTAAGAAAACGTAAGAGAAAAACAGCGAAACCAGTGAAATAAGCGACTACAATCCACAAAGAATAATTGTATTCCAGAGATGAGAAAGTCTGCTCTACTTCCTGACTGATGAACTCTGTCTTCTCAACAATTACGTTAGTTATCGGACTCTGGTGAATAATATTTTCAACGGCATTTCGGGGTGGTTTAGGAATCAATGTCTGACAGAATGGAGCAAAAAAAGAAAAAAGCAGGCTTGTCAGCAAAAACCATCGATTTAAGTTAAAGAAGGTTTTTCGTTTCAGAAAAATGATGAAGTAAACCCAAAAAGTAGTCAAACCTATACTCACCAATAAAAGATAGAATATCATATTTTCTTCTTTTTAATTTGTTTATCAATTTCTGATTTAATGGCTTCAAGCTCTTTCATCGTCAGGTCTGAGTTAGCAAAGGAAGAGGCAAACCCTTGCCATGAATTACCAAAGAAATCTGTCACTATCCTTTTAAAATGTTTTTTGAAGTATTCGTCCTTTTTGATCAGCGGGTAATACTCGTTCACCTTACCATAAGTGTTATGGCCGATGAATTCTTTTTTAACCAGTACTCTAACCACGGTAGACACGGTAGGGTAGGCGGGTTTAGGTTCTGGCATTGCATCTACAATATCTTTTAAGAAACCTTTTTCCAGTCTCCATAATACTTGCATTACCTGCTCTTCTGCATAGGTAAGTTCTTTCATAATTCAAATCTACAACTATATTTATAATTATAAAATTATTTTTATAATTATAATAAATAGTAATGCGTTAGCAACGGGTAGCTTCAACAGATGGCTGTACAACTTTCAGGATGAAGACATTGACGTTTCCAGGCCTGTAGCAGGAGCCTATGATATTGAAGTGGCAGGCAGAGGTAGCCAACGTACCCCGACACCAGCTAATGTAGAGTAACATCCCAAGAAGTTATTAGCTGCTTCTCATGAAGTAAGCGATGAAAGCTCTTGAATTTTCCTTTTGCAGTTGGAGGCTTTTATTTGGCAATTTAAAATCATCATTCAACAACTCAGGTCATATGCCAGTCCGGTCGCTGAGAAAGGTTCGTTAAAACTTTTAGTATATAACTTCAAAAATTATGAAATCGAAAATCTATTTATCCATTGTATTTTTTGTTGGTTTAATGGTTTCTGTGTTTGCCCAGGAGCCACCGAAAGAAGGTGTGGCGCTTGTTATGGAGGAAACCAACTTTAAATTAAACCCCGGAGCCACCGAGGAGGTGGAGATCAGGCTGCTTAGATCGAAGCGTGCAAGAAGAACCAGCTTCGATGGTTTGCAAGCAAGAACGTCTGACGATCTGTCTATTAGTTTTACAAAAAGTACTGATGTCCCGGATACTTATACGATGTCTGTTTTAGTAGATAAAGCGGCAAGTCCGAAGAGTCATACTGTGGTAGTTAAAGGTTTAGGTACAAACGGATCAAAAATTAAAGGTAAGGTTCTATCTATAGAGGTTATAGGGTCACAAATAGTTAAGGGTGATGAATAAGCCATAGTTTCGTTATTTTTACTACGTATGTCGGCGAAACTTCGGAAATATGGGCTGCGCGTTTTAGCTGCGGCCTTCATTTATTTGTTCTTTAGACTCACTTCAAACAGCGCTGATGCTGCATTGGCAAATGACATCACTGTTTGGCCGATCATTTTACTTTTTGCCATAGGTGTTGTTTTGATCGTATGGGAGGTTTGTGATCATGTGATACTTTATTTTGGGAACAAAAACCCACACGACCTTACTGAAAAGAGGAGCTTGTTTAAGGTCTTTCTTTTTGCCACCTTGGCCACTTTCCCGCTTGTGGCCGGATTTATCTATTTTGAAATTTACCACTTAAAAGTTTGGCTTAATTGCATCACAAATCCGGGAGCTGAATTCGTTGCTAATATAATTCAGGGCTTTGTAGTTACCTGGCTGGTTATAGCTATTGAAATTCTGAAGACCTACTATCGGAGCATGCGGGCCATGGAATTAGAACAGGTAAGAATTCAAAAGGAACTAATGCGGAGTCAATATGAAACGCTGAAGAACCAGGTGAATCCACATTTTCTTTTTAATAACTTTAGTGTCCTTGCCGCTCTTATCCATAAAGACGCTGACCTTGCTTCAGATTTTGTTACCCAGCTTTCGAAGCTTTACAGGTATATTTTAGACAACACAAATACCGAAATGATTAGTTTGTCCAAGGAACTAGAAATTTTAGACTCGTATATTTTTCTCCTTAAAATCAGGCACGAGGAGAGTATAGTTATAGAACAAGATATCGATTTGGATATAACAAAATATGTTTTACCAACACTTTCAATGCAAATGCTCATTGAAAACGCTGTGAAACATAACAAGTTCAATAAAACGAAGCCACTGATAATAAAGATCTATAATGATGCAGATAGCTCGATTGTCGTACAGAATGAAAACAATCCTAAAGAAGGGTTCTCAAGTACGACTAAGATAGGCCTGGAAAATATAAAAAGTCGATATAACCTGAAATCCACTGAACAAGTTGTCGTTTATCAGTCGGATGATTACTTCAAAGTTAAGTTGCCCATTTTTTCTACCTAATCAATGGATGCTATCATTATCGAGGATGAGTCGTTAAGTGCAGAACGACTACTACACCTGGTGCAGAAAGTAGATGGTGCAATCAATGTTAAGGGTATACTTGGCTCGGTTGAAAGTTCAAAAGAGTGGTTTAGAGATAATTCTCCACCCGATCTTATTTTTTTAGATATTCAATTAGGTGACGGCACTGCGTTTGACTTTTTATCAGAGGTCGACATCGTATCATCTATCATTTTCACAACGGCCTATGACGAATATGCGATTAGAGCTTTCAAGTATAATAGTATAGATTACTTGCTAAAGCCAATTGAAAAGAATGCCCTGATAAGTGCGGTAGCCAAAATGAAGAATGCACCCTTAAAAACTAATACTGACAGGCATGAGTTACGGTCTTTACGAAAAATTGTTAGTGGCGAATACAAGAAAAGATTTTTAGTTAAAGTGGGCGAGCAGTTCAAAAATCTGGAAGTAGATAATGTTGCCTATTTCAGCTATTATGAGGGAAGTTGCGCCGTTACTACAAAAGATAATAACAGATGGCCAATAGACTACTCACTTGATCAGGTTGAGGAGGTAGTCAACCCAATTGATTTTTTCAGAGTGAATCGCCAATTTATTGTAAATGCGCACTCCATTAAGGAAATACACACCTACTTCAACAGTCGTCTTATACTTGCTTTAAACCCTGAGAATACTAAAGAAGTAGTCGTTAGCCGCGATCGAGTAAACGACTTTAAGCGATGGTTAGACTGCTAAAATATTGGTAGAGATTAGGTAAATCAATCTTCTTTTGAAGGTAATTTAAACTAGAAGGTAGTTCCTTTACCCAAGCCTCCGACTCAACCCATATTTTACCCATTATGGACTCTATGATTCTCTTAACAAGCCCTAAGCCAATACATGTACTGCTAATCTCCGGCTTGAGCCTTTTGAAGATTTTAAAAAATCTTATTTTGGTACTTCTCTTCAACCCCAAGTCTATTGTCTCATACATAATACCCTTTCCAGTCGTTTCTTTCAATTCCTCCGATAGTTATGATTTTATTTTTAGCCCCGTTCATGAGTTTTGCCGCATTCTCAGTCAAATTTTGAAAGAACTATGATATTCTCTGGAATCACAGAAAGCTGAAGGCAAATTAGGCAATAAGGATGTTTCAACCTTCTCTAAACTATCCTTCATATTTTCTGGTAACCTATCAATTAAGTTAGTCCAGATCGATATATGACCTTCTTCATCTTTTTGAAGCGCTGCATGATATAAAGGCACGTGATTCAAGCTGAAGTGCGGTTCAGGAAGGAGTGTGAACCATAGCAGCTTAGTCCTTTCTTTATGGCATACTACATTCTGCCGGATTGGTCTTGTTCAATGTCATAGACCACTGCACTGGCAAGACCGTCGTCCTGTGCATATTTCTTTATTTGGTAGAGTTTGTAAGGAGAAGCAAAACTGACTATCAGCCATGATAGATTACCTGAAGACTAGTTGAATGATGTGGATTTAGTTCAAATTCAGGCCAAGCCAGTATCTTGTTAAGGTTTGAAAAAGAGCTATATATTCGGAATAATTCATTGGTTTTACCAAGTAGCTGCTTGCGTGACTTTGGTACGAAGCGTTAATATCGGCTTCTGCGGCCGACGAGGTTAGGATGACTATCGGAATGCCTGATAGTTTATCATGCTTTCTTACGTCTTGCAGTAATTCCAAACCGGAAACACGTGGTAGTCTAATGTCTAGGAGTATCAGTTTTGGTTCCAGCCAATTACCGCTTATCTCCACTTGGTCAACTAGGTAGTTTTTGGCCTCTTCACCATTACTTGCTCGTATTATAGGGAGATCCACTTCGCATTTTTTAAAGCACCGCCTTATAATCTCTGCGTGAGCATCATTGTCCTCTACAACGAATATGCACTTATTCATTGTTAGTTTGTCTAGGTTTTCTATTAGGTAATACCACAGTAAATCGTGTACCTGTCTTAAGAAAGGAGCGTACACTAATTGTGCCCTTCAACTTATCTACCGTTTCTTTGGTTATGTAAAGTCCAAGCCCTGAACCTTCGGAGGATTCTGTTGCCCGATAAAACATTTTGAAAATCTTGTCTAGGTGTTCTGCTGAAATACCACATCCATTATCTACGATATTGATTACGTATTTAGCTCTTCTTACTTCTATTTCTATTAAAAGAAAAGGGTCAGGCTGATTATAGTTATGATACTTGATAGCATTGGATATTATGTTATTAAGTATTACTTCTAATCTTCTAACATCCGAATACAGTGCAAATCGAGATTGTATTTTGATCTCCTTTCTTACTTTAGAAAAGCCAGGTAAAAAAGACTGTCCTCTTAATATATTCTCTACCACTTCTTCGGGATCAATCTTGCCAATTTCAGGTTCCATCCGGTTGTTTCGCGAATAGTCGGTGATGTCTTTAATGTATTTATCTAATCTCTTCAGACATTCTTCCATCATATTGAGATACTCTTGCTGTGAAGGGTCGGAATTCTGGACCTTTGAAAGGTTGATCAAACCCATAACACTCATGAGCGGGGCCCTTAGCTCGTGGCTGGCGCTGTAAACAAAGCGATCTAGTTCGGCATTAATTTTCTTGAGCTGGCTGTTCTGTTTTTTTATTTTTTGCTCACTTTTCTTTTTGTGGTTAATATGCTCCCATTGCTGGTAAATCTTTTTTGCTATTCTCGGTAATTCATTGAACATTGCCGCCGATTTTACAATGTAGTCAAACGCACCTGATTTTAGCGCTTTCACTGCAAGTTTCTCATCACCATAACTGGTCATAAGCACTATAGGATACTGCTTTCTTTTCTGCGCATGTATAAGTTCTATGCCCTTGCCATCAGGCATATTGTAGTCTACAATAGCCAGATCCGGAATAGATTTGGAGACCTAAGACTTGGCCTCATAGAGACTGTATGCCTAACACAGTATGATAATTTCATGGGAGCGGAAGTTCCGTTTTTTCAGCTCCCTGTGAGCGTCTTCGTCCTCTACCAATAGTACCTTCAATATCTGTGATGATTCTGTTGTTGCTAACATACTATAGTATCATTAAACCGATCCTCTGATTCGATTTATATGGCTTCTAGACAGGATCGGAAATAGGTATATCCATGATTTCAGGAATGGTAAGTGTGTACATATAGTCCTCCGGCAGTTCGGTTGGGTTCGATGCTTTTGAACTATTGTCGTCTGATTTATTTTGGCATGCAGCTACCACAAAAATACTTGCTGCTACAGTTAGGATGATTTTTGCTTTCTTCACTTTACTTACTTTCTTATTTATCTCAAAGTAAGCGCTAAAGAAGTCATCAAAAAATCGGCTTATTCATGTAAATTTAAGTAGGTATTTCTACTTAGATGAATGTCTTAAAAGTGGTTGTTGAAACTATATGAGCTTGTCTTCCAGGGCCTTACGAACAAGATCGGCAGTGTTTTTGGCTTCTATTTTATCCATGATATTACGCCTGTGGGTATCTACGGTGCGTACGCTGATGAACAGTTTATCTGCGATCTCTTTGTTACTCATTCCGTCCACAATTAACTTCAAAATTTCCTTTTCCCTTTCAGTGAGCTCCAAAGGATCTTCGATAGTCCTCTTTTGCTTAATCAGTGATTTTGTTAGAATATCAGAAACTTCTTTGGTATAGTATACATCTCCTTCTGACACCGTTTTAATTGCAGCCAGAAATTGGTCTTCGTCGGTATCTTTAGGCAAATATCCGGAAGCCCCTGCTTCAAAAGCGCTTAGAATGTACTCCTCGTCAGAATAGGTAGACAGTACCAATACTTTTGTACCCTGATGCTCATTTTTGATAATTTCAGCAAGCTCGATGCCCGTCATGCCGGGCATTGAAATATCTGTAATAAGGATGTCAGGCTGGCTGTTTTTGATCATGGAAAGAGCCTCTGCTCCAGAAGAAGCTTCTCCAATAATTTCTATGCTTTCATCGCTGCTGATAAGCATTTTAATACCTGTACGAACCACACTATGATCGTCGGCAAGAACAACTTTTATTTTTTTTGTCATAATGTAGTATTACAGGGGTACGGTAATTTCTATTCTAGTGCCGTTGCCTTCTTCGGAGTTTAAGGTAAATTCTCCATTAATTAATTCTGCTCGTTCTTTCATATTATAAATACCACTACCACTTGGGTTGTTGTAGATTTTGTTCAAAACATTATTAGACATACCATCGCCGTTATCTATTATAGAAAGATTTACAAGTAAGTCTGATTCTTCCAAAAGAATCTGAATATAAGAACAATTTGAATATTTCAATGAATTATTTAGAGCTTCCTGACAAATTCTGTATAAAGCGATCTCGACTTCTTTTGTTAGCCGGCCATCTGACCCACCCAAATACTTATAATCAATTTTTGCGGTAGCTCCTGAATTAAATTGCTCTATCATTTTTTCCAATGCTATAGCAAGTCCAAAATCATTAAGCAACACAGGCATAAGAGCCTGGGAGATACGCCTGACTTCTTGAATGGTAAGATCAAGTATTTCTCCGGTATATTCCACTTTACCTAATACTGACGTATCTTTCATTCTTTTGACTGTTTGACGCACCTGAAGTTTAGCTGCGGTCAGCAATTGCCCCAAACTGTCATGGAGTTCCTTTGCCAGACGCTTACGCTCCATTTCCTGACCGTCAATGAGCGCTGAAACACGTTGTGTTTTTTCTTTCTCCAGGGCCAACTCCGTAAGCTTCCTTCTCTCTATCTCTTTTTCCAAATATTCGTTGGCCTTTGATAACCTTTTAGTTCGATTTGAAACTAGTGATTCAAGATTATCATTGATGCTTTTTAGTTGTTCCTCTCTCATTTCAAGTTTAGCATGAATATCTTTCTGAAGAGTCACATCTGTTCCGGTACCAATCATGCGTATTACTCTGTTATCGCTGTTTCGAATAGCTTTTGCCCTGGCGAGTAGCCAGCGCTCAGATCCGTCTTTATGGAGCATTTTATATTCGAATTCGTACTTTGGAATTACACCTTTGACAAAATCGCCTAGGTCATTAACTGATTTTTCACGATGATCAGGATGTATTTGCTGGCCCCAGTTTTCTAATGAACTTTCCAATTCATCAGGCCTAAAACCTAATAGGTTTTTTAGTTTGTCATCAATGAACAACCTTCCGGTAACCAAATTCCAATCCATGATACCCGTTTTACCTGCATCGACAGCGAGATCGTAACGTGCTTTAGCTTCTATCAACTTAAGATCGGACTCCTTTCTTTCTGTGATATCGCGAAAGATTCCAATGGTAGATACGTTGGGGTAGGTATTTGTAAAAATATTGCCTTCAACAAAAATGCGTTTCCCGGATTTGGTCAGAAAACCAATTTCTTCATTTTTAAAGGATTTACCCTGCATAAGACTTTCAAAAACATGCATACAGTGTTCATGTTCCTCCGGGTGTATGATATCTAAAAAATACAGGTCGTCAACTTCTTCTAAAGTGTACTCCATTGTACTTAACCACGCAGGGTTTACGTACAAAAACCGACCCTCTGTATTAACACTTTGTATTAAGTCATTTGAATGCAGAAAAAGATCTGAATAGCGCTGTTCTGTTTTTCTTAATTGTGATTCTATACGGTAGTTTCGTACAGCTTTTTCGATAATAAGAGGAAGCGCTTCAACGAATTCATTGTTGAAGTCTTTTACCAAGTAATCAAATGCGCCTTGTTGCATTGCTTTAACAGCTATGGATATATCTTCCATACCACTGACAAAAATTATTGGAGTCTCCTTTATATCAGGCATAACGGCAAATGCGTCACCATCGGGAAGCTGGTAATCCAATACAGCGGCATCAAAGCTCACTTTTTTTATCTCTTGTTTGGCGTGGTTAATAGTTTTACACCAGACCAGGTTCGTCCTTTTTTCCCATGATGAAAACATCCTGCGATATGCCATGAATGTGAATTCATCATCTTCGATAATAAGAATCTTGTAACTTTCTTCCATTTATTCAGGCAACTCGCATATTGACCAATAGGCATACAACGTCTTAATTACTGATTTAAAATCGTTGTAATTTACTGGTTTTACAATATAGCCACTTATTCCTAGTTCATAGCTACTTTTTACATCAGCTTCATTTCTTGACGTAGTAAGTACTACAAGTGGAATACCGGCAAATTTAGGTTCGGTTTTCCGCGCTTCTAAGAATTCGAGTCCGTTCATCATAGGCATGTTGAGGTCTAGTAAAATGAGTCCAACATTGGCGCCTTCAGGGGTTAGAAGATAATCTATAGCCTCTTGGGCGTTAGATGAATGCGTGAGCTTGTTGGCTATACCTGTATCCTTTAGGGCTTTACGAACGGCCAATGCGTCAACCTTATCATCTTCGATTAAGAGTATGTATTTATCACTATGCATTCTTTGTTATTCTTGTTTCGAATTCTTCCGGCTGTATAAAGGAATACTGAATCTTATACAAGTTCCATCAGTAGCCTTTTTATCCAACCATACTCTACCTCCATTTAATTCTATTATTTTCTTCACTATAGTGAGACCGATGCCTGTACTTTCGAGATTATCTCGTGCGTGTAAGGTTTGAAAGATCTTGAAAACACGATCAAAATGGTCCGGATTTATGCCGGGTCCGTTATCTTCTATATAAAATTCAACATTATTATTATGCAGTACAGAACCTATAGATACTTTTCCATCAGGCTCTTCCATAAACTTTATCGCATTGCCAATGAGGTTTTGAAAGACTTGTGACAATTGAGTTGAGTTATACCAAACTGGGGGCAGCTCGTTATCAATGATCACTTTAGTATCATCGGCAGTTGATACAAGATCTATGGCCGACCTGACTATATCCATAGTACTTACATTTTCCTTTTCAAGATCTTTTCTACCTATTCTACTGTATTCCAGAATGCCTTCAATCAGATGATGTAACCTAGTAGTTCTATTCATTAACATACTAAGATATTCCTGGCCTTCCATATCCAGCTTTTCCTTGTAGTCACTTTCCAACCATTGAGCCAGGGAACTGATAGCCCTCAAAGGCGCTTTTAAATCATGGGATACAATGTATGAGAAACTTCTTAGTTCTTCATGTGTAGCTTCAAGTTCTATCAGCCTCGACTCTAGTTCTTGGTTTTTTTGAGTGATTGTACTTTGTAGCTCAAATTGCTTTATACTTATTGCTAAATCGCGAGCGGCGCCTTGTATAAGTTCTACATGTTCTACTAGGTTTTCGTCTTTTTCTTTCCAAAAAATATTGAGTGTACCTAGCAATTCTTCGTTATAAACCAATGGTATCAGCACATAAGCCACTACGTCTTCCAAAAGTCTTCTGTCCAGAAACATTGGTTTATCAGATAACACCAAATCGTGGACAATATAGGGCGTCCCACTATTTAGCTTATTGGTTACTTCTGCCGGCAGTTGGTTGCAAGGAGGCTTAAAGTTGCCCTCATCGCTTATCGTTCTATAGCTATTGTCATAGTTTTTGAAGGAAATATTGACACTAGAACTATCCGGAAGCAGTTTGTTAAGATAGTTAATAGTACTGTAGGCTAATTCTGTCAAGGACTCAGAGGCTATAATTGCAGCATCAATTTCACGGATAATACCTAGTCTGAAAGAGTCTAATCTTAGTTTTTCCTCGGCTTGCTTCTTTACGGTGATATCATTGCCGATAGTTATGTAGCCTGTCACCTTATTATATTCATTTTTTAGAGGAGTCACATGAAGCGATAACCAGATAGGCGTACCATCTTTTCTGTAATTTTTGATCTCTTCAGAAAAGACTGCATCTTCTTCCCTCTTTTTCTGAATTGATCTAACAGTGGTCGGGCTGGTCTCGGATCCTCGTAAAAAATCTTGTGCTCTTCTTCCTTTTACCTCATTATGGCTATAACCTGTATATTTTTCAAAGGACTGATTTACAAATTCGATTTGATCCTTTTCATTGGTAAGAATGACATAGCTATCAGTTTTGTTCGCAATTAACGACTGCTTTTTTAACTCATCTTCAACTTTCTTTCTAGACGTAATGTTCGTTATTAAGGCGATTGATCCATCTGCCCTGCCTGTGTTGTCGTAAGTTGGCGTTGCGCTTACTTCAGTATTTATAGTATGCCCTTCTTTATGAGTGAAGTTCAATTCATATTTTTCAGAATGCCCTTTCATTCGAGCTTCCGTTTTATTCATTACGATTTTTTTGTCCTCAGGCGCTGCAAGAAATATTTTTACATCTTTCCCTAACATCTCCTGTTTAGTGAATCCGATTACCTTAACTATATTTTCATTTGCGTAGGTGATGATGTCATCCATGGTCACACCCAAAATACCTTCATTCATATTGTCAATTAAGAATGAAGACAAGATTAGATTTCGTGAAAGATTAAACCTTAATACCATTGATATAAAGGCAAATAAACCAATGACTAGTACTGAGATAAGAAAGGTGACCGAGTTCATTGCAGGGCTGTCCAGCTTATAGGTTACCGCCAGGCAGAGAAAAGTAAGGAATAGAAGAAAAAAAATAACCTGCTTGAAATTCGAGAATATAGCGTGACCTATCCCTACTATAGTGACTAAGCCTATAACATATTCTACTGCCATATTATTAGCATATATCAGGTATATACTATGTGCTGAAAGCACATAGTATAAATAGATTGTAAAATAGGTAATTTTCTTACGGATCTTTGGATAACGGAGAGCCATAAAGTAGATAGTGGCAATGGCTACACTAATGGCCATGCGTGGCAATAGAGGGTCATGATTACCCGGAAGAAGTACCGGATAGACAAAGGCCATAGCCGGATAAATTACTATTACAGATATGTATAGCCATTTGACCGAATCAAAAGATAGATCCAACTTCCCCTTTAAATAAAGAAGAGTATTGTTGCCAAAAATGCTCATTTACGACCTTAAGTTTATAATTGCTATTTGCAATACAAAAGTAAGGATCAAAAATAGCTACTGGAATACCGGAAATAACGCATGCTGTATACGTGTTTTTACTTAGGCAAGATTTTGGTAAGCCTCAACCATTTTGACTCTTCAAATCAGTTATTTTCAAAGGTTTTCAGAGAAAACATCGATTTTTTAGGCAGGAAAAACTATCTACTATATATTAGTTTTCAACAAGAACATTCATCTCGCTGGCAAACTTAATTACTTTATACGGCTTACCGACCATGTCAAGAATTGGAGTATAGGTGGCTTTTAACAGTACTTTTTCCCCATCTTTTTTGATTCTTTTAAACTCGCCCTGGTCAAATTCACCTTTGGCAAGGTTCTTCCAAAACGTGGTATAGTTAGCGCTGCTTGCATAATCTTGTTCACAAAATATGGAATGGTGCTTTCCTTTTATTTCTTGTAGGCTATAACCCATCAAATCAAGGAATACCTCATTTGCACTTTGGATGTGTCCACGCAAATCGAATTCTATTACACCTTGCGAAAGATTAATTGCATTAATCTGATTTTCAAAGTTTGTGTTTCGAAGTTTTTCTTCTGTAATATTTTGCGCTAGTTTAATAATTTTTATAACCGATCCGGACCTATCAATTATAGGCGTATAAGAAGCTGACAACCACACATCAGATTTATCCTTGGCCTTCCTCTTAAACTCACCCGTAAACGATTGACCTGAATCAAGCTTATCCCAAAAGCTCTTATACTCTTCTGAGACCAACTCTTTCGAGTCTATAAATATGCTGTGATGCTTACCTTGGATCTCTTCCAAATTGTAACCCATACATTTGAGAAACAGATCATTTGCTGTTATTATCTGCCCACCAGGTTCAAACTCTATCAAGGCATTGGAAGAATCTATGGCCATCATTTTGCCGTTAAGATCTAGCTGTTTCCTGCTCATTTCTTCTTGTGTAGCTTGCATCTCTTCCATATTCTGGCGGATTTCTTCTTCTTGAGCGCGCATTTCCTCAGCTTGCTGTTGTGACTGGTCCAACAAAACTTTGGTGCGCTGGTTGATTTTTGCAGAAGAAAGAGTAGAAGCTATGTTTTCTCCAACCGTTTTGACAAAGTCTATCTGAAAATCTTCAAGCTCGTTGAAAGAAGCTATTTCCATCACCCCAAATATTTCATCGTTGACCGCAAGGGGCACAATTAATAACGCGGAAGGTGTGGCTCCTCCAAGACCTGAGGTAATTGTAATATAGTTGTCAGGAATTTTAGTCATGTAAATTATATCCGCTTCCATCCAACTTTGGCCGATAAGCCCTTGACCTTTGGCAATTTTTTTCTCGATGTATTTTTTGCGATCCCAAGCGTAGCAAGCCTGTAAGTCCATATACTGATCTTCTTCTTTTTCCTCACTTAACACAAAAATACTGCCCTGGTTAGCATTAAGGTATTTTACCATCTTTGAGATAATGTTATCGCTGAGAATTTTAATGTCATCCTGATTTGACCTCAATATTTCACCGAAACTGGCAAGACCTTCCGTTACCCAACTATGCCTTTTGTCCTCTTCGGCCACTTTCATTAACTTAAGACGCATGTTGGACAACTCATTGAAAAGCCGATTGTTCTTGGCTTCTTCGTCAAATTCAAAATCAAACTGACCATTTCCGATACTGGCTGAAAACTCAGCTGACTGTTCTATATTTTTACCCATTTTAGTGATAGACTTGGCGATCTGCATAATATCAGGATCTGTATGCGCATTTATACTTTCATGGGAATTACCTTTAGCTACTTTTCCAGATGCTCTGGCTAATGATCGAATAGGGTATATGATAAATTTACGGGCAAAAAGGAAGCCGCCTGCTACAGTGAGTATATTGAAGATAAGAAGCGCTATCAAAATGAAGTCCAATGTCGATTGTTTCTTTACACTAGAAGCCACATAAGATTTTACTAACTGGTTGTTTTTTATTAATATGAGTGGAGCGTTTTCCTCAATAAATGAAAGTGCAGCTTGTACTTCTGGATTAGGCTGAGGTGCGCCGTCATAATTTGGTTCGCTTAAAATCATCAAAGCGTTATTCTTGTACGAAATCCATAATTTTTCTGCGTCCTCCAATACCGGCATTATATTTCTGCTAACCCCCGGTAGCATCATCTCATTGGCAATACCGGGAACTACTCCACCATTTTTAAGTGAGCGTAAAGAAACATCGTGCAGATTAATGGCGGACTCAAGCGCCGGCCTGGCTGCTTCTTTACCAGAGACCAGCATTTCGGCGTACAACCCTATTTTTTGTGACAGCATCCGGTTCCTACCTGCGGCATCCACAAGGGCTGAGTCTTTGTCTTGCTTTGTTTTGTAATATTTGATGATGACGAAATTGGTTACCGCTAAAATGGTAATAATTGAAACAAATATTGACAGGGTATTATTGATTGTTAATCTTATTTTCCGCATAATGAATTATCATTCAAATTAGTAATACTCAAAGGTTGGAATGATACCGTACAATGATTAGTAATTTCTACCTCTACATGGGTATATGAAATGAATTACTTTTTTATAAGATAAACATTTAAAAGTGATATTTATATATCACTTACTTGCCAACCATATGCCAAAGGTACGATCTGCTGTTTTCTGAAACATCAGCGTAAGGTTGTATTTTTTTATAGGTAAAAACACCTACTATATATCTCCGTTATATATGTTAATTAATTGATAATCAATATATTGTTTTAACTTTTTGTTTCTCTTCATAAAGATAGATTGGAAGGTAAATTGCTCGTTAACACCAGGTCTATGAGGACTTTGCTATTTCAATTTCTTAAAGGAAAGAAGACATGTTATTAAGTTCAGGAATAAAAATATTTCCTGTATTCATTGAAGGCTACCAAGCTGAAACGTTTAGTGCAACAAAAAAATGACTGCTGGCAGCCAGAAAATATTGAATTTAGAATGGTCCGAAAACTAGTAAGGCTTCAATACGACTTTCCTTAATCCCAAATTACGCAATAGGATTTTCTAATGCTTAGCAATAGGTTATCTTGAG